>WLWF01000699.1_pt1 | contig 31446 bp, 45 predicted proteins | sample 6718331 | NCBI WGS metagenome assembly WLWF01 (sample SAMN12718692, study PRJNA515312) | sponge metagenome | isolation source: marine sponge | host: Mycale hentscheli | place: New Zealand: South Island, Marlborough, Capsize Point | collected 2003-05-01 | reverse complement strand
CCCTCAAGAATTGGGACGGCAAACGTGAAGAATTTATTGGAAGTAGTGATAGCATGATTGGACATAACAATCCACCGCAAGGACTACTTCAAATAGAGGAGCCGACTACTACAGTCGAAATTTAATACAACCCATATTTGATTATAAATATACAAACTAAAAGGAACAATGGCGAAAGCAAGTAGAAAACTTAAACACAAGTCGTTAATTAACGGTTCAGGAAAAAAATGCACATCAACGGGTGTTGGTGGAAGGGGTCGCAGAGTAAAGATTGCGATGAGTACAATGAATAAGGCAAAGAAACGTTCAATGTCTATTAATAGAGGTCAAGGATAATGCCAATTAAATTTAAACCATCACAAAAAACAGTACAAAGAGGTACTAAAGTAACGACAACAACACATTACTATATTAAAAATACTCCTAAACAAGAACTTATTGATTATATCAATAGCAGTAATGGTAGACCCAAAATCAAGCAAAAATGCAAAAACGAACTTGATCGCAGAGGAGTTAAAATAGTTTGGACAACGAAAGAACCGAACAGTATCGTATAGACGAGTCAGAGTTTGGCAAAGGTGTCTTTGCTAATCAAGCAATCACTGAAGGCGAAGTAATATTAAATCTTACTGGACCCGTCATATCACTACAAGATGTATATCTTAAAGGCGACAAGCAATGTAACCCATTGCAAATAGCCGATGAAGTGTATGTTGACTTGGAACCCCCTGGACTATTGATCAATCATCATTGCAATCCAAACTGCGGTATACGTGAAGATGTTTACATTGTAGCAATAAGAGATATCGAAGAAGGAGAAGAAATCTTCTATGATTATTCTACTACAATCAGTGAAGATTTTGACGAAGATGGACAAGAATTCATTATGATTTGTAAGTGTGGAGATGATACATGCAGACACAACATAGGAGATTTTAAAAATCTACCCAAGTCTACACAAAAGTATTATCTTACAAAGAATGCGGTCATGTCTTTTATTGTTAAAAAGATTTGGGAAAACAAAATTAAAAATCCCTTGACATTAGATAGTGAAAAGTAATATAATTACTGTAACGATTGATTTAGAGGAGACTAATGCAATGGTAACTTTACACCTGACGGGAATTCCCAGCCGAGTTAGGACATAGAATAAAAAATATGGGCCGAACAATACTAAACAATATATGATGACTAATGAAAAACATGAAGGATCGAAAGGTCCTTCCTTTTTGGGTATAAAAGATATTGACATTAAGTTTGAGAGGAAGTATAATAGTTACATGAATGCTAATGATGGATATTACTTAATGCTAGATGCAAAGCAATTATGGCTTGCAGATAACCCTAGCAAAACAGATAGAGACTTCTTTAGAGAAGGTGTAGACGTACAAGACGAATACACAGAAAAAGCAGGTGGCAAAAAGGTTAAGTATCTTGGTGCCGGTGCTTGGATGTGGGAGAGAAATGTACAATAAACGCATAGCATTCTTAATGTCATATCAACATCTTATTCCCCATGGGGGCATAGGACAATTTGCTTTAAGTTTCGTAAAGCAGATGAAGGATAACAATATCAAAGTTGATATCATTACAGACAAATTTGACAAGCATACAGAGTTTACTAAGACTTTGCAGAACGACGGTGCTAGATTTATATACACAGACAATCCTTTGTCTTATTCTAAACATCAAGGTATCTTCATGTATGGCGATAGTTACTGTTTAGAACGTATGATTAACTTTAGAAACTCAGTGATCAAGGCCTTAGAATCTAATCTATATGATTCAATTGTTTGTAATACTTACGAAACTTCACGTTTAATGTCTGAGATAGGATTAGAAGATTGTATTCAGATTATCAACTACACACATTTAGAAAGTCAGTTATTTGAGAATACAAAGAATCCTTTCTTAGACAACGTGAATCACTCAATGAGATTACAAATGCAAATCTCTAATACAACTATCGGTACGCAAAGTGAGTTTAATGCTCAGATACTCGGTACACTTAAAGGAATGCATTTACCTATACCATTACCCGAACCTAGTCTATTAGAAGAACATCACAAAGAAAGAACAGGTGTACTTTATATCGGTAGATGGGAAGAAGGAAAAGGTCCTGAAGACTTTTTGAAAGTTATTGAACAGACTAAACTGCCTGCTAAAGTTATGACTAACGCAAATGGTGCTAAGAAGTTTGAAGCACGATTAAAAGAGTTAGGCGTAGACTATGAAATTAAGTCAGGTATTATAGGACAAGAAAAGGTTAACTTTATTACTAGTGCAAGGGTAGCATTTAATCCAAGCACTGTTGAGAGTTATGGTATTGCATTTTTAGAACAGCACATTCAGTTGCCAACTGTAGCATATGAAGGAAAACGTTGGCTAAAGAATTTCGATGATAAGTATTATTATGTAGGAGACAAAAGTAACGTAGCAGATATTATCTCCGTGCTTTATGAAGAATATCCTACAGCAGAGTCTTATTATAAGTTGGGTGCATTAGCACATTACAATACACAAGAACAACTAATTGCTCAAAAATGGATTAAATGTTTTAACAGTTTTGTAAGTAAAAAATCAAATAATTCTACTGCAGGTATATTACAACATACCACAACAAGTCACGCAGATTACATTAGTAGTCTGAACAGAAGTACAATATGTATTGATGATGTACGAAGTGTATTGACTAATAGGCATAAGTTCATAGTATGTTACACAGATACTGACACTTGGTTGACAACTGATCCGTATTTTCAACCACCTGAAACTGTATCAAGTACACAATCAGCACAATTATTTGAAGGATTATAATGGGAGAATGGTTTACAAAGTTCTGGAAGAAGCCAGAACCAATAGAGATTAAAAAAGAAACAGTCGTTATTGACATGATGAAGGATGATGTAGATCCCAATGAACTAACGATTGAAAACGCATACAAAACAAGATGGATATGGTATCATACAATATTAGCCATAGGCATCTTTCTTACTAACGTATTGCTAATTGCAATACTAACTATACTGGCGATAAAATTATGAAAAAAGTATTAATAACAGGATGTTCGGGCTATATAGGTTCTCATTTAATTAATAAATTAAAAGATGATTATGATATATGGGGACTAGATTTGTTTCCTCCTCAAGCAGAGATAAAAGAGAATCAATTTATACAGCATGATATCAATCATCCTTTTGGAGAGTTTCCAGAAGAATTTGATGCAGTCGTTCATCTAGCGGCTAGAGTCAAAGTTAACGAAAGTAAACAAGTGCCTATTCAATACTACATCACTAACCTTAACGGTACGATGAACGTAATGGCTAAGATTAAAACTAATAACTTTATATTCGCATCGACAGGTGTTGCTGAGTACTGTAATGATCCTTATGGTACATCTAAGAAAGCGGCAGAAGATGTTGTAACTGAGTATTGCACAACTCACAACAAACAAGATTATACTATTTTTAGATTTTACAATGTAGCAGGAGTAGATGGTTACTCTCCAACTAATCCAGACGGACTAATGGCAAATTTATTAATGGCACCTCAGAAAGGACATTTTACTGTATTCGGTGATGATTATGATACGCCAGATGGTTCATGTGTGAGAGATTACATACACGTGAATGAAGTATGTGCAGGTATCAAAACTGCAATCGAAAAGCCAGCAAACAAGATTGAATGTTTAGGTCATGGTAAAGGTCACAGTGTTAAAGAAATGGTTGAGACATTCAAGCAAGTCAACAATATAGACTTCAAGGTTGTTCAGTCAACACGCAGAGAAGGTGACTTACCTGAGACTGTATTAAAAGAAAAATCTACATATATGCAAGAACTATACAGTTTAGAAGAATTACTTAAAGTAATACCCGATGCATAGTAGTTGGAAGGTTTATGCCTATAAAGGTGACGAACTTGTTGCCGAATATCTTTTTGCGATAAAAAAGGATGCAGAAAAATTCAAAAAGGATATGCAATCAAAAGAGTTTAAAACTAAATTAGTGCATCAACAAGTAAGTACCTAAAACGTCAGCACGATTGGCTGAGTCATCACCGTCTCCCGGCTTAACAATAACGTTATAAATCCCTCTTTTAAATGATCTATCTCCGTCTGCTACACCACTATCGATACCACCGCCACCATATGGTGTTTTCATCATTTCATCATATGTGATGATTGATTTAGGATCGATAGAATATTTGGCAGCCATACGTTCTTTGAATGTTTGATAGTCTTTTGGACTATTCCATTGCCATCCACCATCAGGACCTTTAACTAATTTGTTTCCGTCTTTCATAAGAAGATCATCAAAGACATCTTTTGGAACAACAGTTGAATGTTTAGTAATACCGAAGTCTACACGTTTTTCTTCTGCTTTTCTAGCACCCATTGAGAAGTTGATCATAAAATTAGGTGGTCTATTTTGAGTAGAACCTGATACATCTGCTCGTTTAGTATATGCATAGAAGTCTACAGTTGGGTGTGTAGAGGCTAGTTTGTATGCTAAATCTAAGTATTCGTCAGAGAAGAAATCTCCTGCATCATGCCAACGTACAGTAACTTTATGTTTTTCTTGTTTAGCATCACCTTTACGTTTTTGTTCATCAATTTCTGCATTTAATTGATCAAAGAAACCACTTGGATCATTATACAAATAGTTTAAAATTCTTGTTTGACTAAGTGATACTGGAGCCCATTGTACATAACCACCTTTTAATGCATAGCAGAATGTCTTACATTCGCCTGCTCCTGGGCATGTATTAATGATTACAAACTCTTTCTTTTCTTCATCATACCCTAATCCTGTTAAAGCAGGAAGACCTATGTTATAGAAGATACTAGTTGTACCGTCACTATGTTGCATCTTTTCGTTCTGCTTAAGTAACGTTTTAGGCCTTTCAGTGATGTCTGCGGCTAACTTATCTAAATCAAACTTCTTTCCTTCTGGATCTACAATTGGAATGTAGTTTTTAACATTTGATCTATGAACATAAGGAAGTTTGTATTTGTCAGTTTTCTTTTTATCTTTTGATAATATTCTATCTAAGTAATCATTTAATTCTTTATCTTTAATTACTCTTGTAGGTGCATCGATTGCTTCATCGACTTCTTTATCTGCATCACCAACATGTTTTCCAGTCTGTCCACCTAACTGTTTGATATGTCTAAGTTCTCTAGCCCATTCACCTTCGTCTGATTTATTATGATCTCTGGAGTCTTTCTTAGGGGGAGTTGCTTTTAGCATTCTATCTGCTAAATCTTTTTCTGTAGATTTGCTATAAGGCACTGCTGGATTTTTACCATCTTTACCTAGTTCTTCAAACATAGTGTCGTCAGTTTCTAATTCTTCTTCTCTACCTGTAACGACTTCATCTTCTCTAGGACCAAATCCAATTCTTACTGGATTACCTTCAGCATCAACGTGACCTGTACCTATACATTGTCTACATGTAACAACTTCGGCATCGTCTTCAGTTTCATCAACTACTGTACCGTCTCCATCACATTGATTACATTGATATACTTTAGCAACTTCTATTCTAGTGCTACCATCAGCACGTGGTTGCCATTTATACTCGTTTAATTCGTCTTCTTCCAATTCACCAGGCTTAGATCCAAAGTATGAATCCATTTCTTTATCGATAGTTGGTAATTTGTTGTCAGAGATGTTTTCGTCTACTTCTTTATTTGGAAGTGCAACACCTTCGTCACGCAAAAATTCGGGCAAAGTTTCTACCTCAAATTTATCGACCATTGCTTCTAGTGTTTCTTCGGCGTGAGCGGCAAATCTTGCATTATTTTTGACGAAATCTGACGTTTCTCCAGGATTAGATTCGGGTAAATGAGGCTTGACATCCTTTTCATTTTCCTGTATCATATCTAGTATGTTTCGTATATCACTCATAGGTTTATTTTTCCATCACTTTATAAGAGTATTTATCAATGTTTACAGATAATAATATTAAACGCATCGGTTTCGCCTGCAAATGGTCTGAGATCAATGACAAAGATCAACTAGTTTCTACTGAGGGACTCAATACAGGTGGCACTACACTAACGTGGTTGCGTAATAATCCTGACAAAGCAGAAGACAAGATGTGGGAAGTTATGGAACGCAACTTGACTAATACATACAATCTTGTATCTAAAGTTGCTACTCTTCCCTTATCACTGCGTATGGTACGTCTAACAAGTGATATGATGACTGGTTACACTCATCCGGAGTTCTCTTACTTCTACAAACGTGCTGATGTTATCAATCGTATGGAGCAACTATGTGCGCCAATTGGTGAGGTTGCACGTGCAAACAATGTCAGACTATCATTTCATCCAGGTCAGTTTACAGTTCTTGCATCAGCAAGTGAAGGCATCGTCAACAACAGCATAGAGGAATTTGAATATCATGTGGATATGGCAAGGGCAATGGGTTACGGTAAGTCCTTTCAGGACTTCAAAATCAACGTACACATCTCAGGACGTAAAGGTCCCCAAGGTATCATCGATGTCTTACCCAGACTCTCACCCGAAGCACGAAACACAATCACAATCGAAAACGATGAAATGTCATGGGGACTTGACGCAAGCCTCGAACTCGCCGATCATCTTGCACTCGTATTGGACATACACCATCACTGGGTCAAAGAGGGAGAATATATTCTACCAACAGATGATAGATGTAAACGTATAATTGATTCTTGGCGAGGTGTTCGCCCTGTCATTCACTACTCAGTATCACGTGAGGATTATCTTGTAGGACACAATATTGACCAGTCGCCCGACTTAGATACATTACTAGAGTCAGGACACAAAAAGCAAAAACTCAGGGCACACTCTGACTACTACTGGAACAATGCTGTCAACGATTGGGCTATCGAACATCTATCATGGGCTGACATTATGTGTGAGTCTAAAGCAAAAAATCTTGCGTCCTTCCAATTGCATGATAAGTATATAGAGAGGACTTAAATGTTAGACAAAATTAAAAACATGTTCGGTAAGAAACCCGAACCAAAAAAGAAATCGGCGCCCAAACTCAGTGAAAAAGAAAAAGCAACTAGAGCCGGCGAACCTTGGGTATCTATTTTAAATGTAGATATAGATGAAATGGATATCAATAACGGCGCTTTTGAAATGGATTGGAATGATAAGTTTGTATTGAACCTTATCAAAGCAGGTTATAAACAAGGAGACGATGACACAGATGAAGAAATCGTAGACAGATGGTTTCAACAAGTTTGTCGTAATATCGCACTAGAAGTATATGAACAAGATCAAGCAGATCCTTATAATAGAAAAGATAAAGATCCTATCACTGGTGCAGACATGAGAGTTGTTACTAGCAAAGACTTAGGTGATGGGAGATCAGAGGTAAGTTAATATGTATGATATAAGTGAAAAAGGTCAGAAACAATTTAAAAGAGTAGAGTATCTACTAATAGGATTATATCCAATGATCATTTGGATGTTTTGGATGATTGACTAATGGAAGCAGTTGTATTTTGTAAGAAATATCAAGAGGAACTTCCAGCAATGTCGTTTCCACCTTTACCAGGTCAAGCCGGTAAAGATTTAATGGCAACTGTATCTCAAAAAGCCTTTGATGCATGGAAACTTCATCAGACTACTCTTATCAATGAACGCAGATTAGATTTATCTGTTGCTGAAAACAGAACATTCCTTATCGAAGAAATGCACAAGTTTTTTGATAATAAAGAAGTAGCACAAGCAGAAGGTTTTGTAGATCCAAGCAAAACACTTGATAATGCAGTCCAGTCTTATCAACCCCCTCCCCCTTTATCCGACTGATAAATATTCTTCATGTCTGAACATAATCCTGAAAATAAAAGCAGGTGGAGTCTTCCTATAGACCACGTAACTGCGGCTTTGTCTACAGAACTAGATGAAGAAACATCCTTTGCAGGAACTATGCATACTTCAATACTACTCGGTGCCGACGCATATAAGGATTATTTTGTAATTCTAGGATATGAATTTTGGCAACAAGATGCATTGATGCCTGGTAAAATTTGGGAAGGAGATGAAGAATACACTAAAATAATTGGTACTATAGGCGATTATATATGGAAAAAAGCACAAGAAAGAGGTAAAGACAAGTTTGTTTTAAAACAATCTTCAGAAGGTTATACCTTCTTAGATTTGAAATTGTGGTCTGATATATTTAATTACATAAATCATGCTTACTTAGTAAGACCTGATAAGAATATAATAACTCCTAATCATTTTGCGATGATTTGGGCATGTGCTCCTCATACTAAAAACTATCGATATATGATAGAACACACCAAAAAATATAAATTAATGATGTGGATGTCTCAGATATGTTCTAATGGATTAGAAGATGTTCTTAATAGTCAATGGAGTAGGGCTACTGAACCTGAGCAAAAGATGTTAAGAAAATTAAACAGTAAACCAAAAATTAAACCCTATAAATTTTTGTTTTACAACAATCATCCTAAAATAAACAGAGTTTATTTTGTAGGACAAATAATCAGACGAAATTTGCATCAACATGGACTAATGTCGTTAAACATTAAAGAAATAGATTGGCATGGTGCTGTTGAACAGTTTGCCAATCCTGAGAATGCTTTTACCATGGCCCATTTTCCCGAAACGGGTCCAGACGTTTTTCAAGCATTAGTTAACAACAAAGACTTAACTTTCAGTCTTAAAGGATTAGGAAGCAGAGATTTTTTAGGTACCGCTAATTTTGATTTAAATAATTTTCATATGGGCCAAGATCAATGGATATCTTTAGGTGAAGATACTATAGATCATGCTAGTAAATGTTATTTTGCTATTATTACTGAAACGAAATACTTGCAAGATATAACTAATAAATCTCACCCTGAAATATATGATGCTGATTATAACTTTAGTGAGTTAGATTATGAATTTCCAATCAATATAGATACTAACTTTTTAGATTGTATTACATTTACTGAAAAAACATATAAATTTATTATGGCAAAGATGCCTTTTATTTTGTGTGGTATGCCCGGTTCTTTAGCAGTATTGAGAGAAACAGGATACAAGACCTTTTCACCGTGGATTAATGAAGCATACGACTTGATCGAAAATGATGAAGATAGAGCAGTTGCGATTGCTGAAGAAATCGAAAGGTTGTGTTCTATGACTGATGAATGGTGGTTAGAAGCCCAAAAAGAACTTATTCCTAGACTAGAACACAATTTTAATTATCTTATTGCCCAAAACGGAAGATGTTCTCAAACTTTCCGATTTATGATCGGCGATCACAAAGAAGATTAATTTACCCTTTTTACCCATAAAGGCTTGCAATATACGTATATTTTGCGTATAATAGTATCTTATTAAATGATAAATAAGAGACTCGTATGAAATATGCCCTTATAGACACAGCAAACACGTTCTTTCGTGCCCGTCATGTCGCAAGTCGTAACTCAAATACTTGGGAAAAGATAGGCATGGCACTGCATCTACAGTTAGCATCTGCCAATCAGGCTGTGCGTAGATTCGGTATCGATCATGTAGTATTTTGTTTAGAGGGTCGTTCATGGCGTAAGGAGTTTTACACACCTTACAAAGCAAATCGTAAGGTTGCGGCTCAGTCATTGACTGAAGCAGAGCAAGAAGAAAACGAAATGTTCTGGGAGACTTATGAAACATTTACAACGTATCTCAAAGACAAGACTAACTGTAGTGTCTTACGAGATCCCAATGCTGAGGCTGACGATTTGATTGCTCGTTTCATTGCATTACATCCTGATGATGAGCATGTCATTATATCTAGTGACTCAGACTATGTTCAACTTATCGCAGAAAATGTACACCAATACAACGGTGTGTCAAATCAGTTTATCTGTTTAGATGGTTACTTTGATGACAAAAATCGTCCAATCAAAGATAAGAAGACAGGTGAACCCAAGTTACTTGAAGACCCTGCTTATCTACTATTTGAAAAATGTATGCGTGGTGACACTACTGACAATGTGTTTAGTGCATATCCAGGTGTACGTAAGAAGGGTACTAAGAACAAAACAGGTTTGCTAGAAGCATATGCAGACAAAGAGAAGGGCGGATTCAACTGGAATAACATTATGTTACAACGTTGGACTGATCATAATGAAGTCGAGCATAGGGTACGTGATGATTATGAACGCAATCGTGTATTGATTGATTTGACAGCACAGCCCGAGGCTATCAGAAATCAAGTTGATACTAATATCAAAAATGGCGTGACTGAAAAGAAAGAAGTCCCTCAAGTAGGTGTACACTTCATGCGTTTTTGTGGCAAGTATGAACTTAACAGAATCAGTGATCAAGCAGATAGTTATTCTAAATGGTTGAACGCACCATACTCAGGGAAACTAGCAGATGGTTAAAACTGAAAACAAAATTTACGTTTACGAACTTAATGGAGAAAAAATGATATTAGATGTAGAATTAACTGCAAAGCCCATCAAAGATGATGAGTTTTGGATTTTAAAAGACGGCGAAAGAAAAGTCGGTAATGTTTGTGCAAATAATGTAGGAACATTTAATGTTACACTACAAGACGAAGTATTTGAATTTGAGTCTATCAAAAAGATTCAAAAGAATACAAAGATTAAGTTTGTAGCACCCAAAGAATCTAAAGTAAATGTGGATACTCCTTACCCTGAATATCCTACAACTGCTAGGACATATAATTCTGTTTATGATGTCAAACGCGGTCTTCATGTTTTTACTAAGACTAAAAAATCAAAATGCTTCCATGCCGCAGGCTACTTTGTTGTTCAACACAATGGAATCGATCAAGTTATATTTTGTCCAAAATACATCTTTATTCAACGATATCCATATCAAGGACCTTTTAAAACAAGAGAAGAAGCAAAAAATCTGATAAATATATAAGCATATTATGTTACACATAAAAGATTTTGTGAACAAAGTATCATTGGGAGAGAGCAAAAGAAGTACAACTATTGTTCTCCCAATTGATCAAGCCAGAGGCTTAAAGGACGAATTAGTTATGTTGTTAGCAGATTTGCATGAGTTGAAAAAGGAAAAGAACAATGATGAAACAATTGATGTACAAGTTAAGGGCGGCTCCTTCAAGTGAGTAGAAATCAGCCACATGTAATTTTAGAGTATGTTGATAAAGACACATACAAATGTGATCAGATCATAGAAGCATCCGGTATCTGGGCTGTATACTATGATGATCAACCTATCAATCTAAAATCATCGCATTACTTAAATGGAGATGCGGCTCCAAAATATAAAAAGACAAGTTTTTCTAATCCTGGTCATGCAAGAAACCTGTGTCGAAAATTAAATGCACAATTTAAAACAGATAAATTTACAGTCGTATTTTTAAATTCCGGACGCACAGTTTACCCGGATGAAGTTTCCTAAAAATAAAGAACAAATTACTGAAGCAGTACTTAATGAGATACCCGAAGGTATTATACCTTCCAGTATGCCATTAGATGATATAGTTTTTAAAACGTGGTTGACAGGTAGGGGCGGTCAAGGACTACGACTCAGTGATGAAGGACTTAAATTATTTGAGTTAGCAAAACTCAAGTACTATGATTTTGAATTAGGTCTTGATCCTAAGACAATGCACAAACGCAGAATTGTTGCTCCAGAGGCATTCATACAAGAAATCATAAAAAAGATTAAGTGTCCATATTACCTCGGTGTCCATAAATTAAGGGGCAAAAAAGGTGAACCTTTTATTAGAGTTTATGAACATAAAACTGCTATGATGATTACGTTACATGGCAACTTAAGAGAATATTTAGACTCTAAAGTATGATACTTTATGACACTTTAGCAAACAACCTAACTTAAGTGTACCCCATACGGCTTCCGCGGTATGACACTTTATGACACTTGCTACGAAAAGTAGCATTATCGAATATTAGGTATAAATAGAAATGTAGGAGGGTCCTACATAGTAGCATTTTTTACACATTTTAAAAATCCTTTTTTAGGTGTGTTTTAAATCTACGTCCTTTGCAATACACACACGGAGACGACATTGAAGAAATTCTTAAGCATTAAGCAACACTGTTCGTTTGATGGAGAAAAACTAGGAGAAGTAATGTTATTCGTAACAACTACTTGGATCATGGTTCACTCAATCGGACAAATTGGCATTTAAAATCCAATAGCAGTTCCTCAAAGAAAAAACTTTAAAACAAAAATGCCCATTTCGCAAGATTTGGGCATTTTTCTATTGACTTCGGGCGCCATTTTATGTATACTATATAAACACTTGACACACTATAGGTACACAGAATGACATTTTATCGACATATCACAATTGTTCCCTTACTAGCAATCATCACTGCATGTGGTGGCGGTGGAGGTGGTGGAGACACTGCTGGAGCAATCATCGGTGGCACAATCGGTGGTGGTAATAGCGGTAGTGGTAGCAACAATACTAATGCATCAGCATCTATGACTGCAAGTAAAACAAGTATTGTGAAAGGCGATAGTGTGACAATATCTTGGTCTAGTTCAAATGCATCCTCATGTACAGCATCTGGTTATTGGTCAGGTAGTAAGTCATTGAGTGGCAGTGAGAACTTTACAATAGAAAGTTACGGTGACTACACATTCTCTATTAACTGTTCAGGTGCTACTGCAAGTGTAGATGTTACTGTTAGTGACGAAGATAGTGAAGGCGCATGTACTAATCCACACAGTGCAAAAATCAAAGAAGAATACTTAGGTGAATTTGATATACCTATGCCACAGAATTCGTTTGGAGAAGGACATCTTAAAGCAATCGGCTTTAAAGATTACGGTGTTCAATGGGTTTATGAAAACTACAAAAACAAAACTAATTTAGTACAAAACTGCACTAAAGATCAGTATATCAAATTAATGTATAGAATGACATTACGCCGACTAAAAGAACACGGTGTAGAAACTGCATGGGTATATAACTTTGGTTACTGGAACGATCACACAGAAGAAACATGGACTATCAATCACAGTCGTAAACATATAAGTGATTCGCAAATAGAATACATCGCCGAGACTGCCCAAGAGTTGGGAATGAAAATGCACTATGCATGGCAGTTTTTAGCATTGGACGATACTAATACAATGCTATTTCCCTTTGATGGTATGGTTTATGTTGACCGAGCATTATTAAAAAGAATTATGGATACCCATGAAAAACACATGATTTGGGAAGCAGAGAGATTAGAGCAATTGGGTGTAGGTGGTATGTCAGCAGATTGGAGTGCTATGTATGTTTGTTTCTGTGGGCTTCAAGGTGAAGCAGATCAAACCGAAGCCAATTGGATGAGATCATATTACATGGAACGTATGGGAGGCATTGTTGCAGAAATTAAAGCAAGATTTAGTGGCGAGGTATATGTAGGAGAAGGCATATTATGGAATGATAGCCGAGTCTTAGATGAAGTCGACGGAGTTGTATTTAGTTTGCCTAATCTGTTAAGTAAGGGCGAAGAGGACAATGCTACAGTCGAGTTAATGGAAGAACGTATAACAGAGTATTCAGCCAACCTATATGATAGTTGGACTTGTAATACTCAGCAACCATGTTGGGAATATACTACATATGATCTTCCCCCAGTTATTTGGAATCTGTTTGCACAAAGTCATAAGATGTTTTTAAGTACAGGTTGGAAAGAAGACGGTTTCTGTACTGATGGCACATATGATGGTGTATCATATGAAGGCGAATGTATGCAATGGGCTATCCCAACAGATTTTTCAGCACAAGCAATTTTTATAGAAGGTATGCTTAGAGCAATCGACAAAGATCCATGGTGGAACACAAAGGGAACTACGGCGAGTACTGCATATTGGTTGTCAGATACACTAATTCCTAATAGTACTGAAAGACTTGACGACGGAATAGAAGGCTTCCCGAATATCTCTCAATCAGTGAGGGGCAAGCCAGCAGAAAAAATTATCAAGGCCTGGTATACAGGAGAATACGAACAATATAATCCGGAGTATGAATAATGCAAAGAGTAAAAATGGAAGACATTGGTGGAAAGGTAATTAAAGACAATGTTCAATATCTTTTAAAAGATAATGCATTTGGCAATAATTTAATACTTAGTAGTACAATGCTGAGAGCAAATCAAAGTACAAGTGGACACAAACATGAAGGACAAGAAGAAGTTTATTTCTTTCATAAAGGCAATGGTGAAATGGAAATAGACGGTGAACGATTTCCTGTTACAGAAGGAGATGTTGTTTGCATCAATGATGGAGAGTTTCACAGAGTCTTCAACACAGGAGTCTTCGGCTTGTATTTTGTCTGTGTGTTTGACGGAGGAAGAAATCATTAATGAATATTTGGAATGAAGGTAGATACTCTACCAATATAAAATGGGTAGCACAATTGTTATTCAACGGTGGTGTTGAAGAACTAGAAAAATGGCTAGACACACTGGACGAACAAGAAGATAAAGACGATATTGTCCTGATGTTAGCACAAATGGTTCAGCACTTAAGTAAAACGATTGAACCCAAGGTTGAAGGTGCCGAATATAAAGGGCCTCAGCCAATTGAGTCACCAACTATGCGTCAAAAACCATTCTTACGCATCGTTAGAGACGATGAAACTGAGTAAGTTATTGATATTATTACAGTAAAAAAGTGAAAATAATTGGATAAAAGGCTTGACTTTGGGTACAATTTTGCGTATAATATATGTATATTATGAACAATCAAGGAGAAGGAATGTACTTAATCATCGACAACACTAATCAAGCAATCCACAGAGAGCCTAACAAAAAGAGTTATGCTTCTACTCAGTACAAGACTGTAGGTGCCGCTAAAGCAGGCATTACCCGTACTGTAAAGTATTATCAAAAGGCTTATGATCAAGTTGCTGAATGCGTAGCAAATGGTGAGCCTGAGTATGCCGCTCCAATGCACAATGCATACCGTGATGCTACTGAGCCACAGTTTAATCTTACTCACAAGCAGTTTGCATCATCTTATACGATTGTTGCTGTCGAAGATTACGTTGAACCAATGATTACTAAGACTGGCATCTGTCCAGGCACTGGTAAAAAAATCACTGTAACTGAGGGAATCAATACTCCTCACTACATGTCAACACTTTCAGAATCATACTGGAGTGCATAAGGAATGAGAACTATGGGTAGAAACAGAATTGAATATTCAGCCAACGATGTTTGGGCCGCTTCTGCAAAAGCATACTTACTTAACGGCAAGACTTATGTGAAGGCACATGAGGGTTCTGATAAAGTAAAATCCAACCGTGACATTATGTTGGAACTTCTGCAAAACAACCTTAAAGGTGTTGATGCTACTACCAAGAATCTTGGTGTTCAAGTTCGTCAACACTTCAAAGCCTTGACATTTAAAATGTTGCAAGGTGGTTGGATGTCAGATTTTGATAGGTCTGCTATGGCATTAGCAGATAAAGACATGATCACCACTTCAAGTGATTTCGGTATGATCGCAAGTCTTCCAAAAGCATATGACCGTGCTATCGTTAAAAAAGGTCAAGAGGACCGAATTGCTGAGGAGTCTAAGACTTCTACTGCTATCGGTAAAATCAAAGACAGATTAGAGTTAGACATTACTGTCCTCAGAAACATTCTGTCACACAGGTATAATTGCTACTTTATCACTGCTAAGACCAGCACTGGTAACGTAGTCTTTTTTGCCTCTTCTACTTTGCATCCAGCAGTAGACACTGAACTTAGAATTAAGGGCACAGTCAAAGGTCATCGCACTGACGATGATGGACTAGTGACCACCCAGTTGAATCGTGTTAAAGTAATGGAGGAAAAATGAAAAATCTAGCAATAGGCTTTGTCGTAGGATATCTAGTTTGTACATTTATGTACGGCGGAGCAGGTGCCGTTGGAGACGTTGTAAGTGCATCAGTCACTCAACTATCCGTATGGTGGGACCAAGCAGTTGCCGCTTTTAATCAAACTAATGTTTAAAGGTTGACATTAAAACTGTTTGGATGTATAATAGTAGTATATTTAGGAGAAGCATATGAGTGCAAGTTGGATACATAAACTTAACGAATCTAATTCAAAACTTCATAAACAGGATGTTTTGAAACAAGCATTAGAGGCTGCCACATTAGGTAGTGATAATGCAGATACATTTCTAAAACTTGCAGGCATGTGCTACAATCCTTACGTTACATTTGGTGTACGTAAGGTTCCTTCTAAGACTTCAACTACTACTGAAGTAATCGAAGATGTTGAGACAGGTCAACGACAAGTCTCTATTCAACGTCCTACTGAAGCAGATGATAATTGTTTTGCTGAGGAGAATCCTTGGGAAGACTTTGTTGCATTACTGGAAGAACTTAAAGAACGCAAGTTAACTGGTAATGCCGCTATCGAAGCAGTAGAAGAAATGGCTGTACGATTTACTGACGATGAATGGAACAACTTTTGTGCTCCAGTCATTCGTAGAGATTTACGTGCAGGATTTTCTGTTGCTACAATTAACAAAGTTTGCAAAAAGACTGACTATGAAGTACCAGTTTTCAAATGTCAACTTGCTACTAACTCAGAAGGTCGCCCTGAAATGTCAGGCACTAAAAGACTAGAACCAAAATTAGATGGTGTCAGAGTTCTGATGGTAGTATCATTTGAGCCAGGTATGTATGATCATCCTGAGCCAATCGCAACTTGTTACAGTCGTAACGGAAAAGTATTTGAGAACTTCACTCACATTGAAGCACAAGTAATCAGTAATGTAAGAAAAATAATTACCTTGTTAGGCAAGGATATCGGCAATTGCAAAAACGGATTCGTGTTCGATGGTGAGGTAGTTGGTGCATCATTCAATGAATTGATGACACAAGCACGTAGAAAAACTGATGCTAAGGCTGATGATACAGTATTTCATGTATTCGATGTCATGCCATTAGCAGACTTTCAACGTGGACATTGCAACGCACAATTTAGAAAACGTGTTACTGCAATGAATAACTTAGCACCCTTGTTTGCTGATCTTAGTTCACTAGAAACTATGTCGCACATCATTGTTGACTTAGACACTGATGAAGGTAAGCAAGAACTTAAGACATACTCTAACGATATGGTCAATGCAGGATTCGAGGGCATTATGATCAAAGAATTAGAGGCCCCTTACGAATGTAAACGTAACCTCTTCTGGATGAAATGGAAGCCTACTATTACTGTAGACTTAGAAGTCATCGAATTAGAACAGGGTACTGGTCGTAATGAAGGTAGACTGGGTGCATTAGTTTGTCAAGGTACAGACGATGGCAAACTTATCAAAGTAAATGTTGGGTCTGGATTTTCAGACGAACAACGAGACGAGTTCTGGTCAGCATCTGATGATGTTATTGGCGAGACTGCTGAAGTGTTATGTGATGCAGTATCTCAAAATCAGGACGGTTCATACAGTTTAAGATTCCCTAGATTTGTCAGATTTAGGGACGACAAATAGGAGAAAGATATGGCAATAGAAAAAATAAAAGCGCCGCAATCTCATACTAAGTATGAGTTTACAGACACAGAAGGTAACTTGCATACATTAGCAGATATGCTTCCAGCACAACCAGGTGATGAAGATTATGTAAATGTTGACGGTGGTCAATGTTGTTGCGGAGAGTATAATTGCAAAGATGAATATGCTCATTGGAGTTCAGGATACTAAGATGGCTAAAGTAATTGTAGCAACGATGTCTGAGTGGCATCAAGTTCAACGAAAATATCAATTAGAAATTGATATAGCATATCTTAAAGATATTTTTCCAGATAAGTCTGATAAAGAAGTCCAACAAATGTTTGATGATCTTGTATCAGGAGATTTACTTGTCGATGACCTAGAAGAAATGGGTTACGAGGAAAATGGTTATGATAAGTTTTACGGAATCGATTGGGACTACATGGATGAAGACGACTGGTGGACTATGAGAAAGGGTGGATATGATGTCACCTATGATCAAGAGGTCATAGAAAAAGATGACTGATATTAATTATGATCCTAATCAATGGCCAGAAGAGATTAAAAAGTTAAGACTAGATAAACTAGTTGGTGCAAAATATACTTTTCCAGACGGTGACTATTTACTGGTTACTGAAGTTAAACTTAGAGATAGAGGTATTGAAGGCAAAGGAGTAGATGGTATTGCTCCTTGTGTCAAATATCATATTCAACAAGGTCCTGGCATTCCTAGACAGTTGACTATGTTTTACCAAGAATTTATTGACACATATGGTCATTTGTTTGCTACAGAGTTGGGGAGAGAAAAATAATAGTAATTAAACCTGCAAAATCGCACTAAATACTATGTACGATAACGCAAAGGAAATCAATTATATGAAGACAAGTATCTTTATAGCCTGGCTGACTTTATTTACAGCACTCACTATCAGTGGTGTTGCCATTTATTATTCAGTATCAGGTCTAGCCGCTATTTTCTCAGCGGCCGTTATCCCTATCATCGTCATGGGAGGGGTCTTAGAAGTAAGCAAACTTGTTACAGCAGTTTGGTTACATAGATATTGGGGTATAGCCACGTGGTGGTTAAAGACTTACCTCAGTATTGCCGTACTGGTTTTGATGTTGATTACATCAATCGGTATTTTTGGATTCTTATCTAAAGCACATGATACTGCATCTGGCAACGCAACAGAAGCCATTGCAACTGTACAACGTATCGACGGGCAGATTGCAAGAGAAGAAAATAGAATTACGATATTAGAAGAACGTATTGCAAGTCTGCAATCTGGAGAAGGGTTTGATGTATCTGCATCTATTACCCAACAAGAAACAATCAGAGACGGTGCATGGGAACGAGTACAAGGTGACATTGATTATGCACAGGGTCAAATAGACAGACTTAGAGATCAATTAGCAGTATTAGATGAAGCAGTCAATGACCTCAGAAACAGAGGTGTAGAAGTAATTACTACAGATGAAGGTGGAACATTTAGACGAGCAGAGACTGAAACAATCGACTATGTGGCTCAAGCAGAAGCCCTCTACGAACAGCAAACACCACAACGTGAGTCAATTGCAGATGATATTGCAACACAACAAGCAAACATTGACAGATACAGGGCACAAGCACAGACAACAATAAACGATGCTAACGCAGAAATTAATCGTTTAAGAGATCAATCTACATCATCACAGGACGATGATTTGAATCAGATTGATGAATGGAACGCAGATATAGATAATATCTACAATGTAATCGACCAACTAAAAGACGAAAAGTTTGAGTCTGAACAAGCAGTTAGATTAGTAGAAAGTGAAGTAGGTCCTATCAGATATATCGCAGAATTTTTCACTGGTACAGAAGAAGCAGATAATAATTTACTAGAGACAGCAGTGTCTTGGTTGATTATGGTTATCATTTTTGTATTCGATCCTTTAGCAGTTCTATTGTTGATTGCATCACAATACACATTTGAACAACGCAGGAAGGAAAACCAAAGCCTGGAAAAGCCTGAACCCTCCGATGATCCAGATCCTGAACCCTTAGGAAGCGGGTTTGATATGGAACCTTTTGGTTCGGAACATGGGCGTCAGCATATGTTAAAAAGCAAAAATGATTTTCCAAAAGATGCCCTAGAAGACTATGACAAAATGCAAGAAGACATTCAATCTAGTCCGCCCAGTGCTGTAGATGATGCCGCAAATGTAATGTCAGGATTTGATTTAGATTTTACAAAACTAGAACCTAGTATAGCAGAAGCAAAAGAGGCTTTTGAGAACTGGGAACTAAGCAAGTTTCACAAAAAGTTGGAAGAAGAAGTCTCGGTTGAAAACGATCAGGTGAGTGAGCCTGTACCCGAGCCTGTCTTAGAAGAACCTGAAGTGATAACAGAAGATCCAGAGTTACAAGCAAAAATAGACGAAACAAAACAAGCATTTAAAGAGTATGAAGGTAACAAAGTCGAAGAAGAGGTTGAGGAAGAAGCGCCTAGAGTTTCACAGGGTGTAACATACGAGAAAGTAAGAGACAGTGACTATTACATTGACCCAGACGGCAAACAAATACATGAAAATGCTATTAAAGAAATGCACCCTGAATTGCAATTACAAGAAGACAGTGGCGCAAGACAAGCAGGAACAAGTTTCGGAACCACATTTCCACTTATCGCAGTCAAAGGCGATATCTTTGTAAGAGTTGACCAAATGCCAAATCGTGTCTTTAAGTTTGAGGGCAAAGATTGGATGGAGATCGATAAAGAATCGACAGACTCATATACTTTTGATGAAGAATATATCAAATACATAATTGCTCAGATTAAGACAGGCGAGTATGATATTGATTTATTATCAGAATCAGAACGTTATCAAGTAGAAGTTTATCTAACTAAAACGGGTGGATAAGTTACCCAAAAGTATTGCATAAACCTTCTCAATTTCATATAATACTAAGTAAGTTAAATTAATAATGCCCAAGTTAGGAGGGTAAGTATGAAAAATATATCAAATGTAGTACTGTTATCAGCATTGATTGTAACCACAACGGGTTGTTCAATGTTCGGTGGCAAAAAAGCAGACAACGTTGAAGTCCCTAAGACTACAGCAGTCACTCAGCAAAAACTCAGCACATTCTTTGAAGACGATGGTATCAGAGTTAATTGGGAATGTATTGACAGAAACGGTTGGACTCTTAACATTACATGTAAAGAATCTGAGATCAAATCGATTGAAGCAACCATTACTATTCCATCAAACGGTGGCACTAATTTTAATGGTCAGTCTGCAAATCAAATAGGTCAACTTGAATCGATGGCAATGATTGCTAGATTCATCAACGAAGATATTACTACTGAAAGAGTAGTAACTCTTATGGCTCAGAATGTTGAAAAAGCAGATGACACTTATCGTAATCCAATCAAAGGTACAGGACAAAACAATGTAAATGCTCCAAGACTACCAGCAGTCGTTGGCATTACAAGTAGTGAGCCGATGGCCCCTAGAGATACTAGCAGACCTAATATGAACTTTGCTGTTCGTTCTAACATCAATGATACTGTCAGAGAACTCAATACAGTAGTCAGAGGGAACTCACAAGCAATCATGCGAGGTACAGTATTTGAAGTCGATCAGAAAGACGATCAACTAATTCAAATCACTGCTACATGGCATAGAGAAAGAGCCGAAACAATTCAAAACGATATAGCACCTTACTTTAACTAGGAGTTGTTTATGCGACTAGTTCTCGCGGTCTTATTCATACTTACTTCTCCCGCGGCATATGCAATGCAAGTCGAGGGAGAAGGTCCTACATTAGAGATAGCACTTAACAACGCATTTAAAGTAGCAATTGATAATGAAGTAGGTGTCATTTTAGATACTGAACGACATTTGCGAAATGGTGAGATAGTGCATAATCAAATTCTCTCGTATAGTGCAGGATACATCAATACATATCAAATTAAACATCACATCTATATTAGAGACTTGAACTTGCATAAAGTAGTTGTCAATGTTTCTGTAGCCAGTTCTAAGTTAAAGAACTTTTTATTAAGTAGTAATCATAACCCACTCAGTTTTAATGTCGATAACATCAAAGCACAAATGAGATTATACAAAGAAGGTTATGTAGACGGACAGAAGTTACTTGACAATACTCTTAAGTATTTTCCTAGTGAGGCTATGAATGTAACTACACATGATTTCAATGTAGTTGCCGATTATCATAACCCTAACAAACATTATTTACATGTCCCCTTCACTGTATCATGGAACCAAAAATATTTGGTAGCACTACAAGAACTCCTAACTTTATTTGAAGGTGATAGGGGAGGAAGCACATACATTAGATTCGGTGACGAAAGAGTTTATATCACTGATCAAATATTGTACAGAAAACTACGCAAAGTGTTTGGCCGCAAAGATTTTGTGTCATTAAATATTAGTTCATTACTAGGTGAACCCTCTATAAATACATGTGTACAGAGTATAAGGTATAGCCCTGATAAATCTTGGGATAGTAGCAAAGCATTATATACGTACACGGGCGGGGGATTGACATTTCACACTGATAAAGAAACTAGCAGTTTTATAATGCACCCTATAAATGAACAAGATTTACAAGAATTTCAGGGAATGACTGAACTTACTTTAGGGGTGTCTTCAGCAAATAATTGTCCAGAAAATTCAATAAGATAAGTAGAATATATGACTGATAAAGCAGAGTTTCATTGTTCTTTTTGTGGCACTCATAAGGATAGTGTACAAAAATTAATTGTAGGAGAAAGTGTAGCAATCTGTTCAGATTGTGTAGTCCTTTGTCAAACGTTAATTGAAGAAGAACAAACAGATAATAAAAAAGCAGACTCTGTACATGATATCGAAAAGGTCGAACCATATGCTATTTTAAGACATTTAAATAAGTGGGTAGTCGGTCAACAATCCGCAAAAGAAGTCTTAGCAGTAGCAATCACAAATCATTACAAACGTGTATTCAATCCTCCCCCAAAAGGTTTAGAAATTCATAAAGGTAATGTTTTATTATTAGGACCAACTGGGTGTGGTAAAACTTTACTTGCACAAACAGTCGCAAAATATCTTAACGTTCCTTTTATTGTTGCCGATGCAACTAACTTAACAGAAGCAGGATATGTTGGAGAAGATGTAGACAGCATGATAAGTGTTCTGTTAGCCAGAGCAGATGGAGACGTTGCAAAAGCAGAACGTGGAATCATCTTTATTGACGAGATAGACAAAGTAGCACGTAAGAGTGAGAACGTCTCTATAACACGTGATGTAAGCGGAGAGGGAGTACAACAAGCACTCTTAAAGATAGTAGAGGGTACAACATGTCGAGTTGCTCAACACGGCAAACGTAAGCACCCACAGGAGCCCCTCATAGAGATTAATACTAAAAACATACTCTTTATCGCAGGTGGAGCCTTTGATGGTCTACTAGACGTTGTGAAGGCTAGAACGACGGGTACAAATATAGGTTTCGGCAGTGAATTAAAAGACGAGGGGAAATCAGGACATTTCAAAGATGTTAAAGCAGATGACTTAATGAAGTTTGGAATGATACCTGAGTTTATTGGAAGATTCCCTACAACAATTAATGTAGAAGAATTATCTAAACATGAATTAATCAAAGTATTGACAACAGTTAAAAATAATTTTATTGATCAATATACCTATCTTTTTTCAATTGACGATATCGATTTAACATTTACTGATGATGCAATTGAGGAGATAGTAATCAATTGCATGACACAAAAAACAGGTGCACGTGGTTTACAGACAGAAGTAGAAAGAGTTTTACGTCCTCATATGTTTAATTCAGGAAAATATAAAAAGAAAGGTATAACTGAACTAAATATAGACAAGGAATTAATAATAAACCCACAACCAATTAAATGACATATAATAGAACTAATAAACATAAAGGAAAAAGATTTAACGATAAGAAAAAATTCGTTCAGCAACCTCTAGGCAATAAAGTTATTGTTATAGACGGCAACGTAGATCAAGCATTACGCAAATTTAAAAAGAAAGTTTCAAACTCTGGCTTAATAGATGATATAAAAAAGAATGAATTTTATGAAAAGCCAACAAACAAAAGAAAAGTTAAAAAAGCAATGGCTATCAAACGTGAAAAGAAAAGACAAGCCACTGAGTTAGGATCACGTGGTCCTAGAAGTAGAAAATACTAACCCAAAATTACTTGAAAAAATTGAATTTGTCATTATATAATGATAAATAGTTATATGAAAGAGATAGGTTTCTCGTTCATATGGATGCCGAAAGGGTCCAAAATTTAATCTTGCTTTAAAAAGGAGAATATTATGACAAGCAATATACCAACCGCCTTACATCTAAAATCTTTAGATATACCCTCAATACATAAATTTGGAATCGGTTTCGATTCGATATTTAATGACCTCAATAGACTAGCCGCAGTTGCTGGGAAGGATAACTATCCGCCCTACAATGTAGTTAAGCATGACGATGACAATTATGTTATCGAACTTGCCGTTGCAGGTTTTAGTAAAGACAGTATTTCTATTGAAGTAGACCAAAACCAGTTAAAGATTGCATCTAAAGTAAAAGAAGATGTTGATGAAGAACTGGAGTATTTGCACAGAGGAATCAGTGCAAGACACTTTGAGAGATCATTTACATTAGCAGATCACGTTTACGTGAAAGATGCTAAGATGACAGATGGAATCTTAAAAGTTATCTTAGAACGTCAATTACCTGAGGAACTCAAACCCAGAACTATTGACATTTCCTCTGATAAATAATATAATAGAGGTATGTTGTGCGTAGTTTCGGCTACGCACACATTTAACTCTAAACTAAGGAACAATTATGACACAAGAATTTGATGCAACAACTGAAGGCAAGATCAAACCCAATCACGCATTGCAAGAACCGCCTTTGTTTAAAGTTATTTACATTAATGATGAAGTAACAACTATGGAGTTTGTTGTGGATACATTATGTGATTATTTTTCTTATAATCCAGATACCGCATCTAATATCACAGCCGACATTCACAGAGACGGCGCGGCAACAGTAGCAGTTTTGCCTTATGAAATTGCAGAACAAAAAGGTATCGAAGTCACATTGGAAGCACGTTCAAAGGGTTACCCGCTTCAAATCAAAGTAGAAGCAGAATCTTAAACTAAAACAGAAATTCTTTTAGGGTTGAACTGTTTGACATTCTTCCCTTCTAAAGGGTTGCTTACACACTGAATATCAGATTTACGAGGAAGTATTAAAGTTGCTTCAACGGGTTTGTTGTATGATCCATAGACCCAATGAGTAACTTTGCTTTCACTATCTGCATTTAAGATAGTATCTAGTGGTGTTTGTGTTTCAACATACTCAGGTACTTCACCAAAGTAACAATTTTCATTAGGAACACCGTTGGTTACAATTACAATCTTTTTAACATCTAAATGACGTTGAAGTTTTTCTATGGTCTTATGCAAAAAGCCCATATCATCTAATCGATATTGATTGTATTTCAAATCATCTATCGATATCGATTTACCGGGCTCATGTGCAGTTTCCCAGCAGTTACTACCAATAACTGCAACACCATCTATAATCACTATGTTGTGATGTAAGATGACAATGTTAGGGACCTTTTGTGCTACTGTTACTAGTTGAGAAGTTCTATGATTAATATCGCCGTCGCAATCGTCATATTCAAGCATGCCGGGTGTGTAAAAGACACCTTGGTATTGCTGGCTAAGATGAACTAGGGTTTGTGTCACTGTTCTCATGTCAGAACTAATGTTTCCTGTTAATATGCAATATAAACTTGTGGGTTTATCATGCCAATTAAAAGAGTCATTAGGTTCTAAATTCAGATCACTGATTACATCAAACCCGATATCGATCATTTATGTGAGCCTTACTTAACTTGTAACTTAGGCTTTGCTGAGCCTTTCTTAGGACCAGACTTTTTAGGTGCCGCTTTTTTAGCAGTAGTCTTTTTAGGTGCCGCTTTTTTAGGAGCAGTTTTAGCAGGTGCCTTTTTTCTTGGCGCCGCTTTTGCTCTTGGCTTAGCAGGACTTTTTGGAGTAGTTACTGTTGGCTTACCACTAGATTTTTTATCATCTTTTTTGCGGTAAAAATAAACTACAGCAACAACTACAGCCAATCCTAAAATGACTGAAATTTCATTTTCCATGTTATCTCCTTTTGGATTATATTCTACATTGTATTTATGAAGAAGTCAACACCGTTTGTTTTTTATTTTGTCCGAATAAATTTATAAATAATTATTACACAGAGGAGTAACTCATCAATGAAAAAAGAACGGGCTGAAAAGATCCTAAACTTTTGGATGAACGAAAAATTACCTACGATATCTCAGCAAAAACGACAACCATATAGACCCGACATTTATGTAGTGCGTAAGACATGGAGAGTGTTGAATGCTACCTGTTTTAACAACGAACTTAACATGCCGGCATTTACATTTCATTCTCGCAAATCTTGGTGGGCAATGTGTTGCAGTGATGATAGCATGCCTAGAGAATTAAAAACAACATCTTGTTGTGAAATACAACTAAGTGATAAATGGTATTGCAGACAATGGTTTGTTGATACATTAGCACATGAAATGGCACATCAATATCAATGGGACATTGATGGCGTCAAAAGAGTTAAGAAAGGTTGGGATCCTATTATGTCTCATGGTCCTTCATTCTTTAAACATAGAAATAATATCGACAAATACGGAATGTCTTTGAAAGTGTGTCATAAAAATGCCAAGTGGTTTAAGTATCAGTGTTTAAAGAAATGCTGATAAATACTAACATGCATGACTCATTACTTAACACATTAGAATTAATTAACGAAGACGTTACTCTCAGTGCCAGTCAAATTAACAAGTATCAGGAAAGATTTGACAAATTTATTGAGATGATTCGTACTGGTATGGCCTTTTATACTGTCGATAGAGAAGCAGTGATTGCTGAACCTAGTGAAGCAGATAGATTCCAAGGCTTAAAAGATGAAGATCAGTTCAAAGGCGGACTCAAAATCAAATTAGAAACTGGTGATGAGATACCGTTAAGTAAGTTATTAAAGACACCAGACTTAGGTGGACAAGCAATCGTTGGACAAGATGAAGGTGAATCTACTGAAGAAGTTGGTAAAGAATCAGCAGTACTCAAACCGTCTCAAATCGGAATCACAGATAAAGATATTCCAGCAAGTAAACTAGGTCAAGAAATTATTGCCAATGACTCACTAAACTCTACTGAGTATGGTAAAGTTGTAGTACAAATGGCTATTGACATTATGGAAGGTAAGAATCCAATTATACCCGATGATGTTCCTCCTAAGATCAGATCATCTATACATGATTATGCAGGAGAGTATTTAGGAGTATTAGCACTCATCGAAGGCACATCACGTTTTCCAAGACGTAGAAGTTTTGAAGAATGGTTAGGTGGAAGTGTCAGTGACTTAATCATTAACTTTCCTAGTGCGGCTAATACAAACATTGCTGACAGTTTTGCGGCAATCAAAAACACAACGACAAATCACACAATTAACATTTCTAGTAAAGGCAAAGGGGGAGGAGCACCGCCGAGCATTAGCGGATTAAAGATACCAGACAGTATAAAAGAAAATCCTGCATTTGAAGCATCGATGAAGTTCATTGAAGTATGTCAATCAGATGCCCCTATACCAACGCCTAAGACAGTTTCTTCAGTATTCTATGCTATGAACGTACTAGCAAGATATAAACCTGATGCAATACCAGATAAATTCAAACCTTTCTTGCCTTTTAATGATCAAACAATCGATGAAGCATCAGAAAGTGTTAAAGCATTTAAGACACAAAATCCAATTGAAATGGAAGAATATGCAAGTCTATGGGCAGATACAGAATTTAAAAAGCCTTCCTCTGATGGAGGTAAACTTACTTATGTAGTTAAGAAAGCAGTTATGGAAGCAGTCAATGAGGGAGGAGCATTCCCAGAGTTTCAACAAGTGATACTTGAGATTTTAGACATGAACTTTATTCAGCAATATGCTGATGTGAGTACTAAAAAGGGTCCTAAAGTTATGACATTTGCTACTCAGTGGCCTGCAAAACTAGAAGGTAAAGTATCATTAGAATCTAAGTCGGGTGCAACTGATCCTACTAAAGGTGGATTCTCATTTAAACTAGCAAACACACCACCTAAAACAATCATTGACGAACCAAGTGAAGGTGACGGTGAAGAAGTTAAAATGAATGATACACCAAAAGACTTTGAGAAAGATACTAAAGCAATAACAAAGGGCGGTAGCAAAGATGTTACTGATATATTTAAGAAACGACAACCAACTAAAGGTGTCGGAAGGAATAAAAGATAATGGCAAAAGCAAAAAAATCAAAAACGCCTATCAACGTACAGAATAAACAAGTCGAACCATTTGTATATGAATGTACACTTGTTAAGGTAGTAGACGGAGACACAATCGATGTAACATTGGATTTAGGATTCAATGTACTATTATATAACCAAAGAGTTAGATTGGCAGGAATCGATACACCAGAAAGCAGAACTAGAAACAAAGAAGAAAAAGTTTTAGGTCTAGCCGCTAAAGCAAGACTAAAAGAAATCTGTGAAGAAAACAAAAAGTTTAAAATACAATCATTAGGTAAAGGTAAGTACGGTAGAATCTTAGGCATTCCATATACGTTTGACGGTAAAGATATATGTCAAATGCTAATGGAAGAAGGTCATGCAAGAGAGTATGACGGAGGCAAAAAGAAGTCTTGGACATAAGATGAGAGCAGTAGAGTTTCTGACAGAAAAATACACAGGAGATAACTGGCAACTATTAGAAGTTGATGATCAGTTTGAAGCACCTGTTGGTGACTGTTTTGAAGCGGCGTATAAGAAACTCTATGAAGTTTTTAGAGAGCATCCTGAAGCAAAACTTGTACACGCAATTGTTACAGGTCAGGGTCCGATCAAGGGCGTACAACATGGTCATGCATGGGTAGAGATAGGTAATACTGTTTTAGACTATTCAAACGGTCGTACTATTGAAATGCCTAAACAAATCTACTATGCTGTTGGCAATGTTGATCCTAGTAATTCAGACGAATACAAGACATATGATTTTAAAGAGATGGCTGACATCTCAATGGATCAAGGCACATATGGTCCTTGGGAACTGCCACAGGGTTCTTTATAATGAGAGCATTTGAGTTTTTAACTGAATACGGAGTTAAAGGAAAAAGGTTTAAAAAATACCGAGATGGCCGCAAACCAGATTGGTATGATAAAGCAGTAAAACTAAAAACAGATAATCCTCGTATGACTGCGGTAGAAATAGGTAGACAAGTAGGTGTGGCGCAAAAGACAATTTTCTCTTGGCTTACAGGTCAATCGGACAGAGGTACTATATACAACGACAATCCACCATTTACTCAGAAAGATTTCCCCAAGGGTATGGGTATGCAAAAATATTTTGACGGGGAAAAACCAGATTGGTACGAACAAGCAGTAGCAATGCGTAAACAAGGCATGATGTGGAAAGACATTGCCAGTAAACTTTCAACGCCTGAGAAAAAGATTAGCATACAAACAATAAACAGTTGGTTAGTTAAAGGGAGAAAAAGCAATGGCAAACTTATCAATCCAGATGCTCCATTTGAACCGAGACCACAAAGTAAACCAATAAACACAGACTTAATAAAAGAATTAATAGTTGACAAATATACTGATGAAGAAATTATTGAACTTATAGCAGATGAGAAAGGTGATAAAATAGCCAGTCAAGTAAGAGCAATGTTACCAAAACTTAGACAGAAACTGAATCCAGGTACATCAGTTATTGACAAAACTCGTACTGGTAATCAGAAAGATCCAAATATTACTGGGTTTGTACAAGAAACTTCTTAGCCCAACTAACAGCAATTAAATACTTACATGTACAAAAAGATGCATGTAACATATTCTGGCGAAGACGATCTCACATTAACTTATAACATTAATGAAACATCTATTGCTCAACGATGGGCTACTCTCTTAGATGAAGCAATTCAACAGTACACAATAGATGATCCTAAAAGATTATATGGTTTTGATACGTTAGACATAGAACGACAAAAAGCAGTTGATGCTATTAATAAATGCGTAGACACTATTAACGAGTACAGTCCGGGCTTTGTAGAACGCAGAATGACGCCTGAGTTGATACAAGACGACCTTAATTACTTACATCATATCTTTGAAGTCTATCACGGAATGCTTAATGAGCCGCATGAGTTCTTCTTAGAAGCACCAGTAGAAGTTCAACGAGCATTAGGTCAATTAAACTTAGAAGTGCATAGATGCGAAGCAATGGCTGAAGGAACTGTTAGAAAAATGATGCCAACACATCTAGTAACTTATTATGATCAACCAAGAGGTCCAGGCATTAGAACATTAGAAGATAGTGACTATGAACATTTCACAGATCATGTAGAATTTGGAACTGTATATTTGTTATATGTAGAGATAGGAAAGACTCTACAAGACATGGCTATAGATGACGATCATCACATCGGTGACGAAGCATACAAACCTTTCAGACATTATGCAAGTGATTTTGTTATCAGATACTTTGGCACAAAGACTGAGACTGTCAATAACTTTCGTAAGATATACAAAAAGCATTACGATGAAAATAAAGAATTTTATGATAGTAGATATGATTACGGTCATATATACAATAGACCAGGAAACATTCCGTTAGCAAAGTTGCAAACGCATTTATCACCTGAACAAGTAGTAACTGAAATACAAAAAAGACAATTTGTAAGTTCGGTAACATTAACATAGCCAAAAGTGTTGCATATAATATACAAAACAAGTATAATGAATACTTTACGAAACAATTAGAGGAAATTTTATGGCATTAGTACCAATGGTTTTAGAACAAACAAGTCGTGGTGAACGTAGTTATGACATTTATAGTAGATTACTACGTGATCGTGTTATCTTATTAGAGGGCGAAGTACATGACACTATGGCTAACTTAATTGTAGCACAACTGCTCTACTTAGAAAGTGAGAACAGTGAAGCAGATATTAATGTTTATATTAATTCCCCAGGCGGCAGTGTGACAGCAGGTATGGCTATCTATGATACAATGCAATTTATCAAGCCAGACATCAATACAATTGTTATGGGACAAGCCGCATCTATGGGCAGTCTGTTAGCACAAGCCGGTACTGCTGGTAAACGTAAAATGCTTCCACGTGCTAGACACATGATACATCAACCTTCAGGTGGTGCAAGAGGTCAAGCAACCGATATGGAAATTCAAGTCAAAGAAATCTTAGAAATGAAAAAGTATCTAACTGAGATTTATGTCGAGCATAACTCTAAAGGCAAAACATTTGAAGAACTGTCTGCTGATATGGAAAGGGATAGATTTATGAACGCCCAAGAAGCATTAGAGTATGGACTAGTTGACGAGATCGTTAAGAACAGAGACGATAGTTAAAAAGGGATCAGTGAATCGATCCCTCGGTGCGTTTTAACCTTCGATTAAGTTGCGAATTGCAACACATAAGTATTTATACACATATGCATAAAAAAAGGGACCTAAGTCCCTTTTTCTTTTGTGCTAATTGTTACTGTTTGTCGTTTACAAACTCATAGAGTTCTTTGGCCGCTTTAATAACATCGTTAGTACCGATAGTATCTGACGGGAGTTCTTTTGGTTCTTCTGGATGATACCCATTATACTCTCGTATTGCGTCCGTTTTTCTTTGTAAATTGCACTCTAAGATACCTTGTGCTTGGCTGAGCAAATCTGCTCTGATTTCAAATCCTGATTTATTTGACATAACTTTCTCCTTTTGTGTGTATGTGTTAAGTGTATGTGATAGTCCGTGCTGTCCGGGTTGTATCTTTTGCAGGGTGTTTTTTCTCTGCTACTGTCTCACTTGTACACAAGGCACATAGCCAAGCACTTTT
>WLWF01000697.1_pt1 | contig 31492 bp, 31 predicted proteins | sample 6718331 | NCBI WGS metagenome assembly WLWF01 (sample SAMN12718692, study PRJNA515312) | sponge metagenome | isolation source: marine sponge | host: Mycale hentscheli | place: New Zealand: South Island, Marlborough, Capsize Point | collected 2003-05-01 | reverse complement strand
GATCCCATACTTGCAAGATTGTTTTTTAAAGGGGGCAACGCTTTTTTACTTAACTATGCTCCATTCTACCATGACCAGATTTTCTATGGTACAGCAAGGATGGCGGCGCCCCAGGGAACAAGAAGAACCCGCAAGGGAAAGGGACGGCAGGGGGCTAAGAATGGAAAGAAGACTCGACGCGTTCGGTGCTGGACACGGCGCAACAAGGCGGCCCAAAAGTACGTCGTTTGTGCAGGCTCGCGGGGACAAAAAACCGTGCGAAATGCGAATAAAGAATTAGAGGAGGCATTTAAGGACCTTGCGAAGCTGGGCGTGAAGCCGCCATTTAAAAACCTTAAGCGATTAAATCCAAAGAAACCCGTAGGACAACTAAGTCGGGAATGGCGCGAAGCCAATCCCATTAAAGTCAATCAATGGAATGGAGCCAAAGAAATCTAAATAAAAGTAAAAAACAAGTCCTAATGTTTATAATATAAAAAGTCCGGAGTCTTCATTCAATGAATCGCTCCAGAATCACCCGTGCCTTAATCGCTTCATCAGTGTGGTGATGTTCGCCATTATCAAGGCACCTGCCGCACCAGACGCACTTCTTCTTTTCCTCGTTCTCCTCACACGGGTAATTGAACAGCTCGGCTCCCTTCCAATCGTGCCTACTCCAAAGCCTGAAGCCGAAGCAGAGTCGTAGAATCGTTTGTCCATCGTCTATACGGATGCTCTTGCCTCCTCCGTATAGAAGCACAATAGGTATATCTTGTCCCTTCGTTTGCTCGGTCTCGTCTGTGGGCCCCATGTAGACTAGCCACTCGCCAACACGTCTGGGGATTCGAATGCCACAGGAGGGGTGCTGGCGAACGCGGTGCGATGCGAGGTAAGAGTGCCCATTGCAGTTGTCCTTGTTTGCTCGGATGAAATCTAGCGTCGTGAGCTTCGTTGCTCGGTCTCGTTCGTCCTCGTCAAGTGAATCAGTTCCGTTTGCCCAGAGTGGATGAAACAATACCGTCAGTCCTCGTTCATCTACAGTCCAGCAGTAGCCGCGGAATCTAGGTTCAGACAAATCGATCACTTGCTGAGAGCGGGTAGAAGGCGTGGTTGACGCAGAAGCCATTGTGTTGCGGGTAGTAGTAGAAGTAGTTGCGGTGTCCAAAGCGTTGAAAATTACCAATAAGCAAAAAATCAAATCGAAGTCAATTTTCAGACGGCACATACTTCAGCGGGCTGCGGCTCTTGCACTTCAAAGTCGTTACTGAGATTTATCCACAATTCGTGCTCGGGGACAATTTCGACATCGCACACCTCAGGCAATTCTAGCGGTTGTTCCTTTGTCACCTCGACGCATGCGCAGCGTCCTCCATCAAACTGTGTGTAGTATCCGGATTTTCGTAGTTTCACATGAATTCCCAAGAGGAACAGCACAATGACCGACCCCCACAGGCTAACCAGAAGTATTGTGAATATGGAGCCGTTGTCGCTTTCATCGGAGTTCGGTTTCACCAGAGTGCTAGAAGATGTGAAAGCTGTGGTCGTACTCGTAGTTTGAGAAGCGTTGACGAACATGTTGTTGATAAATTTATCGCGGTCACCAAAGCAGTTAAGTTGCGAGTAACTAGTTAATCAATACGAAATCAATTTTATACGGTGGACACTTCTGCAGAAGCGTAATTGGGACCAACGACTAATGATCCTGGACTTTCCAATTTACTTACGTTGCCGCTTGCAGTCCATTTTGTTGCCCTTAGTAGTGCAGTACCAAATAGGGTACGAACGCTTGGAACGGTGTCGCCGGGTATGGTGGAGATCCTTATGCGTTCTGCCATGACCCTTTCGTTTCTTTAGTGTTTTAGCAAGAGGACAAGGGCGGGGGTTGGTTGGTTTGGAGGCGGCGGGGCTTAGCATCCGGACTGTTGCGGGGCTCGCAAATACTTGTGTTTCACAAGGTCCGACTGGCGCACACATACCGTTAATGCACTGAATGGCACAATGGCGTTGTAGTCCCATAACGAGTGGTGACGGGGGCATTCTCGACATAGATACTGCTTTCCGGGAGCGACGGGTTTTAGAGTGCTTTGGCATCTAGCTCTGTACTCAACTCCCTAAAATACCAAGTTATAGCTGAATAAACTGCTTGTCAAAGTCATAGAAGTACTTTCCCACGAAAGCATCTTTGGTTTTCCACTCACTCGGTGCAATTAGTGAAAAATATTTAGTACCGTCATCATTTTGGTACACAAAATAAGTGTTACCGCTTACGAGCTTGAACCGCGGTTTAATCTGGTACAATTCGTTCTGCCTTCTTGTTTCTTCCACAATTTCCAATGCCTCTTGCTTGAGGTAATTCATTTGCTTAGCAAGCTGTTTCAGTCTAGCATAATTAACGTGGTTTGACTTAATGAGTTCTAGAGTATTTGCGTCTTGATAAAGTGATACAAACAAGTTATCAAGATGTTCCTTGCTTATGTTTGCGAGTGACATTGCTTGGTTCTACCTAGTTCAAGGGCTTTCTTTTGAAAGAGGGTTACCGAAAGCCTAAACCACTATTCTCGTCAAATACTTAACAAACACCGCCATAAAGAGTCCAATCTCAGCGCCATCAACCAGCAACCAGAGCGGATTTGTGGTCGACAACCCAGTAAAGTCGCCAATAAGCACTATAACCAGCATTGCCATCAGCATTATTCCCACGCCAGCGTCCATTAAATTTTGATCTCGCACCGCAATACCATGCGGAATTAGATCACTGGCAATCTTCACACTAATGACCTGCACCATAATGTCAATGGCAAACCATCGAAAGCGGGCATCCCTAGCATTTCGTCCGAGCCGCGCAGTCCCGTAGATCATCATCGCCAGCGCCCCCAGCGCTAGCATTGCGTTCAAGGCATCTTTAAACGCACGATCTTGCCGCACACCACCACCACTTATCCTCTTGCTATCAACGACGTTCATAATTGCTGTTTGTAAAGGCGATTATATTTAAAGTCGACAGTAGCACTTACTCAAAAAGCAGCCGATAGATCGAAAGAGGACTCGGTCTTGTTATCCACAGCCTTACTATAATCGCCGACGCGACGCTCAAAGAAATTTGTCTTACCATCCATGCTAATCATTTCCATCCACGGGAATGGATTAGACACATTGTAGATTTTGGGATGTCCGAGTTGCGTGAGTAAGCGGTCGGCAACAAATTCGATGTACTGGCTCATCATATTGGAGTTCATCCCAACCAGGCGGCACGGTAGGGACTCGGTAATAAACTCCTTTTCGATGGTAACCGCATCACGGAATATCTCATAGACCTTAGCCTTGCTCGGCTTGTTTTTGAGCAAAGAATGCATCATGCAGCCAAAGTCGGTGTGCATACCCTCATCTCGAGAAATGAGTTCGTTTGCGAAAGACACACCCGGCAGCAACCCGCGCTTCTTAAGCCAGAAGATGGCGCAAAAAGATCCACTAAAGAACAGACCTTCGACCGCCACAAAGGCGACAGCGCGAGTGCCAAAGGAGCTGCGCTTATCTTTGCACCATTTTAGCGCCCAATCAGCCTTGCGCTTGATTGCGGGGAAGTGCTCAATCGCACGCAGGCATTTGAGCCGCTCCTCTGAATCCGTGATTAGAGTGTCAAGGAGTTGTGAGTACATCTCGCCGTGGATGTTTTCCATCATCACCTGGAAACCAAGAAAGCAGCGGGCTTCGGTCATTTGGACTTCCGCCATGAATCGCTCAACCAAGTTTTCATTGACTATGCCGTCACTTGCGGCGAAGAAGCTGAGAACATGCTTAATAAAATATCGCTCATTCTCGGTTAATTTTGGCCACTGCTGGACATCTTTTGTGAGGTCTACTTCGTCAGCGGTCCAAAAACTAGCCATCGCTTTCTTATACATTTCCCACACTTTGGGGTGTTTGATTGGAAAGACCACAAAGCGGTCAGGATTTTCTTCAAGGAGCGGATCTGCGATTTTTTGATCTTTCGTCATTCTGCCGTAGACAATACCTAGATTTTCTTTCCTAGGTGGTTTTATATCCAGATCAATTGAGTGTCAAAAACTATATTTTCTCTAGACATGGTAGACCTATAAATGGTGCGCCGAATGTACACTGAGGAAGATATAAACCGTGGGAGGGAAATAATTAGTCAGTTAGATAACGCATTAAAGGTCGCCCTACGTGAACAAGACGTTTTAGGAAAAACAATGGAAGAATGTGGTGCCGCAAATGCTGCGTTGGGACAAGAATTACGCCGCGTATTCAGTGAAGTTTCAAAAAAAACTAAGATCACGCCGCAGCAGCTCAAAGTCTTGCGGGATAACAATGAATTTCAGCGCTTAAATTCAAGACTGCAGCGTTCTGTTGATGAAGCTAACTCTTTTCGAAATGAGCTGCGCAAGATTAAGGACGAGATAGGTATTCGCGACGATGCAAGAGAGCGGGCTCAGAAGGAAAATGCTGTGTTGCGGCGCAGGCTCGAGGTAGGGTTGGACACGCGTGCAGCCGAGTACTTGAAACGCATTCGCGAAGACTTGGAGGCTACGCCAGCACTTAATGAATTACGTGAACGGTTAGAAAAACTAGATTTAAAATCAATTGATAATAGGCAGCCAGGGGACGAAATGGCTGATGCATTTAATGCGATTAAGCCAAATGGAGGGAAGGACGTTGCAGCGAGAGTGGCATTTAGCAATCAACCCGAATGGTTTCGGAAATTATATAAACAAATCAAAAATAAAATACTTACTCAGGAGAAAGTTGCAGCATTGATCTATGACGCTGATCAAACAAAGCGGGAACTTGCAAAACTGATTGACACGATTACAGCTGATATTAAAAGTTTAGAGAGAGTGCCTACATCGGGTGCGTCATTAGGCGGTGGCAAAACTAAGCCCAAAGCAACACGACGTCGGAAGTTGCCCAAAACCAAGCGTAACCCCAAAAAACACACTTCATCCCAAAAACACCACAAAAAGGTAGGAAAAACACGTAAAAATCACAGAAAATGATCTATCTAGACGAATATCTCCTATGATAATAAATGGCGACAGACCAGAATACGTATGGACATGAGACAAAGAGTGTAACAGACCCATTTGCGGGCGCTCTTACGGCTAAACTAGAGGAGTTTGATGAATTAACAGAGTTTTTGGTTAATCCAGAGGTGGGATCAAAGATAGTAAAATCAGGAGATAGATTTTACTTTCAGGCACCAGGGCTGACTCAGGGGCTCTACCGATGGATTACCGGAGAAAGTCGCGATACCACACACGACTACTTAGAAGAGCTGACGACGAAGCTTGTCAGCATACTAAGCGAAATGCGCACTACGATTGAAAATCTTGCGTGTATCTGGAAGTCAGATAAGACTACCAAGTTTGGTCGCATACGTGCGGGACCCGTTGAACAGATTATTAATTCAGTTGCGCAGGCAGACGAAAATGAACGCCCTGGTCTTCTCTCACTATTAGACATTCGCCCAACCAAGGAGCGCATAGCCGAAATCTCCAATTTGCTGAAGCAGGCTGACGTCCTGGCAGCCCGAGTGCTCACCGCAACAGAGCATGTTAAAAACTTGTATCATAACGAAATGCAAGAGGAGGAGGTTAAGTTGGAGTTAGCGGAGCGGTCTACTTCCGCTGAGGGCGGCGAGTCCGCTGATTCGGCTTCGAGCACACCTTCTGACTCCTGTCCCGATTCCCAGCCAGTTTCCTACGCGGCAATGATCGAGAGCGTGCGAAGCGCCCACGCCGCCTTGTGCCAGACCTGTTCCCTCTTGCAGAGTTAGGCTTGCGCGCCTTTTGAGCGTTGCTCCTTCGTGTTGCTGAGTTTTTCCTCCGCCGCTTTCCACCACCCGCTTTGGCTTTTTCTGGCTTAGCAGTCATACTTAAGCTTATAGTTCCCTTTGGGGGCTCCAGATAAGGAGCAATGATGCTCTGAGTTGTGCGATTTATCTCATTTGATATGGCGTAGCGCTCTTGACTATCGAGTGATTTGTCAGTTAATAAATTCAACTGTTCCTGATGAACGTTGGCGTATGGATCTAGTGTTATTTTTAGCAATAGACTACGTATTTCTGCGTTAAAATTTTTTAACTCGTCTATATTACTGCTCTTCGGGCTATAAGTCTCGGCAAACTCATCGAGCACACCATCTTTATTCAAATCTTGTCTTTTAAACAAATCCGGAACAAATGGATCAGCGAGTTTTTCAATACGGTCTTGAAATGTCTTATAAAGATCCGCTGTAGTGGGCAATTCCGGCTGCGCTACTTTTGTTGAACTTTCTTCCTCAGTACCACCCTCAGGTTTGCTTTTAGTGAATCGCGTCCTTATAATGTCCAGCGCTGCATTTATTTTAATAATTGATAGTTCCTTATTCTCTCTTAATGTGAAAAACTGAAGAGCTACGCGCTCTAAATCTTTATAAGCGTTACTATACTTTATATTTGCATTGTTAAAATTACGGTATTCTTTTAGTTCTTTGGTGATTCTGCTACGTTCGGCTTTTTCTTCATTGGTAATTTGCTTTTTCTTTTCCTTTGAACCTGACGAAACTAGTTTACTCTTATCAACTTCTTCCTCTAAATATTTTTTCTCCTCTGCCACCTTCTCCATTAACCAATTACTCTCGTCTTCTTCCTTTAAATTGTACTTTTCAAGCATTTTTTTTGCAGCTTTCCATTCATTTTCATTTTGTTTCCACTCTTTAATAAGATTATTTAATTGATTTAATTGATCTTTTGCAATCTTTTGAAGTGGACTAATTGCCGCTTTTATTTCCTTAGCTTCTGCTGCTGCCTTATCGGCTGCTGCCTTTTCGGCTGCCTCCTTTTTGGCTGCCTCCTTTTTGGCTGCCTCCTTTTCGGCTGCTTTCTCGGCTTTTGCTTGCTTCGCCACCGTTTTAGCAAATTCAGCTTGTGCTTCTTCTGCGGCTATTCTTTCCTGTTCTTCACGTTGCTCACGCTCTTCTACAGACTCAATACTATTAAGAGTATCTTTAACTGGATTATTTGGCACAGGTTTCTTTTTTTCAATATTTTGTCGTAATTCTATAATTTTCGTATTTATGGAATCAGTTATAAAAGCAATAACACTCTCAGCATTATCAGCCGGCGGCTGATCAGGTAGGGGACTATCCTGGGGAAAGATCGAAGGACTACTTCCAACTTCATGGGGATATAGTGTATCATAAAGTCCATCCAATTTAGCAATTATATTACCAAAATTATCACGATTCACATTTATAATTTGATTTTTAACGTAGCTTGTGATTGTTTTCATATCGTTACCAATGGATGATTCGTCCACGATAGCCAAAATGGAAGCTCTTGTATCACTGTACGGTTTTCCGTCGTTTACCTGGCACGCTTTTAAGTCAGCTTCACTCTTGAGCCTGCTACACTTAGTAAAAAACGGCAGTAACTGATTTAGTATTTCTAATTGTTCAGTCCAGCTCAGTATTCCAATATTAGTTTGGAATTGTTGATAGCCTTGAATAATTCTCTTAAGGGAATTACTCACAATATAATCATAGTTTGCACCCACACTTGCAGGAATTTGTTTATTAAGGTCGAGTATATCTTTGATTTTTGTATACATTAGACATTCATTTCTTGATGGAGCGTCTACTAGACCCTTAAACTGAAAGCAATCAAGCATTTGTAACACGGGAGGCAATGTGTCAAAACTGGACGCAGACTGATATGTTATCCCTTCTGCCCCACAGGTTTTTAATGCTAAGGTTTGAAAGTGAAAACCATCATAAGCAAGAGGAACATAAACTGTCTCCTTGTTTATATTTGCTCCCTCGAGTGTTTGAAAGGTACTGGTAAGATTATTTTGTTCATTCAGTTTAAAGTTTAATAACTTAATATTCAACTCCTCTTGCAGAATACGCATTTCTGGCTGTCCCGCCCAAACAGGGGAATCGAGATTAAGCCGCTGTGTATCGTCCTTGGTCTTTTTAAAATCTACACGTCCGCCCTTTATCATTTTCACCGCATTTTTATATGCAGTTAATTGCCTCTCCGTAATTGTGGTTGTTTCACTGTAAGGACACTGTAAAATTTCATGTAAAAAAGGTTTTATAGAAGATTGATACACATCTTTATACACATCTTTATATACATCTGGGGCACAAAGCGCCTGATTTATCATAGATAAACTATCAGGTGTCAATTTATCAGCGACAAATCGTCTGCAACACCTAATAAATAATGTTTGACATTCTTTAAATAGTCTAGCTTGTCCTTGTGCTTTTGCGCTCTCATTGTAATTTTGAGAAATAACATGAGACGCATTTGTAAATGCGCCTAAATTAATAGTTTTTATGACGTCTTTTCGATTATCTTTAGAAACATTGCTCCGATCGTCGAGTCTCAGATTGGTTGGCATGTCCTCATTTTTTAATGTATCCAAAATAGGGTCAAATATTCTATTCTTCAATCCGGCATCTTCAATGGTAAGTATTGAACGATAAAACGCATCATAAAAGCAGTTTCCATCAGCTGCGGTTTCAATGATCTCCACGCCGTTATTGTTAAGCAATTGTGTAAATGAAGGAGCTGGCGCTGCTTCTTTTTTCTTAGAACGAGTTGTAAATCTTTTAATTTTTTGAAAAAATGGTGTCATTAAGATGGCTACTTTTAATATGTAAAATAAATATCACCAATGTAAATAGCCTACGTATGAGTGTTCTGTACCCAGTAGAACAAAAGTGTATCGCTTTAGATGACAAGAATGTCTGTAATGATCAAAGCGAAGGACAGTGTGTGTGGACCGAAGCATTAAATCAGTGCGCACCAAAATGCGAGACACTCCCGGAAAACCGGTGCACTGCCTATGCCTGCAACTGGGACACCATGAATCAAAAGTGCACTGCTCCGAAAGAGGGGGACGCTAATGAAGTCGTGCCGTGCGAAGAGCGAACCAAATGCCAAGGGCAAGACGCACAGGGAAACCAGTGCATTGCCGATCCAACGACCAACAAGTGCGCCCCCTCTTTCGTGCTTACCGAAAGTCCAGAGTTGCTTGAACAAACTAAGCCTCCCAAAGATAGCATATCGCCTGCTGAGTACCAAAAGCGTATGAAGGCTGGACTAATTACGTTATACGTAATCCTGGGCATCATTGTGGTTGGTGCATTATTTGTTCTGTTTGTGCGAGTGGGCGCTGCTGGTGCTCTCGCAGGCATAATTGTTGGTGGATTTGAAAAGGTAAAGTCTAAATTTCAACGACGTGCTGATTCGCCAGAATCAGAACCAGTAGTGGCACCAGAACCCCGAGGTCGAGGACCCGGCGCCGCACCAGCCAAGCCACAACGCGGTGGCTCTAAAAGAAACTGCGTAAGAAACTTTGTGCGTGATCTCCTAAGTCGTCGCTAAATTTCTATTTATCAATTAGACCAATGACCGATACAGCATCGTTTTTAGACTTGCAAGCAGCGCAGTCGCAGCTGGAGCGTTGTAGTGGAAATGACGAAACAAGTTGCGGGAATATTGAAGGATGTAGTTGGTATCCTAGCAAAAACACTTGCGGCGTCAAGTGTGAAAAGCTTTCAGTCTCCGCTTGCCAGGATCCAAAATATGGATGTAATTGGTCAGACACGGCAAAATGTCACGCTCCAGGCTCGCTTGGAGCAAACGAGGCAAGTAATCCCGGCAGCATACCTAGTAGCTATAGCGCACAAGACTGCGAGCAAACTAACGGCAACTTTGAAGTGGGTCAAGACGGCAATTGCCAAATGAAATGCGAAGCCATTCCCGATTCAAAGACGTGCGTAGCACAAGCAGACAGCGAAGGCACTCCACGTTGTGTCTTCGCCAATGGTAAATGCATGAATAAGGTAATAGCCCAGTGCCAACCATTAATTGAATCAGGACCTGATTACTCAGTTCCAGTCGGTGAGTACAAGCTGGGGTCAACGCCTGGTGAAAAGTTTGTAATAGCAATAATTTGCATTGCCTTTATCTTGCTAGTCGTTGTCACGGAACCAGTGCGTAGTTGGATTCTTGCTCTTGGGGCAGCAGGTATAAGTAAATTTAGCCGAGGTAAAAGTGGCGCAGGCGGTAGTGATTAAGAATTATGAGCGTAAATTGTGAATAGCAACCATTTCTTCAGCTAACGAAAGAGGTTTGCGTAGGGTGTCTTCGACAGCTAGCCGCCGTGCCTTAGCAGCCTCTTCCCGCGCCGCCGCGGTCTCCCTATCCTCCACAACCCATTCAACCTCCTGATCCGCAAATCGCTCAACCTTCTCCCCTTTCGATTCACCGATTTTGCTGTTTGCATCCTGAGTACTCGTGCCGTCGCTCGTATACCACAGAGCCCACGCTACAAAGAGTGTGCCTATGATAATGATTGGCAGCCGCCATTCTTCAAGCACAATTAAAATGTCTCCAACAAATTCGGAATCCATTAAATTACTTATTTAGCAAGAGGGATTAGGATTAATAATTGAGCGCTATTTCCTAAACCAAATGTGTCTAAGCACATTCCGTCTAGGATATATAGCAGAATCGCGCAAACAATGGCATACCTAGGCACTCGTGGATACACTATACCTAAAGAACAACTAAGTTTAGCCGACCAAGACAGAATTCGCAGGGAACTCAGCGTCGCACCGGCGGCAACAGGAATGAGCTTTGCTCGCCCATCTCCCTATCCTGTATTTCGGGAGGCAACATCGCGCTTCTATTTGCCCCGCTTTTACGGTCAAAAGACGTTTGGTCCATTCACAAAGCCAAGCAAGCTGAAGGCTGCTGAGAAGCTAGAGACGACCTTTAAGGGCAAACTGCGAGATGACCAGCAACTTGTGGCAAATCAGGCGTTGGATGCGCTGCGGAATGTGGGTGGAGGATTGCTAGAATTGCACTGTGGGTATGGCAAGACGGTCGTGGCGCTGTATATTGCTGCTGCAATTGGGCTCAAGACCGCAGTATTGGTGCACAAGGAGTTTTTGATGACGCAATGGGCTGAGCGGATTGAGATGTTCTTGCCAGGCGTGCGGATCGGCAAGATACAGGCGCAGACATGTGATATGGAGGACAAGGACATTGTTATGGTGATGATTCAGTCTCTTGCTACCAAGGATTATCCAATGGATCTCTTTTCGGGCATCGGTCTCGTCATCGTTGATGAGTGTCACCACATGTCCGCCGAGGTGTTTAGCAATGCGTTATTCAAGGCTGTTACGCCGCATATGCTCGGACTGTCGGCTACAATGACGCGGAAAGACGGCTTAAGCAGAGTGTTCAAGATGTTCCTTGGTGATGTGGTGGCAAAGCGTGCCCGCCAAGGCGAAATCAAGACGTGCGTTGAGATTCTGCGGTACACCAACGATGACGAAGAGTTTAATGAAACGGTGTTGGGCTTCAATGGTCAAATCAGCTTCTCATCAATGTTGTCGAAACTCAGTAGCTGTGAGCACCGCCTTGATTTTATAGCCAAACGTGTGGAGCGCTTAGTGAACGAGGAAAATCGGGCACAGGTTATGGTACTCACGCATTACCGCGCCATGATAAGCGCACTTTCTGACCGATTTCTAAAAGCAAAAATCGAGCACGGCTACTACGTAGGAGGTATGAAGCAGGCAGACCTAGACAAGTCGGCGAAGAAGAGGGTGGTATTGGGTACTTTCGCGATGGCAGAAGAGGGACTTGATATTAAGACGCTGGATACATTGGTGCTAGCAACGTCTAAATCAGATGTGGTGCAGGCTGTGGGTAGAGTCCAGCGCTCACCAGATGTCACGCCGCTCATTGTTGACATCGTGGATCCGCATCCATGCTTCAAGCGCCAGCACGCCAAGCGTCTTGCGTTTTACCGAAAGAGCAAATTTGAAATAGACGGCACCACAACCGAGCCAAAGCCGCGGCGCAAAGCCGTTGCCGCTGCGGCGAAGAAAGAACAAGCAAGGTCAAAGAAAGGACCAACCACAGGAAAATGCATGATCAGCTCTGCCGAAGAGGATTGGGCATAAGCGCAAAGAGTGGATCGTCCGCCATTACCACACCGTCGTCTTTGCTCTTCTTGCTCCCGCGATCCCCCGCAGCTCCCACACCCAACTCCTCTTGCATAGTTAGTTCGCATTGGGCGCAAATCCGCTCGTAGATGAGTGGCAAGCCATCCATTACTTTGGGTATTAAATTAGTAATTGACAATGGCTTAGTTAGAACAAGGCGGTCGCGGTTGCATACAGCAAACACAGCGGCGTGGAGCAGTAGGGATCGTGTGGGATTAACTTTGGTCGTAAACTTAATCATAAATATTTTTTGCCAGCATGCTACAATTGTCACTAACTGACGCGTAGATTTGGCAGCCTCGCCAGCAAGAACTTCCCATAGCAAGAGGGGGGGTGTGGTTGTGTGTTTGGCTGGTGCGCCTTCTAGCTTTCGAGTAGCGCACTGCGACGATATCTTATGCTTGACGCATCTGCGTTGCCAAGTCAGCAACCACTCTGTCCAAAAGTGTGCCTGTGTGAGATTTTTGGTTGATAGGGCATAAGCAAGCTCATTTGCGCATATGGCTGCCTCTGGCGGGTCGTCTTCTTTAATATACGATCTGCCGGGGTCACGCGATGTGGCTTTCAGATGCGGCTTCAGGTGTGTTAGATTGAACATTTCGTCAGCGACTGATTGGCGGGTCGCTTTGTAGCGCTTGTCGCCACTTGCGAGTACTGAAACCACTTCCGCGATGATTGATCGCACGAGCGGTGAGTCCCTCAACTTAATATCCGCCAGTCCATTAGCTTCTTTCTTGAATCGTTCGTACCTATCACATATGTAAGAACTGGTGTGAGCATGAGTATAATAATAAGATCCAAGGACAAAAAAGATAGACTCCCAGATGTTCCACACATTTCCGCCTACTAGTAGCTCAGCAGACCAGTGCACACACGCTTCAATCTTTCCTTGAACCATGCTGTCGCGGAATTGTTTCACGACGGTTGCTATCTTGTGGTTAGCAAACGTCACTTTTGATGCGACCTTTCGTTGCTGACTATCGACGATTATGAAAGTCTTAGATACCTTGGGCATTATAGATTGCCTAGTGTTGACAGCGGTGATTATCGCCGATATACAACGGGGGGCGTAAGTGCGTGAATAGCAAGCATAAAGAACATCCCAACAAATGCCAAACTGATTAAATCCTCGGTTGTGGTGTCTGGCTGACCTTTGCCAAGTCCCATTCCGCCGTGCTGCGCAGCCCTTGCTTCCAGAAGTTCAACAATTTTGCGAATCTGTGGATCAGCAAGCGCGTGAGCCTGGAGAGTTGTCGCCGCAGGCGGCTGCGGCTGCGGCTGCCGTTGCGCGGAGGCGTAATATGACGGACCGGCAATCTGCGCCTGCTGATGCTCACGAATAACCCGCTGATGCCATCCAGGTGGAGCATAGGCTCTACCCTCACTACCCTCTTGCATACTTCCACTTGGAAGCACATTAGGGTTTGCTCCCTGTTGAAAATGTGGCAACTGGGTGACTGGATTGATTAGTCCCGAATGGCTTCCGTTGCCTGCGGACATCACAGGATGTGCTGGGTTTGGAGTTTGCTTAGGCACTGACTTGAGCTGCTGAGTACTCACGGTGTGCTTAGTGCTTGTGAAGCTATCGCTATCTTCTCCCGCATCAAAGTCATTTTCCGCATTAGCCAAACGTTCCCGTAAGGCTTGTGCTTTTGAACTAATCTCGCCTTTAGAGTTGGGTGCGCCATTGGAAAGAGGAGGAAGGGTGGTAATTGACGGATACGCCGACCCAGCGTCGTATTCTGAGAATGGCAAAGGAGCAGCGGAAAGGGACGCAGGTCCTGACATTTAGGAGGTCTACCTAATGCGCCGAATACTTATTTCTGGTAAAAAGCGAATGGTTCTTCGTAGCTATTTTTCGCAAATAAAAATAGCCAGATAAATATGATGCGAAAGCTGATTGCGGGTTTTGGCGCTGTCGCCATGGCACTAGGTTCGCGCCACTTTGATCTTGAACTCTCACCAAAGCAAGTGAAAACGCTCTCTAGTCCATGGTGCCGTGTATTGGCGCTCGTGCTGATGGCGTACGCTGCAACAGGTCAAATATGGTTGTCAATTGCGGTCGGGATGTTTATCTATGCTATTGTTTACCATTTCTTACACGAGCGTAGTGTGCATCATTACCGAAATTGGGATCTATATGATATCTTTGATGAAAAGGTCTACGAAGATGGAAAGCAGCGAGGACAGCAGCGAGCGATGACCAGAAATATTCCCCACAGACCAATCTAAAATCTCCAGTGATTACCACAGTGTAGACAATGCACAAAGGTTGTCATTGGCTCATCAGCTGAGCGAGTCTGCATCTCATAATAAGTGCACCGTCGCTTCTTACAACGACCACACTGAAACTGGTCAGTAGCTGACATTTCCACCAGAATATCCTGATTTCGCTTATCACGTTCTATCTTTTCCTCGATTACAGCCTTCCATTTCTCTGGGTTCATTTCTGGATGCGATAGCTTACCGATTTCACGTGCCTTCAACCGCTTTCCCCGAATCTCCTCTTTCAAATACGGAATATGCGTAAGGTTCCAATGAACCGTTCGCGCTTTGCCTAGGTAAAGGTGCGCAAAAGCTTCATTTGTCCAGCGTCGCGCAATGTTTTTATTCATCGCAACCTGAACTGCCCAGTTGTATACACTCTTTTCTGCATTAGGTCCAAGTTTTGGATTTTCGAGTAGTTCGCCAAATGTGGTAGCCAAACGTTCGCGGAGGGTCTCGGGGTCGCTGACGATCATCGCTAAAGGCTAACTCAGAGAACATAAGGACCTCTAGTTCAATTTATAAAAATACGAGTGTAGGTGTACAAGCTCATTCGCTATCATAGTCTTCATACCCCAGTTGGTCAGGATCGCCTTCAAGTTGAGTATAGCCAGACAGATATAGATTTTCAGCATCGGTGTCGCCTTCGATCCCGCCTTCTATCACGTGTCCTTCGGAGTCACTTTCATCCTCAACCTCTTCGGTCATTTCCTCTTCTTCGTCATCTTCCCCGGCATCGTTGTCCGTTGCATCGTCGCCATCATCTACATCTTCTATCATTTCAACATCTCTATCATCAACTACAAAGCCGTCTTTAGCGTAGCCCTCGCTAGTTAGCTTGACGCCTCTCTTTTTCATTTCTGACCGGAGCACCACCTCATGCGCAGCGTCCTCAAGAGCATCACATTCGTCATTTTTAGAGCCACCAAGATCTTCAGATCCCCCACCTAACAAATCCAACAGCTCATGCAATCGCCGTACAGAAAGAGAAATTGGCTTGGATTTGTTCAGCGCCGAGCCTTGAGAAGCCACAATTGCGATATTGCCAAAAAACAATACCTTATCTACTGGTGGCGGGAGCTCGGCTTTGTTTTCAGCGCCTGCACGCCCCGTCGTTTTGCCGTACAATCTAATAAAAATCTTCATATCACCTGGGATAGTCCAGGAGCAAGCTAGATTGAATTCGTCTGCCTTCTTAAACCCACAGCGTTTGTACAAGTCATCAATGCCTCCTTCAGGGAGCGTCGATGAATGAAAATCACTATTCTTTTTTATAATCACAATCTCAGTTCCACGGGCGGGCATAAGCGACAGAGTCTGGCGTACTGCGCCAGATTAAGTCTAAATGGGTTAAGCCTATGGCACTTCATAAGCATAGTGTACCCCATAATGTCGTGGCTTACATTTGCGCCAAAACTTCCTCATTCCTCAAAGATTGCGACCTTACTTGAGAGCTTACAAAAATCTAAAGAAGCCAAAGTGTTGGGTATAACCAACTATGGATACTGTGAAGTTGAAGATAATCAAGTCTCTCACTTTCGCTTCTCACTACCAAGCCATGATAGCCGGTCCACGGAATCACAGATACAAGCCATTGTACTGCCAAGCTTTACGTATACACTAACAGGCATCGATAGCTGGATACCAGTAAATGCCACATTAACCAACGTCTCACGCACTACTACCTCTTTCGAAGAGGGATGGGAGTACCGAACCGAGCAAACCAACGGTATAAAAACCGAACAATGGTGGGTTCCATCCAACAAACAAGAAGCGTTTGAGTTATTCATTAAAGACAACGCTAGTAAATAGGCTTAAATGCTTGAGATATTACTTCTTGTGGCATTCTTTATTTTTCTATGGCGGGGTGTTGACTGGGTCTGCCGTGAGTGGGAGAACGTGCTAGAACGAGACTTGCCGATGATCAGCTGTGTCAAAGCAAACGCAAAGCGAGTTAGTTCTAAGACACCTAAAACTAAAAGCGGCAATGCAGACGTCAAAGCAAATAGTAAAAAATCTAAAGATCCCGAAAGAGGGGGAAGTGTGGGTCAGACAGATGGTGCCGGATCTGGTGAACAATCGAGTGCAGTTGCAAATAAGCCGCAACCACAAGACAGGCAATCCAGTGTGTCAGGTTCGCAAGCCAAACAGCAATCGTATGGGGGTAGTGCCCCTTGCGTGTCAGGAATGGCTAGCAGGCGGAACGCACATCGAGGCGGTAGAGCACAAAATACAAACCCGAATGTGCTATACATTGCTTGATATTTCATGTATCGGGGGGCGCTCGCTCACGAACGCTAGTCATCGTGAAAAGTTAGCTGCTTTGATCTCGGTTGCCCGCGACATTCGGAATCCCACAGACTTTGTTCGGCCAAACGATATGAAACTCAGTGATTCATGGCCCCTATTTGCCTTAGCACCAACCGATCAACATCTTGGTGACAACGCACCCTCACCAACCTCCTCTCTCGAAATTCCTTTTCTACAAGTTTATAAAAACTTGCAGGAAGTGAACACCATCTACATTGAAGAAAAGCATAGCGCGCAGGTTAGTAAGCTAATAAATGCCTTTCCATGTGCGCCGACTAAAGATTCTGGGAAAACAGGTAAGTCAGACCAACCCAGACGAAAGATCCAGCTACAGAGCGTCCCAAAGCACCCGCGCCCAACTTCTGAAATGATTGTGGTCCGGGCAGGCACAATGGGACCGGATGACTACGTAGGAGTTGGTGTGAATAGCAAGAGGGAAGGCGGTGTGTTGGTGCGTAAATTGGAGACCAGTTTGAAGCTTAATCACTTGTTAAGAGGCACAAATGTGGAATTGTATCGGGCTGCGACTGGCGCAACGCCACGGGTGCTGAAAAGTGTAAAGATGGAAGCCAAATGGTCTCCAAGCGAAAAACAATGGCGACTGGTAAGTGAAGGTTCTAGCAACAAAAAGTAGCTAATTAAGCACGAACAAAAGCAAAGATTGTATACCCAGTGTGAATGTTGTATTTAAAATCTTGTGGGGCTGGAGTCGGTATTTTGCGTCCTCGGAACTGCTCAACTGCTCGCTTCCACGAATGTTTGGAATGCAACTCTGCGCCGGTCATACCGTCGTAAGAGTGGGGGACGCCAGCGCAGGTGACTACTCCCCCAAAGTGAGAGTTTGTCGTATCCAGCATGACGATGCTGTCCAGCTGCCAATCAACACCTTTTGCAGCAAGCACGTGCTCATCAGCGATTGCGGCGAGCAGTTCTCGCCGCACTGAGCTCTCCGCAGTTTCTTGTCCTGCTTCGATAAATAACACTTGCGGTTCTATGTGCGTGGCAGATGGGCTCCGCAGCCCATTATATATATTGGACGCATCAAGAGCAGTGTCAAGCGACTGGTGAACAATACCCGTTTTATCGGTGAGGTCACATTTAAGTATTGGGAACCTATTGTGCAATAAGAGCTTGGTCAGCGCAGAGTACATAAATAGTGGATTGTGTGACCGACCAACAGGAGCACCTAGTCTATTTCGTGGTGTAGTAAGTCCCTCCTTATCAATCGCCAGCAATCCCTTCATCAGAGCCGCTGTAGAGTACTCGTGCTTGATTTCTCCCGAAGGAATGGCTTCGATAACCTTTGATAACTGCCGCAAATCTTCCTTCATTTGGGATGAGAGATAGAGAGGTGGGATTGATTGGGGATTGTGTAACCGCTCCCGCAGAGGCAAGCTTGCCGCGCTCATTCCCTGCGACGCAAAAAATGAGGTAACACAGGCGTTAAGCCAGCAATTCGAGGAATACTGCCTTGGCAAACGTGCCTTACCGCACTCTGCGGGTTTATTTAGAAAAACGGGGACTATTTTAGCTGGTGTCCGGAGCCTTATGCCACCCTTGCCACTTCGCTTGCCTACCCGCCGACCAAACAATCTTCCAACCCTCTTTCGTTGAGTTACGTTTTTGGACTTGGTCGTTTGCTTACCGTTTATCTTTCGCTTTGGTTTATTACGTCGCGTCTTGGAGTGATTCCGGCGTAAAGGCATGGCACCTGCAATAGCAAGAGGTAAGGTTAGTGGATTATCTGAGTACTCATTAGCACTATGGAAGGACTTGCCGTCGTTACGTCGCTCGTGGTGGCTGCGCTCATTGTATTTATCGCCTATCTGTATGCTTCGCGTCAATCACCACCCAGTTTACAGAAATCGGTAAACTGGATTAGTACTACTTTTCAACGTGGAATTAACGTCATTGCTGGTTTGCTTGGGCAACAACCAGTGTTTAAGTTATCACTCGCCGATCTGCCAAAATCTGTAGAAGCAGGTGTACAAGATGTGGAACGCGTCTTGGAGGCGGGCGAGCAGGCAGTTGCCAGCACAGTCACCCCGGGATTGGTTCCCAGTATTGCTAAAAGTGAAATCGCAGGTGGATTAAGTGCTGCCATAGACACAGGATTAGGCTATTGCTATGTTGGTAAAGCCGAAGGTGGTGGGCGTGTGTGCGCACCTGTCACCCGTAAAAGCGCGTGCATGTCTCGCGAGTACTATACAAACGCGCAGGAATGCCGATTAGCTGCTAATCGAGTTGTCGCCTAGGCGTTTGATGCTCTTAGACCGATCCACTGCCAGTGTACCACCGAAGAGAGAGGTAGGGTGGGAACGGATTTTCAATACCACCCGCCGCCTCTTTCAAACTAGGACTTACAGATCCGATATTCGCAATCTGCACCGGCGAGAGAGCATAGGCAAAGTATTGAGTTGTGCTCATTTTACCAGTGAATCCACCATTCAGACTCATGTTAAGGGGTCCATATGACTGCATTGGAACACCCTTTAAAATGTGTCGTCCTGCGATTGTGCCATTTACATATACATCTAATACTTGTCCTTTCAGCACGACAACTACATTTATCCATTTTTCAAGTGGAATATTACCAATAACAACTGACTCCATCGGATCATCAAATGTGCTCATCACAACCATTAGAGAAACATCTTGAAGATTGGGGTTGGGATTGCCTTGAGTGTTTTGAGTCATAATGTAAAGACCCGGTGTGTTGATAGGTTGGCTCAAACCATCTTCTGTAAACATCTCGGGTGAACCTTGGTGAAAGACGTGCTTGTAAATTGGACCGCTGGATCCCGCGGGAATTCTCGGGAGCTCATCGATAAAGATCCAAGTACTATACGTAAACTCAATCCCTGGCTCTTGATTATTAGAACGGAGCAACGGCACACTATGAGCGGTCCGAGGATCTTGGGGGATTACCATTTGTTCCGTTCCACTCTTAAGATTTTTGAGTAAATAGGGTTTCTTAGAGTATACAGTTGCTGCTGTTATAATCTTGGTACCAACCGATACCAGAACCAAAAAGCCGACTACAACGGCGATTAGAAACACAATTTTTGAAAATACAGATGTTCCTGAGGCAACATTTCCAAGATACTTATCATAGTTTCCAAAGGCTGAACTAGCTGAATCCCACCCTGACCGAGCATCTTGTAGAGCCCTGTTTGTTTGGTTACTAGCACGTGTAATATAATCACGTGTGTTTGAATCTATATAATTGTAGCCACTGGACACTGCGTTACCCACACGGCTAGCTGCGCTGGAGGCTTGACTGGTGAATCGGCTCCATGGATTTGAGCTGCCAGATGCAGCGGGTGTGGCAGCAGCTGACGATGTTCCTAAGGTGCTGGTTGTGGACCGAGTTGGTGAACTTCCTAGACCACTATCGAGGGACATATTAACTATTTACACGTCCTAAAAGAATTCGTTTTTGTTTATTCGTAAAACGTCACTACGTAAGCTTAAAACCCGATGCTACCCACAGTGGAGCCACCATCGACAAGCGAGATGCGGATTCCGTAGGAACCAAAGATGCTGTCCCAGATGGAGCCACCTCCATAGCCGGACTTGTAGATTCCATAGACCTCCGCTGGACCAATCGCCCGACTATAGAATGTTGCGCCGGCTGTGTAGCCCTGAAAGCCACCAGAAGGCGTAATATGGAAGTCAGATCCAACCACTGTTTGCGGAACTCCGTCAAAGAGGCACGACCGGACTAGCTTACCATCCAAGTACATGCTGACAGCACGATCCTGTACAACAATGACCACATTTGTCCAGGTTTGGAGAGGAATGTTTTCAAGAGTGCACTTTGCTGTCGGTGGGGAAGAATCACCTGTATTTTGCTGAAGGTTCGTCTCGAACACCAGATTATTCATCTGTCCGTCAAGGTAAACCTGCACTGCCCCATTTCCTCTTTTTAGGACCATTTTTTGCTTACCATAGTTGTAACCCCAGTTTTCAATGTACATCCAGATTGAAAATGAGTAGTTAGCAGCATTAGATCCAGTCACGGAGGCAGCGGAAACCGATTGAGCCGATGTTCCCGGGTGTTGGGACGTGAGCGTCGTTGCACCCTTTGGCGCAAAGAAGTTACGATAGATTATGTAAATAACAATAATAGCCGCAATGGATCCAACGATTAAGGCAATGTCCATTTCTAGCAAATACACAGATAATCATAAAGAGTCATATCTATAGCTTATGTATTTTAGGGTGAATCAGTGAGACTATTCCAGAGAATACCTAAGTAGGGCTCCGCTTTTTGCGACACCGCAAAACCAGCGATTCCACCCATTGTTTGCTGCACTGGAAGCCCTGGCAATCCCAGATTCATATTTTTCTTAATAGCAGGCGGAGGCTGGTGTGAGGTAGCAGCAAGTTTTCCATTAACAAAGACATCTGTGCGGTTTCCTGATGCGCGAATTGCGATATTTTGCCACTTTTGCAATACAATATCATAGGTAATGCGTGTGGATTGTTGATCCGAAAGAGGAGATTGGAGAGCAATTGTTTGTTGCGCGATCTGCGGTCCCAAAAACACTTGTCCCACGGCGCCTAGATCTATCATCGGCAAAGCGTTTGCGTTGGCTTTGCGGGAATTAATAAATTGCCACCACGAGATTGTGTACTCAGAGGTAGCACGATCCTGGGTTAAGACCTTTGACAACGGCATGGACACAACAGCCGACAGTGGCTTGGGGGTTGTAAAATACTTATAGCCCAAACTGGGCTCAATGTGGATTGAGGGCAACTTGCGGTAGATAAGTGGCAGAAAGAACGCAAGCGCAACGATCAGTCCGCTAGTAGTAATCGTTGCCGCAGCAAATCCATAGTCCTTTAAAATCTGACTGCGGCGTGCATCAACCGACAGTGCGTCTTCGCTTAGAGCTTTTTCATAATCCAAGTAATCCTCCGGATCCATCGTCATCCATCCCAGGGTATCGGATAGCCAATTGCGTGTTAGCCGCATGAGTGTTTGAAGCCACGTTCGGTCTTCTGCACCCGATGATTTCTTGTCACCCATGCCAGTTCGCCCCTCTTTCGTTGTCTCCACTTCCCCCGTTCCACCTTTTCTCTTGCTGAACAACTTTGATACAAAATCAAATCCACTGCTAAGGAAATCACGACCGAAGTAGAGAACAAGTCCAATTATTATTGCGTAAACAGCGTAGGATACCATTGGATATGCGGCTGATGCTGCCAATACACCAAATACGCCGGCAGCGATCACAAGAAAACCAAGTATTCGCGGTTTAGTCAGATATGTCAGCGCTAGTTCAGTCATTTTCTTAAACCTCAGCTTCAACAAAGGAGAAGTAATTATAATCAGGAAGAAAAGAGCTACGATAATACCGTAGCCCACCCATGCAAGAGGATCAGTGGGGGAAACAATACTTGTTATAAAAATCAAAGCAAATATAGTTGCAATAACGAGCAGTAGCCACAAGCCAGACTCTGCTAAATTGGTCATAAATGCGCCCTTGGTGTCAAAAATCACGGACCACGAACCGAGCGCTTCCTCAAGCACGGTTTTCCAGGTTGTCTTATCGTCCTTAAAGCGACGCATTAGAAGCAATAATAATCCGGCTAATGTTAAAACTCCAGCAAAGGCATAGGTTATGTATTTGGAGGTCATTGGGAACTTAGCGGGAGCGTCGCCGGCTTCAAATGCGGCGCCGTGAGTGCTACCAATAGCAGCAAGCACAAGTAGCAATAACCCGAACGCCATCATGACGAGCGGAGTTTGCGGCCACATTTGAAATACGGGCGCGTCCTTAGGTGCGTCCTCAGAAGCAGCCACTGGAGGAGATGCATCAGACTCAGCGGAGATGCCGCCTGCTTCGTCGGGGATTTCACTTACGGAAATGTCTTCGGATGGATCAGCCATTTGCTATATTAGATTGTGAAACTTAAATACTCATCTACCCAACCTCTCTTGCAAAGTCTTCTCCCCATGGCAATTACGGCACATGGCTGTTAAGTTACTTACGTCATTTGTTCCACCATCCTGAAGCTCGATAATATGGTCCACTTCGTAGGTGGCGCTCAGCATCTCATTGCACGCAGAGCACCGCCATCCTTGGCTGGCAGCCACGCTCTTTTTGCGAGCTTCAGATACGCTTCGCGTCTTAGTTGTTCCCCCTGACATAACCTGAGTACTCGTTTGAGCTTGAGTACTCGTTGAGTCCATTTGAGCTCCCCAGTTTCCAAATCCACTGTTGTTAGCCTGGGAAACAAAGCCTATTCCCCCCTTCATTAACCGGGTCGTCGCAGACGCTGGCATGACCGACACGATGTCGGATGCTGTTCGCATCATATCCACATTTGAATTACCCGGCTTATTAACCATCAGGAGCACGCCTAGACCAACCACAAGCGCAATGGCTGCCTTTCCATATTTTTGGACATCTGCTAATCTGCGTTGCACTTTGCCCCCACTGACAATATCCCAAATAACGGCTCCACAAATCAAAATAACAAGCAATGATCTTTTCCAATTTATTTCAGATAAGCGTATTTTAGCAAGAGGCGCGGTTAGGTTGCGTATGCGGTCGCCAAAAGCCATTCCGTGGTAGACTACACTTGCGTGATAAAGAATGTGGTTAACTTCCACACGACTATAACACAAATGCTCGTTCGGCGCCGAGCACCGCAGCCACACCGCACACAAGCACACTTAGCACTATAATATGCTTTCGCTCACGCTCCTCCTTCTTCTCCTCTTGCTTACGGAACTCCCGCGCTATATCACTGTCATTGCGACAACACTCTCTTACGCACTTATCTGTCCACTTACGTAGACTAGATTGAGACTCAATAAAAGGCTGAACTGGGTTCTTAGAGAGAAAATCGCAGTAAGAAGTGCGGTCATCATTATCGGGGAGAAACATGTGAAAACTATTGATCATCAAATAACCTGTGCGCCGTTCTTCAGCGGATGGCGTTGCCGGATAATGGTCTGTGAAGTTGCGTAATAAGCGCAGTGAGCTCATACTATCTGTAGTTGTGAGGAAGTCCAAGCCATCTAGACCCGGAACATAACTTTAAAGCAGCTTCCAAAAACATGCGCTATGAAGTTGTAGATATTAGTGGCGGTTGTCGGCTGCCTTCGCTTAGTGTAGGAATTATTGCGACCACTCACATCAAAGGAGTGCTGCATTTTCTACTTATTAGGCGAAAGGATGGAATGGCGTTTTGTGATATTGTACGGCGGCGAAATCCCATAATAAATAAGCTACAATTACAAAACTTGGTAAATACTATGACTAATTCAGAGAAGGAGCGTATTTTGAGCGAGAAACACGAAACAATGTGGAAACAAATGTGGTCAGGAAACTCTAAGAACGCAAAGGCGGAACAGGCAACAGCGCTTGTTAACTTTCAAAAGCTTTTTGAATCGGGGGATTTGCAAGAGGCTGTGAAGAAAAGTGAAACAGATTGGAAAGAAACAGAATGGGAATTCCCAAAGGGTCGAAAAAATTACCAAGAGCGAGATCAGGCGTGTGCTATCCGTGAGTTTGAAGAAGAGACAGGTATACCTAGCGAACAAATGCAAATAATATCCAACATTGTGCCTATTGAGGAGGCGTTTTCTGGAACGAATGGCAAGGCATATAGGCACCGACACTACGTTGCTTACATCAATAATCCAAATGTATGTCTTGATAATTTCCAAAAAAGCGAGGTAAGCGCCATAAGCTGGTTTCCTTTTAACGAGGCGATGGATAAAATACGGGATTACCATTACGAAAAAAAGCGCTCATTATCTTTCGTAAATTCGGTTGTTAAAGTTGAACAAATATTGTCAGCTGAAGATAATAGAGATGTCCGCCAGCGACGACCCAAAATCCAAACCTGGTCCCGATCGCAGTGGGGAAGCCTTGCCAGTCGGAATTCTACCACAGACGGGAAATCTTAATTTTAGTGGTCTAATTTCATCAATTCCTGAATTTAGTGATAATGCGAAAGCAAAAGCTGGGGATGACCAAACTGACCCGTGTAGCAAGAGGGGAGATGGGAAGTTAGAAGAGTTTGAGGTAGCCCCACACCAGCGTTTTGTGCGTACCTTCATGTCTGCTGCAACGCCCTACACGGGTATGTTGTTGTTCCACGGACTAGGCTCCGGTAAAACATGTGCTGCAATGCAGGTTGCTGAAGAGACGTTCAACGCTCTAGCTCGCAACGGGACTCCACGTCGCACGTTTATCGTAGCAGCGCCAAACCTCCAGGCACAATTTAAATCCGCGTTGTACGATCCTGAGAAGCTACAGAACATAAATGGCGTGTGGCGGCTGCCTGGGTGTGTTTCGAGTGAACTCCTCGCAGAAGCGTTGCCAGATCCCAAGTCCAATGAATCAAAAGAAAGTATTTTAAAAAATCTCGATCGAGCTGTTGCTAGAAGATATCGCTTTGTTGGACCAGACCAATTAGCGAATATGGTATACAAAGTGTTAGAACGTTTTGCGGGCATTGCGTCGAAACAGCAGAGACTTGCGGCTGAACAGCGCTCAATGACGGAAGCCTTCGGACATCGCCTTTACATTATCGACGAAGCGCACGACCTACGGGTCTCGGGACCTGGGAACACTAAGCGTGCGTGGGATGCGCTTCGCAAAATAGCAGAAAAGGCAGACGAAACCCGAGTGCTATTGCTCACCGCCACACCCGTATTCGACACTGCTTCCGACATTATAAGTCTACTCAACCTCCTCTTGCTAAACGACGGTAAACCTGCTTTGCGGCAAGCTGCTTTCTTTACCAGCGATGGCAAGCTGCGGAGCGACGAAAGCGCTCAGAAGCTGGCACAAGTCGTGACTGGATACGTGTCATTCGTGCCGAGTCAGGATGTGCGAGCTTTCCCCTACCTCTTAATGCCAGAGCAGTTTGAGTACTCACAGCCCGATATTCCTCCTGCAAGCATTCCGCTTCGGGGCGATGAACTGCAAAACCATAATCGTATCTTGGACTTGGCTTATGTAAAGCTGAGTGCGTATCAGGACGGTATATTAAGAACATTGCTTCAAAAGGTGCGCGCGTCCAAGCGCGGATTCGGGCACACTGATATGGGTAAGCTTATAATGGCGCTTAATTTTGTGTATCCAGGTTTTGATGCCAAGAGCAAATCGGCAAAGGTAGAGAATTTTATAGGCGACAAGGGACTTCTTGGTGTCGTTCGCAACGTCAGTGGACGTGGGTCTGCTAAGCGCCTTGCGGGTCCGTACACGTATGATCCTGCGATTGAAAGTACCTACGGCGATATTTTTGCACGTCCAAACTTGGACACATACAGCGCTAAGCTGACGCGTGTTTTGAGTGAGATCGAAAGAGGGGAAGGTGTGGTGTTGGTGTACTCGCAGTACTTAGAGTCTGGCGCTGTGCCGTTTGCGCTGGCGCTTGAAAAAGCGGGCTACTTTAGGGCAGATGGGGAAAACCTGTGGGATTCAGGCGCGGGTGCTACTGCTGCTGCTGAGGCTGCGGCGCAACCGCGGGGAGGCTATGTTCTCATTACGGGCGACAAGACGCTTTCACCGAACAACTCAAAGGCGGTTGCCATGGCAACGGCGGCAGACAACACTAATGGCGAAAAGGTCAAGGTGGTCTTGATTTCGCAGGCTGGATCGCAAGGTGTAGATTTACGTAATATTCGCCAGGTGCACTTAATCGATCCATGGTACAACTTGGGGCGCGCTGAGCAGATCATTGGTCGGGGACGGCGCCGGTGTTCCCATGCGGCGTTGCCAGCCGACAAGCGCAACGTGTCAGTCTACATGTACTCCACCCTCTTGCAGAATGGCGAAGAGTCTCCCGACAGCTACATTTACAATCTGGCAGCCGCAAAAGCGATCGAAGGTGGTATGATCACACGGGCTCTGAAAGAGTGGGCGGTTGATTGCTATATTCAAAATGGAGAGGATGAGGAGAACGGAGATCAGAGCGAGGATGACGCATCGAGTACTCAAATTTCTTCCAATGGCGTGAAAACTACGGTTACTAGTAAACCACGCCCCTACTCATTTCCTTGTGATTATCAACCAGAGTGTTCTTACAAATGTGGTGGCGAGGCACCCAAACCTTCGGAGGCAAAGGTATACGGCGATCGGATCCTGGAGGTTGCGTTGCCTGCGATCTTGGCAAAACTGCGTGCTATGTTCGCTAAACGCGTTTATTACTCACGCGAAGAGATTATGCGTGAGATGACTGACGCAGGGTACTTGGAACTCCAAGTGGACGCCGCACTCACACAGTTAGTCAATCAACCTGAGCAGTGGGTTGTGAACCCGCGAGGCGTCATTGGACACGTGGAAAATATTGAGCGCTTTTACATGTTTGTGCCTGTGGGTCTGGAGGGAGCTCGCTTAACACTGCATAATCGCCTCTATGGCGCAAATACTGCCGCGCAGACTGTGGAGGTGGAGCCACCCCAGACAAAGCTTGGCACCGCCAAGGTGTACAAGGAAAGCAAAGATATTGTCAACAAAGCAGCCCGGTTGTTTAAGCGAGCAATGAAAGAGTTGGAATTCGTGGCGATCGAAAAAGGCACGGTGGATATTCCATGGGATGTTGCCGCCCGAAACACAATGACAGACAAACGCGCTGTGGTGCGCGCTAAGTCAGCACTCACCGATGCCCCACCTCTTGCTAAGCAATATGATATGAACGAATTGGAGTATCAAATCCTCCAGCACGAAGTGGCTATGCTGCCATTTGATAACAAGCTTATGCTTCTACGAGCTGGTGCTGCTGGCGAGTTGCGGAGCGCCCTTAGCGAGACGCAGGAACAAGCCTTACAAGATACACTGTTTCAGTTATCTGGACCATTTACGAAAGAGAAGGATCGAGGGTGGATTGGAACTTACGCGTTTGGCAATATGGAAACAGGAAAGATTGAATTTTACGTAGTAACTGATGACCGTGTAGTGCGACGGGCAACTCCCCAAGAAGCACTCACACACAAGTCGAGTAGGCAAAAAATGAACCCTCCAGCGCCTGTGCACGGGCTGATTGCCCCCCACCGCAAGCAGTACTTGACATTTAAGGTTGTGGATATCGAAGCCTCTGCGAGTCAGAAAGGTTGGCAGTGCGGGCAAGCATCAAAACGCAATGTCCTTTCGGCGCTCAACAAGGTGGTTGGCAAAGATTTGTTTAATAATTCAAATACTAAATTAGTTGGCAGTTCACGTGAACTATGCATAGATTTGGAAGTGATTTTAAGGGCATATCAGTCCCGTAATAAAAATGATCTTTCTTGGATTTACACTTATGAACAAAGCTTGCTTAATTCAGAAAATTGATGTGGAGTATTTATGTGCGTGATAGTTAGAGAAATGGCATCCGCACCGGCTCCAACGGTTCCTCCGCAACGAACTGAAGACGCAATGGAAAGAACAAAAAAACACTTGTACTCACGACAATTACTTCAGCGCTCTTACACCATTCCCTCTTACTTGATTGGCGTTCCAGCGATTCGTGAGTTGAGCAAGCGGGCAAAACAGCTGGAAGGTAAGTGCACAGCAGAAGGATTAGTGCGTGCGGGTAGCACTAATATTATTGAGCACTCTGCGGGTGCTTGCGATGGCGCATTAATAAATTATGAATGCAAGGTTGAGTGTGATATTTGCTCTCCGGTTCCAGGACAGCGTATAAACAAGTGCAAGATTGTTTCCATCACTAAGATGGGAATACGTGCGATCAAACCGCCAGAACCCGGACCGTTGACCATCTTTGTCCTCCGTGATCACTACGGAATGAGTGAATACTACCAAAGCCTGCAAGAGGGTGATGAAATCGACATTTTGGTTACAGCACCACGATTTCAACTCAACGATATTTCGGTTACGGTTCTTGCAGATTTGATTCCAAAACAGCCATTCACTCGCTCTCTTATTCAACCAAACTAGAGATGTGCTATTTAGAAAAATTAGGATAATGGACCTTGAAAAACTAGAACGTATTCGCGATGAAATTCAAAACTTTACAGCAGTCCATCAAGAGCAAATTTTTTTAATGCTCGAACGTGCAAAGGCAGATTATCAAGAAACTTCACGAGGAATTCTTGTTAATCTAGGGTATCTAAGCGATCAAGTATTAGATGAGATAATTGCTTTCACAAAATATGTAAAGGAGCAAGAGGCAACAATAAAGCGTGACGAGGAGGCGAAAGAGGAGTTGCGGGAAAACTACTTTGGAGCATCGGCTTAGCTATAGTTACAATGCGCCCATCGCAAGTTCAGTCAACCCAACCCTTAGCTTCTCTCTTGCGTGAGTACTCAAAGTATTCTCTTCAGACCGTCGCTGCTTCCAACTGCGGCTTACGACAGCACGCAAAACCAGAGTCTATAACCCCCGAATCGTCGCCCAGTTCATTAGACCCGTGGCAAAAGTTAATGAAGTCTCTTTCTAAGGCTAGAAAAACGGAACTCCAAGATACTGCTAAGACCTTAATTACTCAATGGAAAGGGCGTAACTTTAACAAAAGTAAGCTCACAAACAATGTTAAGCATACATTGTTTGACTACGAATATAAGCCAAGTCTAACTGATAAATTCTTTGTGCTCTGGGCAGCTAATGGTGATACATTTGCATTTAAATATTCAAAATGGGTATTTTATGCATGTAAAGAGAAATTTAAACTCAGTTCAGGTAGAATAACAACCATTGATGAAACAGGCAAGGTTATAGGTCTGCCTTTTTCTCAATCTAATGATCCCACACAAAATACTTACTTATGTGAAAATCCCTGGATGCCATTAAAGGCAAGGGGAAACTATAAAAAGGATAAATTAATGGAAATAGCAAGAGAAATTGGTAATGAGGATTCGGGGACTGCTAATAGGATCTATCAGCGACTTGAAGCAGATATTCATAGCTTACCGTTAACAAATTGACCTGTGGTCCATTTTCTCTCTATATTATAGCGAGAGATGGCCGAATTTCAGGCAAAACTTAGGCAACTTCTTGAACAACACCTGGCGCAGCCCACAGACACAGAGTTCGAGGCACGCTTTGGAATAAAGGGGTTTGAGTTACTACGTGAAAACATTGTTGATATTTCGCATCGCTTGCAAGGTTCAGGATGGGCGTCATCTGAATCGGCTTACTATCTTCGTGTGACGCCGCAGTTTGTTCAGGGACAATCTGGCAGAACTACGCTCTCCCAGGTGCGAGTTGAACTTGAAGGTATGGCTGATATTGAGGCATTTTGTGAAAAGAACGAAATCACGCAAGGAGGACAGGGCAACAAGTTGCTACCAAGCGTTAATCTTGTTCGCAAAGCAAGAGTGAAGTCGGCAGACGGCAGCACGGTTGCTCCGCTGGATAACAAAGAGTTTGGCGTGCGCTTTTCCCTGAAAACTGAGAAACGCCTAACACCCCGTGACCCTCTTGCTAGATCAACAATTCAAAACTGGCAAGGGTCCCGGAAACTTTATCGTCTCTTAAAGCGAACAACCTTTACAAAGGTAGGCGTACCGTGGAAGGTCGACGTCAGTCTTGTTCGGCAGTCTCGTGAAACTACGTTTACGATGCAAGAGTCGGGGGTCTCGGGATTGCCCCCAACTTATGAAGTTGAAATAGAGGCGATTGAGTCGGCGCTTCCCATTGACGAGCGGCTAGCTCAATTGAGTGGGCTAGTTAAGTCCATTCTTGCGGGCATTCAAGGAACAAACTTCCCCATTGGCAAGACGACGGCTTTGGCTGTTGCTGATAGCTACCGTAAACTCTTTGGAATGCGCCAAGGAAAGACAGCAAAGGGCATTCAGCCACGAGAATTTGTGGGTCTCTCATTAATGTCGCTAGAACTCCAGCATGTTCAGCCCAAAGCTGATAAGTACCCATATTGTATTCGCGAGGACTATTGTGTTACGGACAAAGCTGATGGAAGTCGCCGACTCCTATTCATCGATCCCAAGGGTCAAGTGTACACAATAGACACCAACGGGCGGATTCGCTTTGAAGGATGTCGCGCTAATCCTAAATATGCGCATACACTCATCGATGGTGAACATATTGCTCGTGATAAAAATGGAAGCTTTATCAACACCTTTGCTGCTTTTGATATATTGATTGTTGGTGGTGAGGATGTGCGACGCTTGCCTTTTACCACAACCGATGATGGGGACTCACGATTAAAGACTCTCACCAAGGTAGTAAAGAACTTGGATTTAGCACACATTGCACAGTCAGGTCGTTTAGTTGTTTCGGTCAAGCAGTTTTACGCAAGCGATAACATCTCTGCAGATTCAGCGGCAGCATTAAAAAAGGTAGGCGAAGGCACATATCCGTACGAGACAGACGGGTTGATCTATACTCCAAAGAGTATGGGTATGGGCGAGGGTATTCCTAATTGGCCAGTGAATCACAAAGCCACATGGGGCGCAATATTCAAGTGGAAGCCTCCAGCACAAAACACTATTGACTTTCTGGTGGATATGATGCGGGATGATGCTGGAAAAGTGATAACTGGCAACATTGCAGAACAGGGCATTGACCTGGCTGCTGCCAACTCCATCAAGACTTATCAGACATTGCAATTGCGGGTAGGTTACGACCAAGCCCGCCACGGTGTAATTAATGCGTGTCAAATGGTGATGAATGGCGAGAAGCTCAAGCAGCGTCGAGGAGACGGAGACAATTACTTGCCTGCGCGTTTCATCCCACGTGACCCCTATGACCCTCTTGCATGGCAGTGTAAGCTTTTCGCCAACGGCGAGGGACAGCTGTTAACCGAGAATGGGAAAGAAGTGATTGAGGATCACAGTATTGTTGAGTTTCGGCGTGACTTGGCTGCTGATAGCGGTTTCCAGTGGAAACCAATCCGTGTTAGACACGACAAGACAGGAGAACTACGGTCTGGAATTAAGAACTTTGGCAATGCGTATCACGTTGCTGAGAGTGTCTGGAA
>WLWF01000696.1_pt1 | contig 31496 bp, 44 predicted proteins | sample 6718331 | NCBI WGS metagenome assembly WLWF01 (sample SAMN12718692, study PRJNA515312) | sponge metagenome | isolation source: marine sponge | host: Mycale hentscheli | place: New Zealand: South Island, Marlborough, Capsize Point | collected 2003-05-01 | reverse complement strand
CGCGGGGCAACCGCTATGTTTAAGAGGAAATAATGGAAAATGTTAAATTACCGATAGCTTTAGTCGCGGCAATGGCGGTTCAGTTAGCAGGGGGCGTCTGGTGGGTATCTCAACAGGCATCAACCATATCTGGACTAGAAGAGACTGTAAGTCAGTTAGGTTCTCGTATGGCTATCGAAGACAACATCAATCTAAAGCGAGATGTGGAAGCCAACGCTTCTGAGCTAAATCACGCGTTTGAAGAGATTGATGATCTGTGGGATGAACTTGCAGGACTGATGACGACCATTGGTGCTATCAACAGCATTAAGCAACGTGTGGCTTTGGTAGAGAACGATCTAAAATACATAACTCGTGACCATAACGGCATGATTGGCGGAAGATAAGATGGAGCAAACCATTGGCACATTCAACGGCACTAAAAACGTGGAAGTAAACACGGTTGCTAGTCAGGGGGATGTCCAAGCTGGTATAGAGTTTATATACCACATGCGAGAACATCTAGTAGATGTTGCTGTGGCTACAGTTTTTGGACTCGTTATTTACGGGTTAGTTTTGTTTATGAAAGCGAAAATCAAATGAGTAAAGCAATGAAAGCCTTGCAGAAACGCTGTGGAGTAAGCCCAGATGGGGCTTTTGGTCCAAATACAGCAAAGGCAATTAGCAAACATTATGAGCTATCGCCAGAGCGTGCGGCTCACTTGCTTGGTCAGTCTGCGCACGAAAGCGGGTATTTTAAGCTAACTGAAGAAAATCTTAACTATTCTGAAGACGCATTAAATCGTGTCTTTGGTCGTTACTTTGGTGAAGGCAAAAAAGACGCGTCAAAATATGCGCGTAATCCGCAAAAGATTGCCAACTACGTTTACATGGATGAGCATAGGTCAAAAGGCGGTGCGCTTGGTAACACTGAGGAAAATGACGGCTGGGCTTTCCGAGGCCGAGGATTTTTGCAATGCACCGGACGTACAAATTATAGAAAATTTGCATCCGAGATGAGGTTGCCAGATGTAATGAAAGACCCTGATCTTGTAGCTACAGAGTACGCATTTGAAAGCGCATACTGGTTTTTTCAGCGTAATGGGCTGTTTAAAATTGCAGATACAGGCGTAAACGATGATGTAATTACGAAAATTACACGCCGTGTAAATGGCGGGACTCATGGCTTAGATGACCGATTGGAGAAGACTAAGAAAATATATGCTTGGCTGACATAAATTGTTCGGCTTATTTTTAAAAAACTGATGATTTCTACAATTGTTCGGCTTAAAGCTAACTCTGGCGTAAACTGAACAATTGTGTATAATCTTCACATCAGGAGATTTGTGATGCCGCTAACCAAACTTCAATTTCGTCCCGGTATCAACCGTGAAACCACCTCGTACTCTAATGAAGGTGGGTGGTTTGACATGGACAAAGTTCGGTTTAGGTTTGGTTATCCTGAAAAAATTGGTGGTTGGATCAAAGAGTCTACAAACGCATTTCTGGGTACATGCCGCGCTTTGCATCCTTGGATAGCATTAGACGGCTCTAACTTCCTTGGCGTAGGAACCCACCTCAAGTATTATATTAACGAAGGTGGTGCGTACAACGACATAACACCTCTTCGCGTGACTACGGCGGCAGGAGACGTTACATTCTCCGCAAGCGCAAACACATTAAGTGCTGACATTGACGCTGTTATAGATACTATACCCTTGACTTCATCAAGCGGATTCCCGTCCTCTGGGCGAATAAAAATAGACAATGAAATCATTACCTATGCTCTTGTATCAGGGAACAACCTGACTGGTTGTGTAAGGGGCGTCAACGATACGGTAGCTGCGTCTCACTCTTCCGGTGCAGCCGTTACATGCGCGACTTTAATTGTAACAGATGCAGATCACGGCGCTCTTGAGAATGATTTTGTAACGTATTCAGGTACGGCAACGCTCGGCGGCGATATAACGGCTGCTGTTCTTAATCAAGAATATCAAATCACGCACATTATAAACGTCAATAGCTATCAAATAGAAGCTCGTACTGTTAGCACAATTGGAAGTATAACAACTACAACTGGCTTAAATCCTACATATGTATTCGCAACAGCCTCAGATAGTGGCAACGGAGGCGGCTCTATTGTCGGCGCGTACCAGATCAACACTGGTCTTGATACAACAATCGTAGGCACTGGTTGGGGCGCTGGCACTTGGAGTCGTGGCACTTGGGGTTCTGGGGCATCTTTGGCGACATCTGGTCAAACACTTCGCATATGGTCACATGACAACTTTGGTGAAGACCTTCTAATAAATGTTCGTGATGGAGATATATTCTATTGGGACAAAACAAACGGATTGGCAAATAGAGCGGTTGAGTTAGCGTCTATAGCGGGTGCTAATAAAGTTCCTACAATAGCAAAACAGGTCCTTGTTTCTGATCGTGACCGCCATGTTATCGCATTTGGGTGTGACTCAGAATTAGAACCCGGAGTGCAAGACCCCTTGTTAATTAGGTTTTCTGATCAAGAAAACATTCTTGACTGGCAATCTCTTGTAGACACCACTGCGGGTGATTTGCGCATTGGTTCAGGGTCAAAGATCATTACAGCCGTAGAAACAAGACAACAGATACTTGTGTTTACGGATGTATCACTACATGCAATGCAGTTTCTTGGGCCTCCGTTCACGTTCGGCATAAACGCTATTTCTGAAAACATCACGATTGCAAGCCCGTTAGCGGCTATTGCAGTTGAAGATAACGTGTACTGGATGGGCGCAGAAGAGTTCTATGCTTACGGTGGTGCGGTTCAACGTATCCCATGTTCAGTTCGAGATTATGTCTTTACAAACATTAACAACGATCAGTTGGAAAAGGTTACGGCTGGCCTAAATACTGCATTCTCTGAGGTCACTTGGTTCTATCCATCGGCATCAAGCAGTGAGAACGATAGCTATGTGACATACAATTATGATCAGAAAATCTGGTATTATGGCCTAATGAACCGTACATGCTGGTTAGATAGAGGGGTCAACAACGACCCTCTTGCGGCTTCAACAGATCATTATCTTTATTTCCAAGAGATCGGCTTTGATGATGGTAGCACATCTCCTGCTAGTGCAATTACCTCATATATTGAAAGTAGTCAGATGGATTTGGGAGAAGGTGATCAGTTTGCATTTATGCGCCGTCTAATACCTGATTTGACGTTTAGAAACTCTACCGCTCCATCTCCACAGGCCACTATGACCCTAAAGGTCAGAAACTTTCCCGGCGGAAACTACCTGTCGTCTGACGCTCGCACAGTTGTAAAAACAGCAAGCATACCTGTAGAACAGTTTACAGAACAGGTATTTGTTCGGCTTAGGGGCAGGTCATTCGCGTTCAGGATAGAAAGCGAAGACACTGGAGTTGGTTGGAGATTGGGTTCTCCTCGCGTTGACGTTCGACCTGACGGGAGACGTTAATGTCAAGAAACCTAAACTTACCATTCTTTCCCATACCTCCAGAGGAGTACAGTAGAGAGTATTTTGCAGAGGTTCTTAGGTCATATTCGACGTATTTGCAGAACATGCAAAACCCCGGAGAAGGCCGTAATACCTTTACAGTGTTTACAAATCTGCAAACAGATGACTCTGGATTAGAAGACGGCACTGTTTTTAACCACGGTGGACAATTGCGGGTTCCTGTAGCCCATTCTCCATACGTTCAAGGCTCACAAGCGACAGGCTCTGTCGGTACAATAACGGTGACAATATCATGAATGATACAATTATTACTATGGATAACGGCTCAACTTGGCGTCCTTCTGGGAGCGTCGATACAGTTCATTGCGCAAATTGTGAAAATGTTGTAGATACAAAGGAAGAAATTGCGTCTTATCCAAATGGAAACTGCCCAGATTGCGGCGAAAATTGGACAGGATCGGAAAAAAGAAGTACAAATGTTCAGGTTACTATGCCTGAATCTATTTCTGGATCGACACTCTAGTATTTTTGAGGAAGATTTGGTAACTTGGGATAAGTAATAAGAGGTTAGTATAATGCAGGACATGGCACGCTACGGAAGAAATGGTGATACACGCATGGCACACCTGACTCCGGGTGAGACAGTTGTGCCTAGAGAAGTTCTTCGACAGAACCCAAAAGTTGCTCGCGGATTGGGCAAGGCATTTCAGGATGCAGGCTCTGATCCGCGTCGATATGTTGTGGGTTCAGGTCAGAATAGCATTAACCCTGTGACTGGAAAGCCAGAGTTTTTCTTTGATAAAATCATTCCATTCTTAGGTAAGTTAGCTTCAAATCCTGCGGTGCAAGGCGCAATTGGAAACGTTGCGCTTAGAAAATTACAAGGTAAAGATGTTTCGTTAAGGGACGCTTTGCTGGGTGGCGCAATCGGTGGTGGACTTGGGGCTATGTCTGGACGCGGTACAGGCATTCCATTTTTTGATGCTGACCCCGGAATTGTAAACAAGTTGACTAGCGGTGGCAGTTCCACCGTTGGGTCACTAGATAAGGCTCAAAATTTCGGTCAAAACCTTGCTAAACAACAATTACAAGATGCTGTAAGTCCTAAGCGTGCTGAAGGTCTTATGGGCATTGGTGAGTTTTTTGGGACCAACCCCGATAGCGTTATAGGTAAAATGCTAAACACAAAGTTTGGTGAATCTATAGCGATGGGCCTTGGCTCTCAGCTACTAGACAGCCTGTTTAGCGAGGACGTAGACCCTGATCCTTATGGCAACAGAGCGCGTTTTGAGCGTGGTGCTGGAGAAGGACCAATTAGCTTGAAGCGGCGTCCTTTACCTGATCGTCGCGTGCCTCAGTACGCTAATGGTGGTGCAGTTGAGCCTCAGTATTATAACCAAGGTGGCCCTGCGTACTCACTAGCCAAGCGTAACTACGATAGAAACGATTACACTTACGACTTCAGTGATTTTGACAGTGACCCTTTAACTATGAGCAATGTAACCAACATGCTCAAACATCAAGTTGGTCTTAGACCTTTTGAGGGCGATGACTTGAACCGATACGATTTTAACCGTGATGGTAAAGTTGACCAACTAGATACTCAAGGAGCTTTGGGTAACATAGTGGGATTGGAAGACGGTAGCAAAAACTACTTCCTCGCAAGTCGGCCTTATTACGGCACTGAACCTGTTGCAGATGCACCCGTAGACAATATGCCAATACCAGACCAAGGCATGACCATAGGCGGTCCTGCACAGTTTAATGATGGCGGCGCAGCTTACTATCCTCGCAGAAACGGTGGCATTATGCCAAGCGAAGGTTCTGGCACCAAGGATGATGTCCCAGCGATGCTAACCGCTGGAGAATTCGTAATGACCCGCGATGCGGTAAAAGGCGCTGGAAACGGCAACTTAAATAGCGGTATTAATAAAATGTACGGCATGATGGACCGACTAGAGAGGAAAGCGTAATGAGCGAAACAAACACAAGTATAGCCATACGCCAACTCCCTGCGTATATGCAGGAATACGATGAGGCGTTACTCGGACAAATATTCGGCGTACCAGACGCAGACGGCGTTCTTCAGGGCGGTATTATGGATGCGGAAGCGTATCCAGACTTATTTAAAGTTCCTGACTACGTTCAAGCTGGCGAAGACCCGCTTCAAAGTGCGGTTTATCAAACCTTTGATACTCCCGAAGAGCGTCAAGCGTTTATGGATCGTGCTAACACATACTTTATGGACGCAGAGGGAAAGGCTCGCTATCTTCCCGATGCCGCTGATCAGTTCGACAAGGGCGCAGGTACTATTGCAGGTGCGCTTACAGACTATTTCCCAGACGCTCAAAATTATATTGATGCTGGTACAGGTTCGGTAGACGCAAAAAGCATATACGATACTGCGCTTTCAGGCGCGAAAACCCGTGCGGATCAAGGAACTCAAGCATTCGACGCCAAAGCAAGAGCCGATGCCTTATACGGCGATGCTCGCTCATCTATCGAAGGTGGTCGTGATGTCTTCGGCGTAGACAAAACTGCTTATGATGCAGCACGTTCTGGCATAGCCAGTGGGCAAGGAACATTTGGTGTTGATGAAGCAAATCTTCGCAAAGGTACAGGTGACTATCAACTTAGCGGTGGTTTAGGCGAAGCTCGTGATGCTTTGAAAAAAGCTGGCGAAGGTGAGTTTGGAGCGCGTGAAGCGTTTGAGCGTGGCACGGGTCGCGCATTTGAACTAGCAGAACAAGGTTTAGGGGCTTTTGATCCAGCTTCCGCAACGCAAGCGTTTATGGACCCTTACAAGGCTCAAGTCGTTGATGCGGCAATGGATAGAATCACCCGTGAGGGCGCAAAGCGCCGTCAAGGTGACACAGCAAAAGCAATAAGTGCAGGCGCATTTGGTGGCTCTCGTGCAGGCGTACAGGCCGCGGAGACTGCCCGTGCAATCGAAGAAACAAAACAAAACACAGTAGCTAACCTAATGTCGCAAGGGTACGACAAAGCGTTGGCAAGTGCGATGGCAACTGACGAATCGGCTCGCAAGCGTGCTTTACAAGCCTCTGGCTTGACAGGAGAGTTAGGCGCTCGTGGTACAACCATTGAGCAAAAAGCATATGAAGATGCGGCACAGCGTGGATTAGCTGCGGCTGGTACATCTGCTGGCCTATCACAGACAGAAGAGCAGCTTCGTCAAAAAGCATTCGAGTCAGGTGCCACACGCACCATGAGTTCCGAACAAATGATCAACAACGCAAGACAAAAAGCCTTTGAAGATGGCAAAGCTCGTGGCCTTACAGGTGCGCAGCTTGAAAGCTCAGTTGCTCAGGCAGTTGAGAACGCCCGTCAAAGCGCATTTGAATCTGGCGAAAAGCGTCAACAAACCGCTGGAACGGCTCTTGGTTCCTTGGCTGGATCACAGCTTTCCGCTGAGTCGGGTGCGTTCCAAGACGCTGAAGGTCGTATGCTAAAAGCGGCTGACATGTATCGTAGCATGGGTCTATCAAGCGCAGAAGCGCAAGCTCGTGCAAAAGAAGACGAAAACAAACGCAACCTTGAAGCAGGTCGTTTAACTGGTGGCTTAGGATCGGCAGTTGGCAATCTCGGTACGGCAGAAGCAAATATCGGTAAAGGATACGGCGCGTTGGCTGGTACTTCCGCTGACATTGGCACCGCCTACGCTGGTATGGCTCCCGCTGATCTTAACTACATGTATGGTCTTGGCGGCAAACAGCGCGAGTACGATCAACAAGGGAAAGAGTTCGAGCGTCAGAACCAGCTTGGATACACTCAAGAGGTTCTTGCGCCTTATAGCTACGCTCAGAACTTCCTGACTGGCGCTCCATCTGCTTCAATGTACGGTGCTTATACACAGCAACCGTCACAATCTCCCAACCCATTCCTTCAAGGTGTAGGCATGTATGCTACCTACCAAGGCGCACAATAAAGAGGTAAATCATGGCTGATCCCAAACAAGACGGAATATTAAGTGCATCTGGCCCTTTTGGAATGGAGCCTGCGGAAACTCAAATAGGTTCTTTCCTTCAAGGCACGTTGAACATTCCATCTTGGCTTTACGATGTAAATAAAGATATTGGAGACGCTATGCTTGCGGCTCCGGGGCAACTGATTGACTATCTTGGATCGCCAACTGAATACGGGCAAGCCAAAATAGATGAAGAGAAAGCAGCTATGGACGCTGCAAATATTATGACCGAAGTTGAGTCTGGCGATCCCTTAGCCGCGATCAAAAGCGAATTTGGTCCTTTAGGAGAGTTTGGCGGCATGGAAACAGGCGTCGATACAGACGTTGATGACATAGCGAACACCCTTGCCGCACTAAATATAACTCCATCCGAACTTAAAGGTGGTCGCGGCACTATGGTTGAAAAGCCCGGAGATCGTGCGGCTGCATTTTCTGAAGCTGCGGTCACTCAAGAGCAAGCCGATGAAGGCTTCCTTGCGGCTATGGACGATTTCTTTGAGTCGGCTCGTGGTGCGGGTCCTGAAATGCCAAAAAACCGAACAATTGAAGAATATAAAAAAGTTTTCTCTGAAGCAACTGGCATTGATACAAGTGGCAAAGTAGATAAAAAAGACGCGCTTATGGCGTTTGGCCTTGCCCTCATGCAAAACAAGGCAGGCAAGGGGTTTAACGTTGGCAAGATGCTACAGTCTGTTGGCGAAGCTGGCGATAAGGCAATGCCTGCGCTACAGAGAGCTAAGACGCTCGCTCGTGAAGGCGCACTTGCTGGCGGTAAATACGCCCTGCAAAGTCAAGCGGCTGACAAAGCCACTCGTGCGGCTAATCAAGAAAAGATGATGAACAGAAGCCAGTATTGGGTCTACGAGCGTGGCGAGCCGGGGGCTGAATTTACTGGGTTTGATAAAGGACAACTTGTTCCTTTAAGTAAGTATGAGCTTAATAAACTTATTAATGACCCTGAATTTGAAAAAAGATATGAATTCATTAGCGCCGCAGACAGAATGGACGTTCTTGCTAAACGCGCAGAAGGTCAGGATTTAGGTGATCAATGGGGTTCTAAATTTGAGCCAGTTTCTCTCATTGGCGGGAAATGGGAAGATCAGCCTGCCGCATTGGTCGTTAGCGGAGTTGCGGCGAATCCAAATTACAAAGGCACAACCGCTACAAAATATAGACTAGGTGAAGATGCTGGAGAAGTTGTAAACAGATTTATTGGATACCAAGAAGGTATCAACAAAGATCAAGCTACATTCAAGACCTTAATTAAAAACATTGAAGCTGGTGTGAGTATTCCGGGTCAAGCAATTGATAAAGTGACCGGATTTTTCCGGGCTATAGGATACACTCCTCCCGGCGGTATGCCATCTAACACGGCGCAGGCAAAGCAAGCACTTGCAAACTTCTCTATTGATAACGCTACTGACATACTTAAAGAATCAGGGAAAACGTTGTCTGATGGTGACAGAAAGCTAGTCAGTGAACGTGTAGGTAAGATTGACTTTTTCAACAATGACCCTGTTCTGATATTAAATCAGGTCCAAGACATATATGACTTTACAGTTACAAAAGCTCAAAAGAACCTTGATACTGCTATAGGTAGTTTAGAGAAGAACTTTGGAATATCTATATCTTCAGGTAAAAACAGCGACATGCCGACTCAGGCTGAACTTGATGCTATGAATCAAGCGAATGGCACGAACTTAACTATGGCAGACTTTAAATAACCGGGAGATTATACATGACACCTCAAGAACAGTTGCGTCAGTTTAGATCGTTACAAAACGAACAATTGTCTCCTCAAGAACAACTTAAAAAATTTCGTGCATCACAGGATAGTGGTAGTTCTTTAGGCATGGAAAAAGCCAAGTCTTTTGAGGAGCTAAGAGCCTCTGCTTCTGATAGAGACGAGGGCTTTGATTATGAAACTGGTGCGGCTGGTGGCATTAGAGCGAAAATATCTTTTGGTGAAACGCCAGAAGAAAAAGAACTGATATTACGCAAAATTGTCGGTGAAGAAGGCTACACAAAAGACTCAAAGGGTCGCCTTGCATTGACCGAAGCTGGTCAAGCCAGTCAGGGTATGGAGCCTATTGGTCAAAATCTTATCATTGAAGATGAGGGCTTGAGCTTTCGGGACGTATCCGATTTGGCGGGTATCGCTCCAGAAACAATTGGCGCGGTTATTGGCGGTATCTTGGGCGCTCCCGGCTTGGTGACAGGCGCGGCTGGTGCAGCCGCTGGCGCAGGATTAGGTCAAGCGGCTGAAGAAGGTATCGAAAGCCTGTTAGGGATACAAAGGCAGTCTTTGGGCGAAATTGGTATGGATGTGGCAAAAGAAGCCGCGCTTGCGGGTACTTTAGACTTTGCGGGTAACGCCATATTCAAACTTGGCAAAGCGGCAATCGGTGCGGCTGGTAAGGGCGTCAACGCAGGCGCTCGTGCTATGGGCCAAGTTGAACGCGAGCTAGGTGCGGATCAGGCGAACCTTGCTTTAAAAATTATGGACGCTGATGTTCCGGGCTTGCCTAGCTATGGCGCGGCTGGTCTTCCCGCTGGGCTATCAAAGACATCACAGATCGCAGGGGCTATAGGCGGAAACGAACAAAAAAGAGCTATGACGAATATTAGATTTGCCTTAAATGAGCGTGATAAATTGCTCGGTGAGGCTGGCATTTCTACTGTTGATGACTTGGCTAGAGTAATAAAAGACTCAGTTCCGCAAAAGGCTAAACAGCTTGAGGCTGGCCTAAAATCTGCACAAGACGCTCACATGAAGGCTATTGATGACACAATCTCTATGCTTACCAAAACTACCAAGACTGGTGGAGAGATAGACGATTTCGTTCTTGAGTCCCTTGTTAAGAACTACGAAGAGTTCATGAAGCAAAGCAAAGAACAATTTAAGTTGGTTGACGACACCTTGTCTGAAGTAAAAGGCCCTGTAACTATCAACGGCGTTACAAAAGAGGTTGTTGGCGGTGAATTGCCTATTTTTGATATAAAGGCAATGCAAACTAGATTTGGAGACATTATAGACAGCCAATACGCGGGTGCGAACAAAGTTGCGCCTGATGAGTTTTTGGAGATAGGCCGTCAGATAGATCAGTTGAATTCATCTGGTGCTAAAGAAGGGTTCACGACCTTCAACGGCCTGAAAGAACTTCGTAAAAATATAAACGACACATTGATGGACCCAGCACTGGGGATTAAAGACACCACACCTAGACGCCTGTTAAACAGTCTGAAAGGCGACATTGATCGCATGATGGACCCTAGCAATTATAAAGCTGGTGCCTTGAAACTTACAGGTGTGGGCGGTCCTCAAAACGCCAAAAAAGTCAAAAAAGCAATGGGTCAATTGCTAGATGCGCGAGACGCTTACCGTAGTGAGATCAAGCTGTTTAATGACTTGGAAACTTTAGGAATTATTCGGAATCTTGGTGACTCTGGTGAGAACGTAAAGCTAACCGCAGGCCGTCTTTTTGACAGAATTACAGATAGCCCAAAAAGAATTGCCGCAGTTTTGAACTCTGCTGGTAGTTCTATCTCACAAATCAGTCGTGATGAGCTACGTCAGACATTAGCCAAAAGCTATCTTGATGACGCATTGCTAGTGGCTAACAAAGACTTTGGTGATCCATTAGCCTTTAACGGCGTGCAGTTTAACAACAAGATTAAGAAGCTGGGCAAGTCTGGCAAGTTGTTGTTTGGCGATCAATGGGGCGAAGTTCAAAGTCTATCTAAGGCCCTGTCCTTCAATGGCGTAAAGAAAATTGACGACCAAATGATGCAGAGAATTGTGGCTCAGAACCCTAGCGATGACATTATCACAACATTGCGTAGTGTTCAGGACGCTCAGATCGGGCTAGAAAAAGCATTGTCCTCCAAGGCCCTGAAGAATTTGGCTGATGGAACCATAGCACCTGAAGAAGCAGCTACTATTCTTTTAAACAAGAACACTTCTGCTTCACAAATGGACAGAGTTATGAAGTTCTTTGACGGCAATGACGCAGCCAAAGAAACAATAAAGCGAACAATTGTAAGTGATATTCTTGGTTCAGTAGACGAAGATATATTTGTAAATGAGGCAGCAGCGTCTTCGCTGCGAAAAGCGTTAGAGGCTTACAAGCCAGACATGCTAAACAAGGTTTTGGGAAAACAGCAGGTTGCAGACATTAAAGAGCTTTCTGACATGCTGGTTCTTCTTAGCGACACGGGTAAAACTGGCGCAGGCTCTCTGGCGGCAGACGCTATTCGCACAGGAATGGTCACAAACCCAGCTAAAAACTTTAAAAAGGGAATAAGGTTTAAGGCACTAAACTATGTGCTTAACAATCCGCAAACCATAAGATCAGCTATAGAGTTAAAGGCTGGTCGCACAAGCCCACAGGCAACCGCGCAAAGTTTATCACAGGTTCTAAACGAATCATTCTCTCAAGTAACAGGCTCTGGAGCCTCTCTTACAGAGCGAGCAACTGGTGCTGGGCAAGGTTTAGTCGCTGGATTGCAAGCCGCCAACCGTGGAAAGACTGCGATTCGTCAAGGTGGCGCGAGAGCGTTGCTGGCAGATCAAGAAGCTGTTGGCCCCGCTCCAGCCCGAACAAGTGTTCCAGAAGTTGCAATGCCAACAGTCATGGAAGATTTGCAAATAACTAAATCAATAGACCCAAGGTTTGCTCAACGGCAAATGAACTTGCGCGAACGCGCAAAGTCCAATCCTTACATTGCTTCTACATTGTTGGGTGGTCTGGGAAGTGCTGGCTTACTCTAGTCTTCGATAACAGAAGCCAGCCCACCGATTCCTGAACTAGCAGGGACTGTGTAGGATGTCTTGACATTACGATTAATGTTTTCGTATGTTTCTTCAATCATGCGTGCAAGCTGTCGTCCTATTGCACGATCCTCATGATCTGCGATGGCAACCAGCTTGTCGTAAGCGTCTATAGAAACACCTACGGATTTATATTTTCCGGGGTTTGGCATTGGAGTCTCCTTCCCATAAATGACCTTTTCACCTGTATATAATCCCAAGCGGCGTGGGTCAAGACCCAAATACGGAAACAAAAAGGTAACTGTGCAAGGAATCAAGTTTGATTCGAAATGGGAATCGGAGCGGTATCTATATATAAAGTCACTCGAACGGGCGGGAACGGTCAAGGACCTTGAGCTACAAGTGCGTTACAACCTGATCGTTAATGACCAAAAGATATGCGCGTACATTGCTGACTTCCGCTACAAGCGTGAAGACAAAGACGGCGTGTGGCATGAAATTGTTGAAGACGCTAAAGGCGTTGAAACGCCTGAATTTAAACTAAAAAAGAAACTCATGAAGGCTTGTCTTGGCATAGAAATATTTCTTTCTAAAAAAAGTTCTTGACACCAACCCACACCATATGGTTATAGTTGGGACTCTAGTAACTCAAAGCGGAAAGGAATCGACATGAACAGTCGTGAGCTATTCGAGCGTCGAGACGAACTCAAGCACGTTATCAAGGAAATGCGTGAAGAGCTTAAAGACGTTGAAGAACAATTATCAGATACATTTCTGCCAGTGGCGCGAGACATCTTGCGTTCGCACGGTAAAGACTTTGGCACTGCACAAATCGCAGACGGCAACCAAAGGCTGAAGGTCATTGTGGGCAAGAAGGTCACATGGGATCAGGATAAACTGCGTGACACGTTAAACAATATGTCACCAGAAAATGCGCAACATTACGGCAAGCTGACGTTCGCTGTAGAAGAGCGTAAATTCACAGCCGCTCCTCCTGCAATTAAGGAAGAGCTTGAGGATTGTCGTACTGTTCAAGTGGGAACAGTCAAAGTAGAGGAGTTAGAGCAATGACTCTACAAATCATTACAGCCGATCAGCGCATGGCTGAGAAAAAAGGTCATAAGATTGTGGTATGTGGTCAGAGCGGTGTGGGTAAAACCACACTTGCTCGAACCCTTAATCCATCAACTACGTTGTTTATGGACTTGGAGGCAGGCGATACTGCTATCGAAGGGCATCCTATCGACGTTGTTCGTCCTAGAACATGGATGGAATGCCGTGACCTTGCGTGCTTCTTAGGTGGTGCAAACCCATCACTCTCTGACGATCAACCATATAGCCAGTCGCATTACGATTATGTGGCGCAGATGTATGGCGACACCTCAGAGGTGTGGCAGAAGTACGATACGTTGTTTGTGGACTCTATCACCGTGGCAGGGCGTTTGTGCTTCCAGTGGTGCTTACAGCAACCAGAAGCGCGTTCTGATCGTTCTGGCAAGGTCGATACTCGCGCAGTCTATGGAATGCACGGGCGCGAAATGATGTCGTGGCTCACTCACATCCAACACATCCGATCAAAGAACGTGATCTTTGTTGGCATCTTGGATGAAGTCACAGACGATTATGGTCGCAAGCAATATAACCTTCAAATCGAAGGCGCAAAAACAGGCAGGGAATTGCCCGGAATTGTTGATGAAGTTATCACTATGGCTATTCTGTCAGGTGATCATGGGCAGTACAGGGCGTTTGTGTGTCAACCTCTTAACGAATGGGGCTATCCAGCCAAAGACCGTTCTGGAAGATTAGACACTCTTGAAGAGCCGCATCTTGGAAAATTGATTGAAAAGATGAATAGTGGCTCACCATTAACCGACAACGATCTTACGTTTGTCGATCCATCAACTCAGACTTCTAGCGAAGGAGAAGCATAATGTTAAATTTTAATAATGTACCCGTAGATGAAAACCCACAGAACCAAGAGTTCACACTGATCCCGAACGGAACAGTCGTTCGTGCCGTGATCCTTGTTCAAATGGGCGACATCGAAATCCCTGAGTTCGGTCAGGGCGCATGGTTCAAGAAATCACAAAGCACATCGGCTAAGTGGATGAACCTTGAGTTCACAATCATCGGTGGCGAGTATGATCGCCGCAAGTTCTGGCACAGCGTATTTGTCGATGGTGACAAGCTAGGCCAGAGCGGTATGCCACTTGCAAAAGAGATTGGGCTACGCACGCTCAAGTCGATTGTAGAAAGCGCACGCGGGATTGATCCTGCGGATATGTCGCCACAAGCACAGCAGAACCGTAACATCAGCGGTATGATGGACTTGAGTGGAATGGAGATTTGTGCCAAAGTGGGTATCAAGAAAGGCACGAACGGCTATAAAGACAGCAATCAGTTGTTAGCCGCAATCACGCCGAACAGTAATGATTTTCTGCCTCAAGGTAGCATCCCAATGCAACAAACATCCGTTGCATCTAATGTTGCCGCACCACAAGCTACTGCACAATCAAGCGGTGCAGTTCCTTCTTGGGCGCAGAAATAATCTAGCGGCAGGGCCATTCCGCGCCTGCTAGACCACGGATAGGGGGGCCGTGGGCCGCGAACCCCCCAACTTACTATTCTAGCAAATAGGTATAAATATGTTACTCAGACCTTATCAGGAGGTTGCTGTATCTGACGCCTGCAAAGCGTTGGACAAGCACAACAACACATTAATCGTAGCACCCACAGGCGCAGGGAAAACAATCATGTTATCCGCGTTGGTTGGCAAGCGACACAAAAAGGGCAAGCGCGTTCTTGTTCTACAGCACAGAGACGAATTGGTTTCCCAGAACAAAGAGAAGTTCGAGCGCGTAAACCCTTTGATCTCCACAAGCATCGTCAACGGCACAGTCAAGCACTGGGAAGGTGATGCAGTATTCTCTATGGTTCAAACAATGTCTCGTGACCGTAACCTTAGAGATAGACCCTTATTCGACATGGTTGTAATTGACGAAGGCCACCATGCCGCGGCTCCAACATACACAAAGGTAATCGACGCAGTTCTCAAAGACAACGAACGCGCAGAGATTGTGGGCTTTACAGCCACGCCAAATCGCGGTGATGGCAAAGGATTGCGCGGAGTATTTAACAATTGCGCACACCAGATTGAGTTAGCAACACTGATCCGCGAAGGCTTTCTTGTTCGCCCTAAAAGCTATGTGATTGATTTGGGCGTGGGTGATCAACTTGATAGAGTCACAAAGCGCGGTAAAGAATATGACATGGAAGAGGTCGCCGCGATTATGGATCGCAGTGTGATCAATGAACGCATTGTGGATGAATGGAAGGCCAAAGCAGGAGACAGAAAGACTGTCGTGTTTTGCTCAACTGTCCTACATGCCGAACATGTTTGTGAAGCGTTCTTACGCGCTGGTATCCGCGCTGACTTTGTAACGGGCGAAACTCCAAAAGAAGATCGCGCTGAAATGCTTCATGATCTGGAGTTCGGTGATCTGCAAGTTGTGGTCAACGTCATGGTTCTAACAGAAGGATTTGACGCTCCACCTGTGGCCTGTGTGGTTCTTACCCGTCCATGCTCACAAAAAGGCACAATGGTTCAGATGATTGGTCGTGGACTGCGCATCGTTGATCCTGAGATTTATCCAGACACAATCAAAACAGATTGCATCGTTATGGATTTTGGTACGTCTATCATTACGCATGGCGCACTGGACGAAACAGCAAACCTAGATGGCTCAGAGAAAAACGTAGGCGGTGATGCACCAACAAAAGTGTGTCCAGAATGCGAAAGCGAAGTTGCAGCCAATACAAGAACCTGTCCGATATGCGAACATGTGTTCGAGTTACGCGAGAAAAGCGAGCTAATCGACTTCGTAATGACAGAGTATGACCTCATGCAACTGTCTCCGTTCATGTGGATTGACCCGTATGGCGCAGGCACTGTGATGATGGCTACAGGCTTCAATGGCTTCTCTATGGTAGGCAAGGTAGGAAATTACTGGGTTGCTATCGTAAAGGCGCAGAATGGGCGTGCTAGGATCGTTTCCATCGGTGAAAAGGTGCAGGCTATGTCAGCGGCAGATGACTTCCTAAGAGAGATCGAAGACAGCACTGCCGCGAACAAATCAAAGCGGTGGTTAAACCAAGCGGCAACACCAAAGCAAAAACAACTTTTGCGTAACAATGGCGTGCAAGTAAGCGAGATGGATTTCTCGTGGACTAAGTACAAAGCCGCATGTTGTTTAGGGTACTATTTTAATCGCACACAAATTGATAGACTGATTGCAGATAATTGGAAAAAGATAACGGGAGAAGACTATGGAAAGGTCTGAGACATTAGATACGGCAAAAGAATATGTTACCAAAGACCGCGCCGCAACGCATGGTGATATGGAGTCAAACCTGACAACCATAGCTAATCTTTGGTCAATTTATTTAGATACGTTGATTAGGCCGCATGATGTCGGTGCTATGATGGCTATGCTGAAAATTGCTCGCATAAAATCTAACCCCAAAAATACAGACAATTGGATTGATGGCTGTGGTTACTTGGCGTGCGGCAACGAATTGTCTAATAAGGAAAGTTAATGCCAAGATTCGAAATGTATCTTTTTATGGTCGAGACTGATCAGGGCAATGTAGAAAGCTCTGAGTCCGAAATCGTGTGCTGGGTAAAAAACAGCAACGACATGCAGGAAGTTCAGTCTGTGGCTAATGAGATCATCAACGACAGGATCGAAGAGGCAGATAATACGGTCATGTTTGGAAGCGCAAGCATCATGGTTCACGGCGAAGAAGTTCTCAATTTGGGCTTCAGAAATAATGAGCTTGACCCAGACCAGATAAATAAAGTTATAGATTTATTTTCAATCGAAGAAGAGGAGACAATACATTGAATGACGTAACAACAGAGCCAAAGCCCATGAAGGAGTTGGCCCACATACTCGGTAAGTTCGGGTGGGATAAAAGGTTTTGTGACCTCACCGAAGAACAAGTCCAAACATTGATATTTGGAATACAAGAATCACAAAAACTATCAGCGGAGATTGAAATTGGAACCCTCGAAGACACTTACTTTAAGTCAACAGGCACTTGGCCCTCTACTTCAATCCCATTCTAGGGTGGATCATGTAGCAGAAAGCATCAAGGAAGCTGTCGATAAGGCTATCGTTTCCAACGAAACAAAGAGGGAGCGCAGAAAATACATCGGTGCATCCAGTATTGGCGATGAATGCTCGCGCAAAATACAATACAGATACCTCAACTACCCAATAGACCCTGACAAAGCGTTTAGCGCCAAAACACTGCGCATCTTTCAGTTCGGGCATGAGATTGAGGATTACGCCGCAAAGTGGCTGAGAGACGCTAATTTCGATCTTAGAACAGAAGACAAGGATGGAGGCCAGTTCGGGTTCTCAATCGCAGATGGTGAGATACGCGGTCACATAGATGGCGTGATCTGTGGTGGTGATGTTGATATGGGCTATCCCGCGCTATGGGAATGCAAGTCAGCGAACGACAGCAAGTTCAAAGGATTTGTGCGCCACGGTGTAGAAAAGGCGAACAAAACATACGCAACTCAGTTGGCATTGTACCAGACATATATGGAGCTAACCGAAAACCCTGCGTTGTTTACAGTAATCAATAAAAACACCTCGGAAGTGTATTACGAGCTAGTGCCGTACAATAAGGTCTTGGCTCAAGAGGCAAGCGATAGGGCAGTGAATATCTTGACGGCATCAAAAGCTGGTGACATTCTACCTCGTATCGCTCAAAGTAGAGATTTCTTCCTGTGCAAGTTTTGCGAGTTTCGTGAAACATGCTGGAAGGAGTAAAAAATATGGGACGCGCTTGGTCGGCGGCATCCCATATTTAGTAGTAAAGTTGTGGATAGGGACAAGATAATGAATGTTTTAAATTTTGGCAAGACGCCCAGAGAGGTAACAGAGAGAATTTCAAGAGAAGTTCCCCGTAGTGTCCAATTGAGCGCACTAATCGAAACGTTTCCTCAAGGGGTACAGCGTGGCAAAGAGTTTTTCATCGGATCATTGCAGGGTGAAGCGGGGCAATCACTGCGCATCAACATTGATATTAGCAGTCCGTGGTTCCTAACGGGCAAAGACTTTGAGTCTGGTGACGGCATCGGTGGCATCTGTAAGGTATTTAAAGAAGCACGCGGATATTCCCTATCTGAATGCGTGGATTACTTCAAAGATTACATCTCAGCAGACTACGTTGCTCCGCCAGAAAACATTGTTAAGCCGAACAATCCAGTTAATTTCTCTGTAATGGCGACTCCTCCGCCCCCAGCAGTGCAGCCAGAACCCGAACAAAAGCGTACAATCAGTCCCAGCACGCCGTTCGAAGATGAATATTCATACACTGATGCTGATGGCGTGGTCCTCGTAACAGTTAGAAAATACTTTGATCGTGACTCAACCGGAGAAATTGTTCGGGATAGTGCTGGCAAGCCTAAGAAACAATTCCGTCAGTTCATGGATGGTCGTCAAGGAATTCCCGAACCCAGACCATTATACAATATCCCGAACGTTTTAAATGCAAACACGGTTATCTGGGTCGAAGGCGAAAAATGCGCAGATGCTCTAACACAGCTAGGATATACAGCAACTTGTACCATTGGCGGTGCAGGTATGCTGTCTGAAAACACAGCCAGTAAGTTCGATTTCACGCAACTGCGCAACAAAGAATTGGTCTTATGGCCTGACAATGATGAGGCAGGCAAGAAATTAGCTCGTATTGTAGAGGCTCAAGCAAAAGAAGCGGGTGCGAAAAGCACACTAACTCTGCAAATTCCTGCAACAAAAGAAGAGAAGTGGGACGCCGCAGACGCTATTGATGAGGGCTTTGACATTGATAAATTCATCAAGTCGCAGAAAAGCAAAATCAAAAAGCCAATCTCCCTGCTAGACGAAAGCCTGTTGGTCGATAAATACTTTGTCGGATCACCACCTGAGCAACATTTCTTGGTGGGTGACACCATTCCGCTCGGAGTTCCCGCAGTGTTTGCCGCCGCAGGAGACAGCGGTAAGGGCATGATGACACTCGATTTGGCAATGAAAGTCGCATCGGGCGCATCTATGCAAAGCGCATTCGGTGGCCTCGTAGCAGAGCATGGCGATGTTATTCTAATCACAGCGGAAGACGACAAGGATGAAATGCACAGACGTATCTCGCGCCTTGATCCCAAGAAGTACCGCGAGCATTACGATCACCAACTGCGCATCTTGCCACTACCAAACCTCGGTGGCGTGTTCCCAATCATGCAGAAGTTCGACAGTAGCTACCTGATGGGCGCAGAGTTCGAGCGCATCTATGAGCAAATGCTTGAGCTATCGAACCTAAAGCTAATCATTATTGACCCTATGGCATCGTTTGTTCACGCAGATGTAAATGCCGATCCCGCGGCAGGAGCCGCATTCATGGGTCTGTTGGCGCAAATGGCAACCGAAACGGGCGCAACTGTTATGGTCAATCACCACATGGCGAAGATCAAGGACAACGATCCAGTTAAAACACCTGAGCAAGCTCGTAATCTCATTCGGGGTACATCTGCTATTGTTGATGGCGTGCGTTGCGCGTTCTCCGTCTGGTCTGTTGACGAAACAACAGGAAAGCAGCGGTGTAAAGATTTGGGCATAGAATATACAAGAAACGGTGTGTTCGATGGCGCTGTCGTGAAATCAAACGGGCCAGCTAATCGTGACATACGACACTTCATTCGTAACCCGAACACTGGTTTGCTTGAAGATCGCTCCGTAGATATTAGATCGCTCGCGCTATCGCATACTGTCCGTCAACGCATGACCCACATCGTTGATTTCGTTCGCATGAGAGAAAACGAAGGACGCGCAGTATCCCAAGGTGGGGTACATGATGGCATATACGCCGCTATCCATGAATCAAGTTCGCCAGAGCCATGCGCAATATACCTGAAAAGCGCAGGCAGAGAGTCAACAATTAAATCCGCAGTGACAGATGCTTGTGAAGCTGGGCTGATTCGTAAGTACACAATGACAGCAGGCGGTTCTGAAAAGTGGCTGGGAACTATGGATGGGCCACTATCTCGCGGCGAATATGAACGAGAAACGGGCCGGGATAACATATAAGCCGACGATTTGTTCGGGTTAATAAGTTAACTGCCGGGCCTCCCCGGTTAACTTTTTTCTTGATTGTCGTGGGAGTATATGGTAAATATACCAAGTTCTAGTAAAGGAGATCGTTATGATTAAAACATTTGAACACAAAAAGCCAACGCTGGCAGAGGCGCAGGAAGTGGTCGGGGGTCTGGTCGAGATGGTTCGATCACCAACAAACCCTGACATCCAAATCCTCGTCAATGAAGAGGGACTGCTAAAAGGTCTGCCCTTCAATGAAGAAGCAACTGAGCTATGTGGCACAGGTATCGTCGGGAATGCAGTAATTCTCAAAGGCGATGCAAAATGGACGTAGATACTGTTGTTGTATTCGAAAGAATAAAGCGGTGCATAAACACCGCAAAACTAGAAGCTAAAAAGGGTCACAATACCCCTGTTCTTCAAAGAATGGAGGAGATTGAGGCCCTTTTTGACATACTGGAAAGGAAAGTTAATGGACTATCGGACGTATGAAGAGCTTTATAGAGAGCGATGGGAAAAGCAAAACATCATAGATAAGGCTATAAACCCCAAACTTGAGCTTGCACATAAGAGAGCAAAGCGAGACGATCTAAACAAAATTAACGGGAAGCTCGGTGGACGGCCTAAAATGCCACTGTCCAAAGACGCGGAAATGTTAGACAAGCTACTGAAAAAAGAGCTATCTTTAAATGACGCGGCTGACATAATGTCTATAACTGTAGATAAACTACGGGGAATTAAAAAAAGATATAGGCTTCCTAGACATGAATCTGATTGAGCTACAAGAAGAAGGAATGTTTCAAAAGAGACTTGAGAAAAATCTCTGCCCTAAGTGCGCTTTGCCACTTAAAGAAACACAACTAGAAAACAGTAAGGTCGTACATGAGTGCGAAGTTTGTAAACTTACTGTAGGTTAAGCTATCGTGCGGATGACCGTGACAGTTAAACTGTGGCGCAATTTGGTAGCACGAACCAACAATAACCATACCCGTGTTAGCGATTGTTAATATGAAGTCATCCGCGCAAAACCTTTAACAACTATTAACGCATATAACTAGCGAATTGTTGGGGTTGACTCATACTTTGTTGACCAAACTGCTGTGGCTGATACGGGTTCGACATACCGCCGTAACCGCCATATCCACCCATGCTTTGACCCATTCCATAACCACCGAATTGTTGCGGCTGCGGTTGCGCCTGCTGATACGGGTTTTGATACGGCTGATATTGTGGCTGCGGCATTTGATATTGCTGCTGCGGGGCCTGCTGCATACCATAACCCCCATAGTTGTTCGGGTTAGGCTGCTGCATAAAGTTTGGCTGCTGCATCGGGCCTCGGTTATATTGGTTATATCCGCCGCGCGGGACTGGCATCTGACCAAATTGGCGCTGGGGTTGCTGTGGAAATCCGCCAAACATTCCCATACCAGTCGGGCGCATACCACCAAGCCCCATGCCCATTCGGGGCTGACGTTGTTGTAACTGCTGTTCCATCTGCTGAATACGGTAATCCTTGTAGCCGCCCGTACCTTCAAAGGCTGTGCGCAACTCGGACAAGCGATCCTGCTGTTCTTGGCTCGGAGCCATAGACTTCTGATATTCCATCAACGCCTGATACTGCTCGTTATCCGCAAAAGGATTAGCGGGTCGAAGCTGTTGTGGTCGATTAACTGCGTAAAAATTTTCTGGACCTCGGCTAAGGTTCGTCGGCATCATAGGGTCTGTAGGGCCTTGAGTCATAGCAAATTGAGGAACATCGCGGGTGCGCCGCTCAAGTAAGTTTTTAAGGGAGCCAATACCGCTAGAAAGAAAACCTTGCGTTGGCACTACCTGTTGTCGAATTGAACTTGCGAAGGGCGACATAATGATCTCCGAATAAACTTATTCGGGTTATATCACCTTTCTTTCATTCGATCAACTACGCGATCTCCCATGTAAGCATCAACAACCAGCATGAGAAAAATCGGCAAATCATCTGGGCTTATACCTAACCCGAATAAAAGTTCGCAAACCAAATTGCGCGAGTCAGACAAAGAAAACTTTTCCGGTAGTTTTTGAAGAAGATCACTAATGATCTCCTCCGTTTTTTCGGGATCAAGACTCACTTCAAACCCTTCGGTCTAAGTTTTGGTCTAACCAAATCATGCGAAGCCTCCTCAGTAACATAACACTTCATCATCATGTCATTACCATACAAGCCGAGCAAGTGATTATATAACGGATCAACTTTGCTCAACGCACTCTGGCAATCGCGCTCAGTCTCAAACCAAATGCGGGTTTCCATGTCGTTGTTCTGTAGCTTGTAATCAATGATAAGCACAGTAAAGAACTCAATCACTTGCTCACCCCCAACTTCTTCATCCAATTCACAAGAACCTGATAGCTCTTTAAACCGAGCAAATCTGCCGCCTCGTACAGTGTCGGGGCTTTCTCTAAAGCTCTGCTCACATAATCACGCTTAACCTCCTCAATCGCGGTCATAACGTCAAACCCTTTGTCCTCCTCAAAGCGATCAAGGGGCAAAAGCCCCTCAACCTCGTCCTTGATATTCTCCAGATCAGACTGCGTTCGAACCTCGTCTAAGCGGTCAAGCAAGTAGCGGAATGTTGGCTTCTCCTCCATCACCAGTCACTCCCAAACACCTTGCGAAACACCTCGTCAAGCATCTTGTCCATATCCTTCTTACTTATCTTCATGCGGCTTTCTCCTCTTCACCCCTCAAGATTGTAGACATTTCCTCAATGTGGTGGACACTAACGCCATGCGCCTCAATGCAACCGCGGTAACGATTAAGCCAACGCGCCAAATCAGCCGCGGCCTGCCTACGCAACTCAGAGCGAGATTCTTCGCTTTCTGGATCATACGGCACATAACCACCACCCGTCCTACGACTAGACATAGGACTGATAAAAGCAGGGGCTTCATAGCTTATCGCTGTCGCCAACTGACTAACATCAACCTGCTCAACTGGTGGAATGTGAACTTGAATACGCAAACCACTAATCAATTGACGCGCCAAGCCCATGCGATATTGTCTCGCGGCCTCTTCATCACCCGAACCAAAAAACCTATCATAACACCTATGTTCGGGCTTGCCCTTTAACCAATCTGTAAACTCATCTACCTTAAACATATTACGACCAGTTTCAGCGAGATAATTATCAACTATCTCCTGACGCTCATCTTTGTTCCAAACTGAATCAATTCTATCTTCCATTTTACTCTCCAATTTAATTTAAATTGGTGGGAAATCCGCATGATCTCCCACCGTGTTCGCCGCAACAAACGCTACCAATCCCAGCCGGACCCTAACCAAACACGCCAAACCGAACCAAAACCGCCATAACGAACCGAACCGCACGAAGCCAATCCCAGCCTATCCGAAACCGCCAGAACCCACCGAACCGGAACATACCGTCCACATCGCTCCAAGCCTAAACAAGACCGCCAGAACTTATCGAACCATAACGGACCATACCCCGCCGAACCCCGCCGCATGTTGACCGCCTTACCTTGTCGATCAGATGGACATAGGCAATGCCCACCTGTAATGCTTGCCAAAACACCTCCTATGCTACCATTCTACGGGCGCGTTCTTCTTCCAAAAAGCCCATCAAATCCGCGGTCATATCATCAGCATGTTCGGGATAATCCATCGCATACTTCTGCTCTTCCATCGCATTCTTCGTAATGCGCTTCCAATCGTCCTTGTGATCTTTCCAATTTGGCAAACCCTCGCCAGTCACAGTAAAACACCCATACGCGCCTCGACCCTTTTCCTGACGAAAATCGCCCAAGCCAATGATCGTTCCCGCGTTCTGCAACAACGTAAAAACATCAGTCGCAGTTAAAGTCGGCATCACAAAGTTAATCTTAACTTCCGCGCACCACTCCTTCAAATATGCTCGGGTTCTCATGTCGGGGGTCTTGTTAATATCCGCCATGCGAACCGTGTCGATCTTCAAGTACGGTCTGCCATAAATCTCCATTTCAAGATCGGGCAAGAAAATCAAACGCTGCACATTCGTCTTTGCAACGCCCTTCGTCTCAATAGCCGCCGTAGCCATAGCTTGTTTGATAGCCGCAGGGGGGAAATACAAATGCGTTTTCCCATAGCTTTTTTTATAAACAGAATCTCTGAACTCTTGTTCGGGATTGTGCTTAATCTCACGCCGTTGCGCCGTGGTTTTTTTAACTCCTCCAATCAACAAATCACGCTTCGCCTTCAAGCTCATCGAATTGTAATAAAAAGGTGTTGACCCAACTAAACGCAAAGTAATGTTACCATGCTTTAGCGCAGTAACCATTGCGCCTTCTGTTTGTGTAGTTTTCTTAATAGCCATTGTTTCCTCCTGTGGCTTCTTCTTCTAATTCTACTTCACCATAGCCCGAACAAGTCTCGCAATCCTCCATTCGGGTATCCAAATAACCTACATCGCGGTTGAAGTTATGCGGTACAGCATACTCAACCTCAACACGCCCATCGCCATCGCAATCGGGGCAAGAAGTCATTGCACTCTCAAGCAAATCCTCCATCAAACCTTTAACTTTTCCCATCGGGAACTCCTTATTTTACTAGAATAACCTTACATAACAAATCTTATGTTCGGGGTCAACAACTAAATAAGAAAAATTATGTTCGGGGTAAAAACCACTGGCAACAATAATACTGCTATTGGTTATACAACTGGTAACAACAACACAGCTATAGGTCGAACACTTGTTCGCCTTACAAACGCAAAAAAGGGCGGAAGAACCGCCCCTGTTTATTACTTTAAGCCGAGCAATTTCCTTACCCAGTGTTTTTTGACTGCTTCGGGTGGGGCTTCTTTGTTCTTGCCTTTTAGAATAACAATCCTATTCGCAACGCTTGGCATCGTTCGCCCCAAAATCTCAGCAATCGTGCGAACCTTCGAACCTTTCGAAAGCATATCAAGCAATGCGCTGTCGTCGTACTCAGTCCACTTCTTATACGTTCTTTTTTTAGTCATAATCTCTCTCCTAATTTTTAAATTTTACCACCACTCTACAACAACCCCAGTGATCCAAAGGCCAACCAAAGCAACGCAAGCAACAGCAATGAAAACGTCTTGTCTATCAATGCTCTTTAAATCGCGCTCCATGTCCTCAAGCATCGCAATCAATAAATCTTTCTTATCCATCACGCCGCCCCTTCAATCTCACCAAGCGCACGTTTAAGCGCACGCTTAATGCGTTTCGATCTATCGGGCAGAATAAGCGCATCTAAGCCCTCAATCAGCCACTCAAGCTCAGTTTCGGTAATCGACACTTGCGCGGCAGGGAGTAAATACACCCCGCCGTCAATGTTCGTTTGTTGTAAAAACCTCACGCCGCTACCTCCTCAGCTTCAGACAACGCAACGCGCAAACAATAATCATCAAGGCCGAAATCTTTGTAGCCGTCCTCAATCATTTTGTAATAGCCCCCGTTCGGTGGACTTGTTCGGCTTTTGTCGTTCATTTCATAAACGATCCAATCCGTGTTGATCTTGCGCCTGTTGTATAAATGCGGATAACCCTCCAACTTATCCAACGCACGCAAGCAATCGTGTGTGATTTCCCACAGCACAACAGGACAAATGCTGTCCATGTCCGGTACAATATCAGCAACGCCGCGGAAAACTAACCGCGTGTCGGGCAGGTAAAACCCGCCCAACGGTTTAGCCTTCGGACAACGCACCTTCATTGCGTCCCTGTTCGTGTTCATTCCATATGCCATATATAACATTACGCCACCTCCATTTCATATTGTAGCAAGTCTTCAACATGCTCCGCCAATTCGCGCCAATTCACTTGGCTCATAGCGTTGTTTACCAAATCAGTCACAAGGCCATTTTCGGGCGTCTCTTCGTCCAAGAAACCCTCAACAACATAATCGCGCAACTGATCGTGATTAACCTTCTCAAGCAACTCGCCCTCGCGGAACTGCTCAAGGAAATACTCGTTGTAGCTGTCAGAGAACCACAAGTTTACAAGCCACGTTTCGTAGTTTGTCCATCCGTTGTATTTAGTCATCTCATATACTCCGTTTTACTAGATGTCCCACTTATACCCACACCATATAGGCGCGTCAAGCAAAAAAGGTAAAAAAAATTATGCATTGATTTTAAACGATATTTTACGTCAAAAAAAAGCGCGTCAAAAGTTGACGTAGTTGACGTAATGTTGATTATTCAACAATATCAATGGTTTACAAGTTTACGTCAACTACGTCAAAAATCTGATTTGACGTAGAAAATGTAATAAAATCAATAGGTTATTTTACGTCAACTACGTCACCCCCTATAAGGGGGGGTATATACCCTACCCCCCTTGATGTAATTATTGATGATCCGATTAATGTTTAAGGTATGGGAACTGTTGGGCTTGCATGGGTTGCCCGTTGTCGGTATTGTAAAGGCAAGAACAGGACAAGGAATGAAAATGCCCAAGGTCGGTGAACAAGTCGGGAAAGGGGTAAAGCGTCTCACGCCCCCACAGCAAAAGTTTCTTGATAATTACATTCACAAGGATATGACGCAAACGGGTGCGGCAAGAGCCGCAGGATATAAAAACCCGAACGTGTCAGCCGTACAGCTTCTCAATCACCCACGGGTGAAAGAACGCATGGAAGAAATGCGACAAGAGCTAGAAAGCAAATACGGCGTGTCCGTAACCAAATCTGTTCGGGATATGCAAAGGCTCAGAGATGAAGCATGGCAGGCAGGGAACTTCGGGGCGGCAATCAAGGCAGAAGAACTGCGCCTGAAGGTAACGGGGCTTATGGTAGCCCGTAGCCATGTCACGCACGAAAACGTGGACAACCTCACACGGGATCAAATCGTTGAACAACTGCAAGAATTCATGACCCGCGCTAAAGATCGCATGATTGACGTAACACCAACAGAAAATCCCACAGAATCCGAACAAATCCCTATAACAGATTGTAACGGCGAAGCCGTAAAATAGCGCGTGCGCTCCATGTGGGGTGGCTGGCGGGGTCGTAGACCCCCCAAAAACGCCCCCAGAATGCCGAAGTGCGCCCGTTCGGGGTTCGGGGTGCCAAACTTGTTCGGGATGGCTCACAGCGCAGCCCAGCAGCTTTTTAAAAATCAGAAAACGCAGCCAGCGATTCGGGCCGCAGCGAGTCTGCTCGGACCATAACCCGACAAATTGTTCGGGTTCGGGGTTTATGATTCAGGCTGCACGGGAATCACCGGGCTGCAACTTCCGGGCAGCTAAAGATTCGGGACCGGGGCCAGCAGCCGGGGATGACAACCCGATGAATTGTTCGGGTTCGGGTTCCGGGGAATAGCTGCCGGGTAATTCCGCCGGGCCGCAGCCTCCGGGGAGAGATGACTCCGGGTCGCAGCCAGCCCGGAGAGTCACAACCCGAACAATTGTCCGAAAGCTGCCAGGCCGCTGCGTCCTGCTGCGAGTCAGCAGCGCCGAATCTTTTTTTAATTTACCTGTTGACATACTATATAGTGTGGGATATTGTGGGAGTATTCTAGTAAAGGAGAAGGAAGATGGAGACAATCACGCTGGAGTTACCTGACCACTGGGCAACCGCACTGTTCTACGACGACACGAGCGGGTTCGAGTATGAAGACGACACGCAGTTTCAAGCCTTTTGCGACTGGGCAGTTAAAAACTACGGGACGAGCGAACCAGTAGACAAAGAAGAAGAAGGACACTTCGCAACGTATCATGACGCCAAGCAGTTTGGTGTTCTTGCTTGCAACGTCAGCACTTACACTTTCTTGGTCGGTAGCGGCAACCCGACAACGAGCGCAATGACAACACTTGCGCACACAATGAAATAAACAATCGGGCTTCGGGGTTCGGGCTTTCGGGTTCGGGCTTCGGGGTTCGGGGTATAGTATATATACATAGGTATATATACCTATATATACACACATATATACACACATGATCGCGCGCGTTCCTTATAAATATAAAAAAACCGATTTTTGCGCTGGATTTTTCCAGCGTTTTTTTTGGCGCGGCGCTGGCCTGAAATCATAACCCGAACAATTGTTTCAGATATTCCCATATATTCCCTTGTCTTATGGTAAAAAATGGTGCATAAACTAGGTATAGGGCGACAGCTTTGCCCTACAATCTAGTAAAAAGGAAGTAAAAACAATGACTTACACATTTGGAATAGAAATCGAAACAAGCGGCGCAAACATCCCAACTATCGAACGCGCGTTTGATCGTGCCGAAATTCGCGGCTGTGATGTAAAACCCGATGGAACGCCGCGCGTTGATGCAGAAATCGTTTTGCCACCATTAGCGGCGTGTGATTTTGCATTCGATTATATCAAGAAAATTTGCCGCGTTCTTTCAGACGTTGGCGCGAACGTGAATTCGTCATGCGGTTTACACGTTCACATTGGCAACGCGCCGCTAAACGATAGCACGCATGCGGTTCGCTTTTGTGGCGATAGCATCCATTCACGCGCCACTACAGGCCGCTACATTACAGGCGCATATGGCGAGCCAATGGATTTTATCGCGGTTCAAGATATTATGCGCCGCTATACAAGACAGCAAAACGCGGTTAACTCAATGTTTCCGCGTTCGCGCACTGACAACCGCTATTGCTCGCCACTTAGCACGCGCCGCATTGAGAACGCTTCAAACATTAGCGAATTGACGTTTGGCAAGTTTACAACGATCAATTTGCAAACATGGTCACGCGGTACAATTGAATTCAGACAGGCAAGCGGCACCATTGAAGCGGATAAAATTATCAATTGGGTTAAATTCCTTTTGAACCTTGTTGATCATACCAACGCAAACCGCGTTGAAAATGGCAACCGAACAATTGTTACTGATACACCAGAACAGCCATTCAGACGCGGCGCGCGTGTTGGTGTTCAATATAACATGATGCGTTCAGATGGTGGCGCGACTACACAGCAAATCATGGACGCAACCGGATGTAGTGAACAACGCGTTCGCGCCGCTGTCAGTGAAATACGTTCGCGCGTTGGCGATGCGGCGGTTGTCACTAGCACGCAACAAGCGAATGGCGCGCGATATGGTGATGGCACGCACCACACAAGTTACACGGTTTTATTCAGTTTTGAGACTGAAGGAAGCGGCGCGCAATTGCTTCCAGAAAACCGCCGCGGCGTTGAAAGCATATGGGCAAATGTTGATGATGATTTGTTCGAATGGTGGCAGAATAGAATAACCGCGCTAGGATAAGCCTAGCGTACCACTTCACAGCCACAAGGAAGCCCGCCTAGCGCGGGCTTTTTACTTTTCTAAGGTACCCTAGCCAACCCGAACAACTGTTCGGAAATCGGGGTATATGGGGCCTATGACCCCCCCTATATATTCGGACAATCGGACATCAGCTTTACACACTGTTCTCCACCTACAATCACCTCAAAAAAACTTTTTACCCTCTATGGGACCCATAGGCCCCCCAAAAAATTTTTTTCAAAAAATTCCATTGACCGCTCCCGTATCTTCCCATACCGTACCATCTAAAGTGGAGAATTAATGAATGCCTAGATACAGGTTAAATTACGGTGACAGTCTTGAGTTTGACGCTCAGGGTGCGGGTGAGGTTGTTCCAGTGATGCAGGGTCGTCATCGTTTTGGTGGTGATACTGAGCGTTCATTTATGCGGCGTTCTGCTATGGAGATGTGTGAGTGGAGTGGCAAGAATTATTATTTTCATAGCCGAGATGCGTTAGCAGAGAGTATGTTGAGGAATGGATTATTAGAGGTTATTGATTAAATCTTCAGTTCTTGTTAGGATTGGCTTGAATTTTAGGAGATTTATGAATGGCTGCTGTTATGACTGCTCCGATGGGTCCACCGATGGGTGGTCCGATGGGTCCTCCACCCGCTGCCCCTGCGCAAATGCCGAACATGGCACCACCCCCGAACGCGGGTCCTCCTCCTATGGGTGGCGTTCCGCAAGCACCTAGCGGTGAATTGTCTTCGCGTGTTAGTGGATATGGTGGTAGTGCGAAGGGTCGCGCTGGATTTAAGGCGTCTTTACGCAATCGCAAGAATACGTTTATGCAGAAGCAGCAACAGATGCCTCCTATGATGCCTCCACAGCCGATGGGACCTCCTATGGGTCAGGCTCCGATGGGTGCGCCTCCACCTCAGATGAGTTTTGGACAGAAGGGCGGCGTTCCGATGGGTGCGATGCGTCCTCCACAGGGTGCTCCGATGCAGGGACCAGCGCCGATTGCGGGTCCGGGTCGTATGATTGGCGGTAATGCGAGTGTTGGAAGTGCTCCTGTTCAGATGATGAGTGGTGGTGTTGTTCCGATATTTGGTGGTTTGGGCAGGTACTAATGGATCACGCGCTTCTTGGATCGGTTATGTCGTTGGTTTTTAACGATAATTTCTACGAGAAGCATCGTATGACGAATGTTTGCAACTCTATTTACCGTGCTGTTGAGCATGATCGGTGTTTTGTTCACCGTGTTGATGGTGAGATTGTTGGTTATTGCACATGGGGATTTTTCACTCGTGGCGAGATTGACAGTGATTCTTGGAATGGCGGCGAGGTTTTTGCCCGTTCTGAGTCTGAGGACTTGATTTTATTTTTTCCAAAGTTCCAGTGTCGTGCTGGTCGCCGTGAGGTTATACGGTTTATACGGGACATTCAGCAATTTATGTGGGATAACTACCCAAATGTTGCGACTGCGGAGGGTTTAAGATTATATCCTGACGGTAGTAAGCGCGATGAGAAGTGGCATAGGAAAGTAGCATGAAAACATTTAGAGAGTTAATGGGTTTTGGCTTTATGCCGCAGATTGTGTTTGACACAGGCGGCGATTCTGGCGGCGGTGGTTCTGACAGCGGTTCATCTTCTAGCAGTAGCAGTAGCAGTAGTTCTACCACGACGACTGACATTCCTGTATATGACAATTACTATGACGCGATTGATGCTGAGGGTGTTGGTGCTACGGTTAACATTGGCGGTAACATAGTTAGTGCTGAGACGGCTGACGGTTATACTGGGAGTTCGAACACTCCGACTTCGTTTGCTGATGATTTTACTGCGGCGTCTGACGCGGGTGATATTAGTTCTTTTATGCCTCCTACGAGCACTTACACGCCTCCTGCGAACAACAACAACGATAATGACAACGATAGCAGTTACGATGATTT
>WLWF01000690.1_pt1 | contig 31628 bp, 9 predicted proteins | sample 6718331 | NCBI WGS metagenome assembly WLWF01 (sample SAMN12718692, study PRJNA515312) | sponge metagenome | isolation source: marine sponge | host: Mycale hentscheli | place: New Zealand: South Island, Marlborough, Capsize Point | collected 2003-05-01 | reverse complement strand
ACCGTCATCCCCTGGATAAAGTATTTGATCGGCTGGTTTAAAACCAGTATCACCAAAGAATTGATAAATGTTATCCACAAAGTTTTCATATTTTACCACAGCCATGTTAATATATCTTTTACCGTAGGTATTACCTACATAGGCTATATCTGCGCTACTTGTCGAATTATCCATCATGTTTCGAAGAAATGGCTCCATGGAGATTTTTACTTTCATTCCGCTACCAGTTACACTATTGCGTCTTCTCTGATAAACTCCATCTCTGCCGCCCAGGGGTGCACCACCAGGTGTGAGACTTGCCCAAACCATTACCCAGGGACCGAAGTTACCTTCAAACTCTGCATTGTCTGGCAGGTTGAAATAAGTGTTAGAGTTTATGTCAAAACTACCGTTCATGGCGTTAGTGTTGCGTTCGTCGTATTCTTCTTGATTCAAACTTGGCAATATGTCTGGCACAAAGAATCCCCAGGACAATATTTTGCCAACTGGGAAGTATACATCAACTCCATAGGCATTATTTCCATAATCAAGTATTTGAGTAGCGTATATGCCTGGACTTGATTCAGATTCTTGATACTTAGGCACTGTGCCCATGTATTGGACGCTAGATGTGGCACCTGCTTCCATGTTGCTGGGGATTTCATACTGATCATATGATTTACATTCTTCCACACACGCTGAACTAATACTCACATATCCTGAGTTTTCTATATAACCCTGTAAATTTAGATCTACACAATCGCCAGTGCCGTTGATGAGGTTTTGCCCTGCAGGTGTTTGATTAATAACTTCTGGTGCGTTCAAAGTAAAGTTATCATCACAGATACTTTGTACAACTTCTCCCACTGCATGATAAAGGTATGCGTAATTACCACTGCTTCCGTAATTAATCACAGCCTGACTAGTAATAGCATTAGTAAAATCTTGCCATGATAATGTCAAACCCTGGGTAAGTTGATTAGTAGCTACTTCTTTAACAGCAGTCTCCTCGTCGAAAGTCAGGGAAGGAATTCCGTTTGTACCACCCTGAAGTAGTACAGCAAGCCTAATAGAAGTACCACCAACATTTACTTGATAACTTGCTATGCCATCTCCGCCCGGATCTACATCTGTGTTACCGCCTATACTTTCAGATTGTCCTTCAGTTCCTAGCATTGCTTCAGGTACACCTAGATTAGATAAGTTAAGTACACTTCTGGTTGCTCTGACTAATCCAAATGTAGTGCTAGTATTTGGTACATTGTTTGCATACAGTACGCTATTACAAAGAGCGTCCTTGTTGATAGGCACACCACTGCCTCCAACACCACCACCCACAGTAGCGTCTTGGTTGGGATCTCCATTGCCTGAGAATACTACCTGTTGTAAACTGTTACTTCCTGGATCAGTTACCTGGAAGGCAAAACCCTGACCAGTACCATCATTTTTATTTGTTACAACTACCCTTATAAAATAAAAGTCGTCTGCTCTGAGATAAACAAATCCGGGTCTACTTTGACTGTTATACAACAACGCAGTACAATTTTCCCAAAGGTATTGTCTGGTATCCCTTTCTGATCTTTGGTCTATATCACCCACAAATGTATCAGCATTGAATCTACCCTGGGCGTCATACCTTAACCAACCGTCCTCTTTATAAAATTCTGAAATGCCATTTTCAGGTATACGGCCTGCATCATCTAGTAATGCATGATATCCACATTCTGATATGCCTATCAATGCACTTGCACCCTGAACAATTTTGCTAGTATCCCAAATGACTAAGTCAGTATCAGCGTCAATAACTTCCAAGCCTATGCCTATCTCACCCGTGGCTTGATTACCAGTAGCATTTCCTACTAACTGTAATCTTTGATTGCTTGTCATTTCAAAGGTTGATGAAGTGAAGGTACCACCACCGCTCGTGATAGGATTGCTTCCTGTACTTCCTGAGTCAAGTTCAAGTTTTCTTAATGATTTAGCACCACCATTACCATTATCATCTTGGTTGGGAGTTAAGTTGTACCACATCTTAACGCCATGCTTGGTTGTAAATTTAAGTTTATATCTTCCTGCTTCGTTAAATTTAAGTTTCCAGTATATCTGCACACGCTCAGGATTTTGCTGTGATCCCTGAGTCATAGTTTGAGCAATGGGCCAAACCATGATTGGCTCATTATCATTGGGGCTTTCCCATTCACCTTTTTTGCCGCCAGCAACGTATGCTTCGCTCAGATAAATTTGGGCACCTCTGCCTTCTTGTCTACAGCCTGCTATGCCAGTCCAATCTGAATCACACGGATAATGGAGATCTTCATCATTGAAGTTAGTATCTTCAGGGTTATTCCATCCAGGACCAGCAGGCTCGCCCTGACAATAGGTTGTACATGTACCATAGGAGGTATTAGAGGTACTGTTATATGTCCTGATATCACCAGGGAAAAATGCTCCATGATTATAATTTACTGCAGACTTACTGTTAAAATAAGCACCCCATTTTGCGGATGTACCATAGCCTTCCAAGGGCCAGTAGCCATATCCAGGAAATCCTGTGCCACTGCCCAAAGTATTCATATCCTGGAAAATCCAATAATTAGCTCCAGCGGGCTTTGCGGGTATTCTGATTCCAAAACTTAAGTCTGATACTAGTTCTATCTTTTCATCAATATCAATATGGTCACTATTACTATTTGCTGAACTTACCCAAGCGAATCCGTCAGCTCCGCCATTGAGCTGAAATCTATGAAAGCCTGTGCTTTGCGCTTTGTAGTATCCTTTGTATTCAACTGTACTAGTATTGACCATGTCGTTACGACTAATGGTTTCATTTTGACTAGGTTGAATCTCAGACCAAACCTCAGGAGCATACTGACTATCGTTACCTGGGATACCGTGCGCAAACTGTGGAGGTTTTACTGCCATATTATTCCTTTATTTCTTGTCTATGAACCAGTTGCCGTCGTTAAATAATAGTGTGATATTATGGTGCATCATATATGCTCCTGGTTTGGCTCCAGCCCAGAAGTTGTTATCGCCTGTGTCAATAACAGCAACAAATTGTTCACCAATGTCTGTTATGTCAGTGACCTCATCAAAACTTGTGACACCCAACAAGTTAACTGCTACATATTTACCTAACAAATCAGGAGCATCAACATAATCTCCGTCCTGTGTGTATATGGGTGCTGTGGTTGAACATTCTAACACAACACCTTTGCTAGTAGTAACTCTAACGCATGGTTGCTTGTCAGTAATAATCTCTTTAACAGTACCTTCAGCAATTTGAAGATCCTCAGTACCAAGTAGCAAACTCGATCCTTTCGTCAACTGGTATGCTTGTGATATTGTGCCTGGCAAGTAACTATCCAATACCACACAGCCGCCGGGACCAGGACCTCCTGGTGGATTGGTATCATCGTCTACATTTTCATTACTTGCGAGACCATCTCTGATAGGTCTATTATAGGGGAAGTATATGTTTGCAACTTTCCATGGAGTTACACTAACACCTGTTTGTAATAAGCCTGTATCGTCATTGCTTATTGATACACTTGCACTGTTTCCAATTAGTGGCATAGCACTAGCCGCCTCTCTGTATTCTGAATTCGTTACAGTGGTAGTCTGTGACTTGTATGCTTTTGCGCCGGCGCCACCTGCGTAGTCAGCACTCTCTGGATAACTTCCATCGCCACACGCATCAACTGCGGGACCGCTAGGGGCACCAAATCCACTTACATTATGATTATATCTAATCCAGAAATCGTATCTGGGTATTACCGCCTGCCCGTTAGATAAACCTGAGCCATCACCAAGGTGTATAAACACAGTAAGGTATTCACCACCTTTGGTACAATCTAGTTGATTAGAACTAAACGCAAATACGCCCTTGAGGCCGTTAAGATTACCAAAAGTGCCCACACCCAACTGTCCACGGATGCCTTCGTCTCCACCACCCAATACAAAATCTGTTACCACTGTATCTTGGTTGAGTGGTCCAAAATCAGGTGGATATTTTCTGTTTGTGAAACTTGCGGCTTCCCCCTGAGTTAATCCAATTTTTGTAGTGCTTGGAATGTAAGTGGCACCACCATTTCTGTTGGTGACCCCTGCATAAGATGGGAACGGGTCAACTTCATATGTAAGTATACTGCCTGTGTTAGCTGAGTATACAGTGTCTACTACCTTGGCCCTTCTCCACCAGTTCAACACACTGGCCTGCTGTGCAATGTTTCTGGAGTCAAAAGTTGTGCCATCACCTAGCTTACCCCATTCTGTGGGAGACTGCACAAGAGTAACACCTGCTCCAGTGAGAGTGTCATCTCTGAAGTCTACTACCAATTCTACAACTGCATTGTTTGCACCATTATAGTAATTCGCTACTTTACCAAATTTATGTACTTCATATTTTTCAGTATCTTTGTCTTCACTGATTGATCTCCAGTCATCGCCAGTAACCTTTAATCCATAATAGTTATTTGAGCCAGTGAAATACAGCACTGTGCTTTCAGAATTTTGACAATCAGTAGTAGGTCCAGTGCCAGGGGGTGCTGTATTCTCGGTTACATCACAAGGTCCTGGCAAAATAGGATAGGGCGGATCAAGCACTGGACTAAAGCTATTGTTAGGCGCGCTAGGTACATCATAAAAACCATTAAGGCTAGTATTTGGAGTGTTGGGGTTTACACCTGATCCTGCATTATCAATTGGATCTTCACCAGCGGCTAGGTTTCTTTGATTTACACCTCCTAAATCATCGAGGTTAGGAGTATCGTCATTAAAGCTAGTTAGATCTTGTGTAAACACATCAAGCTCGCCAACGCCAACAGGCCTGCGGGCTTCAGGGTTAGCAAGTTCAGGACCTGCAACGTCTCCAGGTGCTATAATTGTTCCGTCTACGTTTTGATAACCTGCAGGTAGTTGCTGACTGTTATTGATGTCAAACGCGGCGCCTTGGGTTGGGTTAGGATCTTCTGGGCTAACACCACCAGTTACATCTGCACCAGTATTAATATTGTTATTCTGCGTAGCACTTGTGCCGGCTGTGACTTCTCTGGGGGCTCCTAAAAGATCAAGAGCACTATTGTTTCCTCTGCTACTGCTAGTATCCTGAGAAGTGAAATTCTCATCTCCTCCCCAACCTGTCTCACACTCTGGTCTCTGCAATACAGCATCAAAAGGTAACTCAGTAAGTCTGATATACTTACAACGTGTGATGGTGCCATAGTAATCTTTGATTATTGGCTGACGATTACCTGAGTTGGTCACGTCTGGTCCATAACCCACAATCTGATTTACATAAGTGTGTGGCTCTGTCCAGAAGCAAGCAATGAAAAGTTCATCTGGTCTGAACACACCGTTTTCAGCATCAGTGTAATCTCCGTTTATAATGTTACCCTGGGAGTCACAGAATCTAAAATCTTGTGAGTTCAGATACTGATCTGCTGTAGCCCATTCATTAAGAACATTTGTATCATAATCGTTACTTGTGGTAGGTTCAACTTTATTAAATCTCTTACTATACCTAATTCTGGGCTGTGGGTTGAACCATCCCAGAGTGCTATCTACCTGAGGGTAATCATTTGTAACTGTGTTAGTATCAGCACAAACTGTGTCAGTGAGATCTCTGGGACAGTTTCTGGGCTCGGCCCATCCCATGGAAACATTACCACAATCTTCCAAACCTAAATTGCTAACATCAGTGCTAGCACTTATTACTTGGAACATTTCAGGATTGTTTCCATCACCTTCCTCGTAATATCCTCTGCCTTTACCAAACGTGTAAGGCATAGTTGAGCTGGTAGTATTTGGAGCATTTTTTATACCTGGTATCAATCCTGGTTGCCACATTGTGAATTGATCATATCCCTGTTGTGAAAAGTCAATTACAATAATACCACGTTGCTGACTTATACTTGACAATGGTTGACTCTGCCAGTTTCTTAGGGCATCAGTTCCGTTGCCCAAGGTTTTACCAGAACGTCTGATAGCAAACGGCTCAGGAATAAGAGTTTTACCTATGTCGGCAGGTGGTTCAACTGGGCCCATGGTAAGGCTTCCGCCCTGGTAAGTTGAGTATAGATCCACCGCCGCGGCATTAAATCCTATTTTGGTATCAAAGTTAACGCTGTTAAGGGGCAATCCGAAGAAGTTGCCATATGTGCTTTGTGTGACATAATAATTATGAGCTGAAAGTGGCGGTATGGCACTGTCAACTTTAATTGCAATTACTTCACCGTCAGTTAATTCCACAAACTCATATACTTCATAATATCCCTGGGTGCTAGGTCGTAGTCTAAATCTGGGCAATTTAATTGTGCCTGGTTCTCTGTTACTGTCCTGCATCCACAGAATGTTATTTGGTATTACTTCTGTACCTTGACTATCGACCCACTGTAAAGGGAATTTGTACTGCTTCACAGCGTTCATATCATATTCAAATCTTGTAATACCTACTTTACTTTCGTTGCCTCTGCGAACTGGATAACTTCCAGGAACCTTGTCCAACACTCTGCCATTTTCAGTGTGACCACTTGGAACATTATTGAAGGACTTTGGACGCTTGGGTAATTGTTTTACATTTTGTGGATCATAGAAGTTACCAATGGGTACATAACCGCCCTGAGTATCTGTTGAACCTTCCTGTAGCCACATCATCCAAATTTTGTTTTCTTGGTCGTAATAAGTTGCTCCTCTGGTAGGACCAACTTTAATAGAACCCAGGTTAAACTCTTTATCCAAGGTCAATTCATCTTCACTAGCCAAACTAATGACGCTTGTATCAATGTCAGCATCTCGCATCATTCTTGCAAGAGAGTTCTTGTCACGGACATAGGGACCATAGTTATTGATAGTATATGCAGGTCTCAGTGTTCCGTCTGGAGCAAATACTGGTTCACGATAGTCTTTGACCATGGGGAAACTAAACTGCATGCCTGTGCCGGTTGGGGTTACCCAGCCTCTGTTCAAACTAGCAATACGGTTGATGTTATCCACAATAGCCTGTGGGTTGTTGTAACTGTTGATTGTAAAGTCAACGCCGTTCAATCTGATCTTGTTGTGGTCCTTGGTTGTTACCACAGGATATCTGTCATAACTACGATTATTTTCTCTTATGATGTTTATAGTAACGTAACTACCGTCGTCGGGCAATGCATCGTTGAGGAATGTAATGTTTTCACCATTAACAACAAATTTACTAGGTTCAATCACACTAGCATTACTAGCATAAGTTGCAGTAGTTTTGCTCAGGTAAGGATTGCTTACGGTCACATAAGTTGGGTTGTCCTGGCTTACAGTAAATGTTTCATATCTGTAAAACTCTACAGTTTCGTCACTCTGAGTCAGAACATCATCAATGTAAATGTTATATGCATCTACACTTGTAATATTATAGAATCTGTTGTATGCTTTGGGGTAAGCAAAGTGTACACCCACACGCTTGTTCTGTGCCGCGTACTGCGGAGATAATCCATGTGGGTTTGTGGTAGTAATCTTCATACCACCTTTGAGTGCATTACCAGTCCTGTTACTATCAAAGATGTAGGGAGCGGCAATGTCAACAAAAGCAGTAAAGGAGTTATCACCCTCATTACTGAAATCTATTTCTACACTTTCAACATTGTATGTTCCTGAGAACACGTTGCCCACAACTTTGATATTATCACCCACGTTGATGTCACTCACGTTAGGCATAACCAGTCTGGTTTTATCCATGTGCACAACGTTAACTCTGCCAAAGCCATCAGTCTTAATTGCCTCTGGAGGTGTTTGATAAGTGCCTAAGGTAACTTGTTTGATGATATTAAAAGTTATGTAATCACTAACATGAGTTGAAGGGTCACTTACATTAGACAAGTATGGGCTAACACTAATAATTGGCCAAACCCCGTTAAGAACACCTAAATCGCCAGTATAGCCATTAATTCTTACAGCATCCCCTTGAGTAAACAGGTCTGCTGTAACATTTGCTGTGATAAGAATTGGTGTAGTAACTTCTAAATCAATAAAGTCGCTAGTAACGTCTTCACTATTAAAGAATGTGTTAGCTCTTTCGATCTCAAAACTAGTGACTCCAGAATTTCTTCTTACGTTACTAGCAATGTAGAAACTGTCTAAATCGTTGGGGTTTGGAACCTCACCAAAATCAAATACATTAAATGTTCTGAGTTGCACATTTGAACTAAAGTCGCTGGGTGTAAGATTAAGCAACGTATCACTATCATTTAAATTAGTTGCTGTTAGCACAACACTGTTAGAGATTTCTACAGTACTTACTCTCCAGTTCCAAAGATTAACATTAGCTGACAGTGAATTTGTTGTGGCTCCAAGTTTGTTGAGATATACACTATTGCCTACAACGAAATCAGCGTAGTTACTTACGTTACTAAACTCTACTCTAGAGTTGCTAGTATCTATCACAATGTTAGCCTGATCCACAGTAGCGAAATAATAGTTACCACCGTTGATTAATCTAATGCTATCACCTTCTCTGATTGTGCTATTAACGATTCCACCCACAGTAACAACATCACTAACAGTATATCCTCTTTCTACAGCCTGAGTTTCATCTACACTAATAAGCAAACTCAATTCAGGTTGTGCGCCGGTAATGTCTACGGTAAAGGTTTCACCACTGATGTAGCCATTGCCTCCGTTTAATATAGTAACATCTTCCAGATAAGACGTAAAGGTACCTGCATCGTTAATTTGTGTGTTAAATGTTAGATCAAAATCAGCACCCACTCCGTCAGTCGCAAAGATTGATATATTAGCATTGCCTGCCACACTTAAATCATAATCGGTTATCACAGGCTGGGTTTCGTCCCACGTTATGCTTACTATGGTTGTTGTGACATCTTTAACTTGTGGTTGATCCAATCCGCTAGGACTAATCACCGCATTGGGATAAAAATCTCCACCTGCTGGCAAGTAATCTGTAAACTCTCTGATGGAGTTTTCGCTAGGACCAATACTGCGTATCCTGGCTTCGATCATTCTGGGTGCGCTGAGGTTACTTACTGTGCTCTGTGCTTGCTGTACAATTGTCTCGTTAGTCCAAACTACTACGTTGTCACTTATGTCAGAATTGCGCAGAGTAAGATAATAATCCAGGTATCTGCCTGTGTCTTCTTCACCAATTATGTTACTATCAATGTAATTAAACAGACTATAGTCTGTAAACAAACTTACACGATCATCCTGTCTGGCCAGGAACTCTACGCTAGCATTTGTTGGCTTGAGCTCATAGACGTTCCAATCTTTATTCTCACTGCTGGCAATATGAATAGTATGGCCGCCAGTAGGCATAATTTTGTAACTGGGATCAAACAATTGTGGCAAACTTCCAATATCATATGCTTGGAAATTAACGTTGCCAGAGTTTACATAACCTGAATTAGGTATGGTAGGATATTCCTTGCTATCTCTTACTCCCAGATAATTGATGTCATCCATGGTGGGCCACAATTGTGAGGTCATCTCACCTGTGGGCTTCTTGAGGAAGCGACTTGGATCATCAACGTCAATAACTATGATGTCATCGTTAGCAATGTCCTTGGTAATTTCGTATGTGCGCTCGCGTCCAATCTTAACAGCAAGGCCATCCTCGCCTTCCACGATAACGCTAACGTTACTACCAGCTAAGTCTCCAGTAAAATCTTCAGTAAACTTAATACTTGGCGTTTCTGTAAGTTTAAGTGCTACATTTGCGAGTAGCATATTGCCTGATTCATTTGTTAAACTATCTGGCAGGTACTGAGTATATACAGTAATGTTGCCAGGGTCAGTTTCTGTAACATCATAAACAGTTTGCCATGTAGCAACTTGTATGTTAGAATTAGGTTGCGTGGTATAAATTAATCTTTGAGCGTCAATAAGCACGTTGCCTACATAAAGATCCAGGAACGGATATTCGCCATTAACTGTTACCCCAGTGGTTTCATCCACAAAGTCAGATGGTGCTCCATTTTGGTATGTAGTACTCAGGAACGCCATGCTGGAATCAGCATTAGCACTATATATTAGAGTAGCATTACCAGGACTGTTAGTGTTACCTACATATACATTTCCAGGCAGGTACTGCCAGTTGTAAACGTCACAATTACCTGTGACTGCGCCATTGGGATCAACTTCAAAATACTTACACTGGTCAATAATCTGACCATTGATTATTACTGTGATATCTTCTGGACTTGTATCACCGCTAACATTAATCTTCCAGCGTTGCTGATTAGCATAGGTGTCAGGTGTTATATGGAATTGATCCTGGAATACGTTAGCAGGTGACTCATCTATGAGTGTAAACTCTGAATCTGATCTTAATACCAAAGTATACCAATCAACTACCTCTATGCCAGTTTGTCCAGGCTGGCGTTCATTGGGTACATGGCTCACATACATTCTAGCAGTTACACCAGTGTTTGCTGTTTCAGCATTGAAAATTTCTTCCACTGCCTGCCCGCCATATGTTTCCAAACTAATATCTTCGTAACGATACACCACGTTATCAAACACAAACTTGGTGTCTGTTGTTAACTTTTGTTCAATATTAACACCATAACTATCAGTGTCACCCACTATGGTATCCACAATAAATGTAACAGTGGTACCTGTGTCAGTAACATCTACATTAGTAATGTCCCAAGTACCGTTTAGTGTACTAATATCAGCGTTACTGCCTGAAGTTTTAGATACAATGCCTGATAATCCTGAGAACGTTATGGAGTCACCTTCAACATAACCAGTATCTGTGTTAGTAGTAAACAGTCTGACACTGGTATTGCTATCAGGTAGAATGCTAATATCCATTTGATTGAAGAATATACTTTTTTCCGCAATGCTTATATAGCAATTACCATTGATTGGTGTTTCACTCCATGCTTTGGTAGTGAGACCACCCTGAGCTACTACTTGATCGAACTCAATAGTGTTTCCACTGCCGCTTTGGTTATCACCATTGCCGCCTCCAATATCAGATTCGTTTACTAATATTCTTGCTGTAGCAAATTCGTAACCACGTCCTTTGTCAGTGACTTCTACCCAGTCTAACTTGCCGTCGTCTCTGAGGTACGCCTGAGCAGTTGCTTGTCTACCACCTGGGCTTGGTCTGCCTTCGTTTGTTACTGGTGGAGATATCTGTACTACTGGAGGTGCGCTATAGGTATCGATCCTGTCAATAACATCGATGCGCTCAACAACACCAGTAACGTCTTCTGGGAACACCATTGTAACCAACTGAGGGTCACTAGTAACATTACTGCGATCTAATTTAAACTCAATAGCCTGCTGTGATTCAACATCACCAAACTCGCCCACACTCACAGCCCATTCGTCATAAACTGTGATCTCACCGTCAATAACAATACTGTTGGCTTCGCCAATGCGTGTCAAACTTGTTTGTGTGCCTTTGCTCTGCAGGAATCCTTTGTAGAAGTCAAACTGCTGATCGTCTAAGATATCCAGGTCTCTCATATAGTCGCGACTCTGGTAACCAAACAGTGCTCTGGCACTTTCGTATACTTGCTTCTCTACTGGGATAAATCCTAGCTCATGGTATCTGCCCATGCTCTGTGCCAGGTTGTCTAAGTTAGGCTTGAGTTCGTCATCAAGTATGATAAAACCTTCTGATGTAAACTTACCGTCCCAATTAGCAGTACGCTTGCCCTTGATCTTTACACGAGTCTGATACTGGTGTAGCACTGGATCATAAATGATGTCGTTAAAGTCTGTGCGATTGTCTAGTGTAAGTGCATGTTCAATTTCTTTCACAAACACCAGCATACCATAAATTTGTGAGCCCAAAGGTGGCTTGACCTGAATGTAATCTTCCAGTCGGATAATTTCGCAATCTTCAGGCTGAATCGCACTGCCGTCAACATCTAGGATTGTAAACTGATTTCTGTCTATGCGGTTAAGTTTAGCAATAAATCCTCTGGGTGCTTTGAATGTAACACCTGACGCCATGGGACTGAGTTCCAGAGTATTACCAATTTCCCACTTACCAGTAGTCCAGAAAAGGAATTGCTTTGCGGCATGTTCCCAATTTAGTATGCTTCCTGAGCTAGGTTCAAATTCTCCAAAATCAAATCCTTGGTTGGATTGATATGCACCCATACCCATGAGCAAATCAACGACTTGCTGTGATGTAGTTAATAAAGTTTCATAAGGCGTAAACACTGGCTCATTTAAATACGCATTCCATATCTCTGCACCTGCGCCATTTATCTGTGGCAGTGAAGGCAATCTAGTCCAAAGTTTACTATCAAAACTATCACTAGTAGTAAGATTAGTTTTAGCTCTATAGTATACGCCACGATATACCACTATGCTACCCTTTTTGTAAAACTCATTGCGTGTATATTCACCAAATGGTGCTGGTTCACCACCTACTTTGATGCCTCTGCTGGGAGAGTTTTTATTAATCTTGAGCTGAGGGAAAGTACCAATACTACGATCATATCCGCGTACTTTGTAACCACCCACTACCTTTTCAATAATAACACCAGTGTAGAAGTTACGAGTTTTATAAGGACTGCTATGCACCTGGATGTTGATGTTATCCTGTGGAATAATCAAACTAGTTGTAGTACCTGTAGCACTGTACTGGTCTGTTCTCACAGTCATGGTGTCTTTGTCAACATAGCCGCTCATGCGCTGGCTCAATCTCATGTTGATTGTTCTTATCTGTGGCGCAAACTCCACGTTGGTGTCCAAGCCCTGGAAGCCTAGCCAACTGTTGATGAACTGCGTGTAACCAATATTAGTAATGAAGTTACCTTGTGCATCACGCTCACCGTGAATAGTAAACTGATCTGGCTCGTAAAATCTCCAGCGTTCACGAGTAACTGTGCTTACTTGTTGTCTGGGGTCAATCTTAGCTCTAGTAAGTTTTGTGGGGTCACTAAATTGTGTAGCAAATTTAGCTGGTTGCGCTAGTAATAATCCTTCTGCTATGGCAAAAGGATATGATTCTGAGTATTTCCAAGCGTTTTCAACTGGAGCACCATCACTAAACATCCAACTACCAGCAATTAAATTTTGATCCACAATGGCTACAGGCGTTTCGTTGTCAACAATAACATGGTTGCCGTCAGGATCTACATAACCATCACCAGTGCTGTTATTGTATCTGGTTTCCAGAGTAACAACAGCAGTAGCGCCATCACCGTTAAATGCATCTACAGGTGGAGAATTCTGAATTAAACCTGATATGGTAACGTCCATATAAGTGTAACCAAAACCTTTATTTGTAACTACAATATTTGTAACGGCGTTGTTAACAATGCCATTTGCAGGATCCTCTGCCAGTGTAGGTACAGTAAGTTCTGCAAATTGTCCTGGGAAAGTACCATCCTGATTTGCTACTTGCTTAATAATTACTGTGGCAAAAGTATATCCTTCACCGTAACTAAGCATTTTAACATCAACTATTTTACCATCAATAACAATTGGTTCTGCTTTAGCGCCTGTGCCATCTCCCAATATTTCTAAAGTAGTGGTTTGCCAGTCATAATTTTTACCCTGGTTAAGTACCACAATATTTCTGATAGCACCGTCAGATCTTTCAGCATAACCTACTGCGTTATCACCGTCACCAGTAAACTCTACTACTGCAAGGGGATCATAACCATAACCACAATCTGTTATTGTAACATCAAATATGCCGCCAAAGTCGGTGGGAGTGCCATAGAACTTGTTGTCATAGATATTAAAGTTACCTGAACCTTCTGGATGTTCAGCAGTGCCGCCCCCCACTGCATAAGGGAACATGGGCTTGCCATCGTCATTCTCACACTGTACATAGAACCAGTGTGGTATAGTAGGAGACTCTGGTGTTACACCATATCTCATAGCAAACACTTCAGCACCCTGTGAGTTTACACCTGCGTATCCAGGAGTGCCTACTACTGTGCTATCAATTTTGTAATCTTCCACAAACAGTCCAGTGGGTGCACCACCAGGAGAACGTGTCCTGTCGCCGTCTGTTCTGAGCGTAAACGGTGACTTAATATTTGTAATAGTACTGTCTGCAACACTACCATTTATGTTATATTCAAAATAACCATAGGGTCCGTAAATGGGTAAACCATCCAAGGCCCAACCTATAATGGGTGAGTGATCTCCTGTGTTCCAGCTATTAAAGCCAAATACCTGTGGAGGAATAATATAATACTCGTAACTGCCTCTGTCATCGTATTTGCCAGGTTTATCATAATCATAATCACCATCGAACACTTCATTGTAATGCCATACATCACTAGAGTTAGGAGTTCTGCCACTCTTGGGATTAATAAGTGCAATACCATTTACTGCAACACCAATCAGTGCGCCGTTATCCATGCTATCACCCACTGGCATTGTGGTAGGTCCTGGAGTAACTTCCTTGGGCAAGTTTACACTAAAGCTCTGTGGTTCATATCTGCCTGGTGGTGGTTCATAATTTAATATTCCATCTGACTGTACATATACGTTGCCACCAGACTCACTTATGCTTATACCTGACGCAGGTACAGATTCTGGTGGAAGTACGAAACTCTCAGCAAAGATAGGTATGTTGTTGGGTTCAACTACATCTCCCTGATATGCAGTATAAGTTTCTACAGTTCCGCTATTAAATTTGTTGGGAGGCAACAGGTTGCCATTGCCATCTACAGGAATCATTTTGTATAATTCAGGACGTGCATAGGGATTGTTTGGCAACTTGTACAAATCGTTTGTAACGTTTTCTCTGGTGCCTTGACGTATCACGCCAAGCTCAAGATCGTCCCAAAGTGCAATATTACCACTGCTATAATCAGTGCCATATTGGTCAGTCCACCACAACGGCTGTTCTGTAAAGCCCAGCATCTCCCAGGGGTGTGTATGAGGTCTGATGGTATCAAAGTAGTACTCATACAAACCTCTCCAGTGTCCTGGGAATGTATCTGAAGTTCCACGATAGTTCCAAGTCCAGGGATTGTCCCTGTGGAAGAATTCGTTTGTGGTTGGATCAAGCTCGTTTACGCTTGTCCAAGTACTAAAGTAATAACGCATGAGGTTATACCACTCAGTATAACCAAATCCAGTTTCTCTGTAATAACCAGGGCGTGTATCAAACACACTAAGCTCAGGCAAACTGTTTGCTTCTCTGAACTCCTTCTTAGCGGCGTTGTAAATGCGTTGCTCGAAGTCTAACAAAAGTTCATCACGAACATCACCATAAGCAGGAGTCTTACTGCCGTCATGTCCCACAATAACATTCATGGGTGTTTCAAAACTGTTATCGACAGTAATCTCAGGTTGAGTCAAAGGATACAAGCCCATGACACTTGGTGTGGGAGGACACTGCGCACTGTCACGTTCTGCAGTATACAGTTTAGTTGTGATTGTTGATCCCAATAAATCTGATCTCAGTAATCTAATTGTTATGGGGTTGTAATCGGTAATAATATAATCCCTGTCAATCAATAACATATCTGTAGTGATTGAACCTTCGGGTGTGGAAAATACTAATAGGCTGTATTCTATTTTGCTGAGATCAAGGAAACTAGATGTAACTATATCTCCCTGGTTTGTATTAACAACCTGCTGTTCTTTAATAAAGTTGTCACCAAATGGCACAACATAAGTTCTGTTAAATACGTTCTTGCCTACTCTGAATGAAATTACTTCACGGAGTATCATCTCAAGAGTTTGATCAATATTGTTTTCGTCTATTGCATTTGTGGCATAATAGTCATTGATGTTCTTAATCAATCTAGCCTTGTACTTGCTAAACTCGCCTGCATTAAATCTTAACGCATCAATCAAATTATGAGGTTGGTCATCAAGCAAGTAACCTGCTAATATGAGGTCGGCACTAGACTGTACTATTTCAGTAGCAAATTTAGTTTCCTGTGCAGTACTGGGATAATTATTTTGTCCCAGAGGTTCGCCTACAAATCCCAACTGAGATTCTATCTGAGTTTTAAAATGATTTAAATATTCAGGCTCACTAGTGAATCTCACATTGTCTTTATAGACGTTTCTGTCCCAACCCATGGGTAATTCATATTTGCTAACGCTGGAAAGACTAATTAATCCTTGTTCACTGTATGCAATAAACTCCAGGTAATCGCCATTGCGCAGTACGATATTATCATCTAGTTGAATAAATCCGTCTACCTGAGGGTTGTAACTAAAGTCGTATATGGGCTTACCATTGACAAAAGCAGTCATTTTTCTCTGATTAATACCGTATTGATCATAATCAGGAACACACCCAATGAAATAATTTCTGAGATTCTGGTCTACTTCAATCTGAGTAATGAAGTATCTACTAATGATTGCTTGGTTGTAGGGTTCATTACTGGGTTTCCAGTATGGATAATATTCATCGGGATCTGATGCTGATGCAACCAAATGATAGAAATTATATCCTAAGATATTTTCTCTGTCATCACTGCCTATGGGCTCATATGTATATTTGTCATGCTCCAGATTGTTTGTAAACACGATCTCTGAAGCGGCTTTGAATGGTCTGTATACCACAGTGAAGCCTAGTTCAGTATCTACTGTGGTACTAATAGCAATGTTTGCGGCATCTTCGTCCACAACATCTTCCACAGTAGCATAACTAAAAATTTTGTTACCAGCAAAGTCTGACTGTGGATACTTGGCATCGTCATCCATTCTGACACCAGCATCGTCGTAAATCACAAACAGTGGTGCTTCGTTGGGCGTACTCTTTGTTTGTGCCAGTACCCAGCCTTCCTCTGTAAATCTGTATTCATTACCACGCTGAGTATTACCCTCGTTGATGATAACCTGATCGCCTGGAACCGCTGTGGCTACTATCTCTGGCACAATGCTTTGATATGCCGTATAACCACTACCAGGTTTGTTGACAACAAAACCCACAATTTCGTCTATGTAAGTTGCTACTATAGCATTGGCTGGTGATGTGTTTGCACCAGTAATTATAATATCAATGTTAGCACCAGATTCATAACCACTTCCAGTCTCAGTCACAGTAATACTCAGAATGTTACCATCTGGATTAATAAGTGGGGAAAATTGTGCAGGTGTAACACCCGCAACATTGCCACTCTGTGATACTGCGGTGATTACTGCTGTATTGCTATCATATCCTGTGCCCGAGTCCACTATGTCAATAGTTGAAGTGCCTAGTGGTAATGCTCTGGCTGTGAGTGCGTTGGCTTCTGCACGATTTTCTGATGTTACGTTGGGGTCGTCGGTATCAATGATCACAGTAATGTCGTCGGCATTAAAATATCCGTCGCCACCATCTAATACATTAATTCTGTCAACAAATCCTTCTCCAGGTTTGCCTGCAATATCTACAGTGGCAGTTGCTTGTGAAGTATTGGATCCTGAAATTATAACATTTGTTTGATATGGCGATGATGTGCCCAGATATATATGCTCTGCGATATCGTATTGCTCATTGGGGAAAATGAATGTTTTGCCTGCAGGGTTAACACCGTCAATCAAAATGTTGCCACCCAAGCCATTTACTTGGTCATAATTGTATGTCGTTACAGCAATGTCTACACTCTGTAGAAAACTGTTACCTGAATTAAAAAGTTCTAGTCTGTGATCAAATTCAATAATAGGACGTTCAGCACGATAACTTCTGTCTGGAGGTGTTTGCCCAGCGTCATACCAGTTGTTTTTGTGGAACCAGTAGTTGTTACGGCTCCATCCATTGTTGTTGTTACTTCCACGAGCTATTGTAACATAACTTTTGTTTGTGTTGGGATCATAAGGCGCCGCAGTGTTTCTTTCAAAATTGACTAGTTCAATGCTATCGCCCACACCCTGCACTATGTAAGTATTCCCCTCATAAACGTTATTGGGGTTGATATAAGAACCTTCAAATTCAATCACCATGCCGTTACGGAAAATAACATTAGCATTTGCTGTAGCATCATTATGGATATAGTATTGCGATCCCACGATGTCTTGTTCAACATCTACTGGACTATTAACTGTGCCAGAGATTATGATAGCATTGGGTGCTACGTTGCCTTCTGATGGAGCCCAGTAATACTCACTATAATTTACTAACTTGTCAACGTCAATGGGAGGACTAAATGTAAAGTAGGGCTCATCGAATATTTTGTTTTGGTTGCGAACATCAACACCATACGTTTTAAGTATGTCAACCATTTCGTCATAAAATATTAATCCCTGAGGTTCTCCTGTTTCAGGAGAGGTAGTAGAAATAGTTGGTGATAAACTATATGCTTGCTTTGTAGCAGTAGGCTCTTGAATATATTGTCCTTCTGCACGAACACCGTCCCAGTCAGGTGTACCCACAAAACCGTTGAGTGTTTCAACGTTGGCTTCTGAGTATAACTGATCAACAGTATACTCGAAGAAGTTTTTAATCGCAGTAGTCTGTAGGACTACTGGTAGACGTTTATACTGATTATCGTCTGAATGGGCCATTATCTATCCGCTCTGAGGGTTTGACTATCAATCTGGTTGATGATCTCTATATCGTTTACTGTAGCAGTGCTAATGAACAACTCATTGGGCATTGCTGAAACCTGGAACAATTCTCCAAAAGTTCCAGTGGTGTTCTTGGGAAGTATTACTATGCTACCAATTGCACTTCCCAACTGTTGATGTATATAAGTTGAAAGTTCTGTGAAGTAAAATGACTCTCCAAACTCCCAGTTGTTGGGATCAAAGTATTGCTTGATTGCTGTGAGCACTCTACTACGCAACTCATTGTCTGAGTATTGGTTGCTAAGTTTAACAATTCTAAACACAGCCTGTAGTTCAGGCTCTGCGCTAGGACCAAATAGTTTAACAAACTTGGCGCTACGATATGTAATTGTATCTGACGCTGACTTGTACTGATTAAGGCTAGCAAAGTTTACACTGAGTTGTGCACTAGTAGGCTCAGCAGGGAAGTCGCCAGTTGGATTGTTGCTCCAACTCACGATATTATTATAATAGTTTTCTGTGAGGATAACCATCTCCACTACGTTACTAATACTTGGATCAATTCTAACATCGTTGGGTGCCACATGATTCCAGCGCATTACACTATCCTCTGGATCCATGGAACTTGTGTCCTGAGTCTTGCCTCTGCCTGTGCGCACAAAGTATTGATCAGTTGGAATAGCTCTAACTCTATTTAAGTTAGTGCTTTCTGCCACCATCTGATATGTGGTGTCAGCAAGGTATGTAACGTTTGCTTCTGTGTCAGTCCAACTATCCTGTACTGTAACTAACAATCCAGCAAACAAGCCATAATCATTTTCCAAGCCATCGCCTGGCCAGGTTCTGATGCCTGCTACTGGAGGATTGGCTTGTAACTTAACCATGCTAAAGTCCTTGACTAACAACCAATCCAAGTTATCTGCATTTCTGGGTGCGCTATAACTTCCTGGGGAAATTGTATTTGTACTAGGATTAAATTCTACACCGTTAGTATCTTGTCTCAAATCCCATACTGTACCAGTGTAGGGTCTTTCATAGGTGTAACCATCAAAATCAGTATAGTATTCAAACAATACTAATCCTCTTTCATTTACATATTCATGGAACTGTAGAGGTCTGTCTGGTACACCGTCAGCGTCGCTGTCCTTGGGTATAACATATACTCTGCTAGGATCAGTATAACCATCAGGGTATGTAAACACATCACTTACTGTCCACTCTATGGGGAAGTCTAAATGATCCTTATTGATGTTATAATCTAGCACAATCTTATCGCTGTGGAATCCTGTGTCGTCGTTACTGGCATGGTATATGTTCTCATTGAGTCTACTATACCTCAGTGTGCCAGTTTGACTATCATAATCTCCCTCAAGGAGTTCAAGTCTGCCTTTGATACCTGCACCAGTCTGGTTGTCAGTGATACCCACTGTGCCATAACTGTATGCCCCGTTTGCTCCACCATGGTATACATTTAAGTCTGATCCATCTGCATTAAATTGCTTGTAGGTAATTGTGGGTGTATTACCTGAGCTAAGGCTTATGACGTTGCCACCAAAAGTAAATTTGTCAAACTCAATATCAAAATAACTTGGTATGCTAGTAATCATGCCACTGTTATTTGCAATTGTTACATTTTGACTTACGCTTCTGGCAGTGCCAGTGTCATAAAATGTAGCCAATTGTATGGTTGCATCTGCAACATAGTTTAATGACTCGCCCTGTGCTGGTCCAGTGTAATGTAACACATTACTGATCACATTTGTATTGCTTTGTCCTGCAACGTTCCTAGCAGGATCACTGTAAAACAATCCAAAGTTGGATTTCCAGAATGAGCTAACATCATACCACTTAACGCTACGAGTGATGAGTGGTATATTAGTAACAAAACCTTCGGGGTCAGCTCTGTAGCCAGTGGTTTGGTTTACCCAAAATCCATAAGTGCCTGTGGCGCCGGCAATTTGCCACTGATTAGTTTCGGTAGTGCCGGCTTTGGTATTAACTGTAGTAAAGATAATCTCATCTCTGCCTTCTTTGTTGTCACTATCCAAAACTTTTACATTTTTAACATTATAAAATTTAAGCTCTTGTTGTGATTGTACAATGTAGTCTTGACCTCTGACAGTTACGACATAACTGTAATTGAATCTGTCTACAGGCACATACTCCATGTGTATTAACCAACTAGAGGCAAAGTCAACGTTGCTGGGCTTCCAATCACAAGTCCTGCATGGCGAGTCTATGATGTACCACTGATCCTGTAACTGGTTATTAACGTTGGGTGGATTTGGATTAAAGCCTATGGCAAATGTTCTGCGAGCGTCTATGGCATTTTTAATTGCTGTGCCTTCGCCTGCGGTGAGTGTCTTACGAATAGTAGCAACACTGTCTACTGCCTTCCAGCCCTGTGGCACTTCTGCCGCTAGGGTAAATGGACCAGTTGCTGTGTTAAGACCCGATACTAGTTCACCGTTGTTTGTTACACTTACTACTCTGGTCCAGATATAATCTTGCAAATCACCTGGATTGCACCATTTAATAAAATTATTTTCCTGGAACATTCTGTTCTTGCCAATCTGACTTGGATCAGCAGGATCCAAACTCATGATAACTGGATCACCAGTGCTAAACGTTTCTGTTATATAACCTGTTTGACTGCGGCCTTCAAATGGCAAACAATTCCAGGTATATCCCGATGGTACGCCACCTACCTGAGAAAGATCATATGTGTCAGGGGTAAACTCTTGTGTAATATTTCTCATACCATAGTAAACAAAATTGTTGAGTCTTTGTCCTTGTAAAAGCTCTGGTATGGTAGCGGTAATAACATCTAAACTTGTTGTATTGTCATTGATAATAACTCTGGTGCCAATGGGAGCATCGTCCACATACAGGAATCCGTCTCTGGCAAAAGTGTCTACATCATGATATGTACCAGTGGGGTCGTTGATGTCAATGTAACGACTGTGCCCAGCGTGGGTACGGTTGATGGCCTTGAGCTTACGGATGTTAGAGTTTAGTGTGAGCGGGAATACATTGTAGTCCTGACCATTTACCATTCTGTCCTGGGTATAGTAAATCTGTGGAGCACGTTCCTTGATGGCCTGAAGTGTTTCAGGAGGTAAACTATTGTTTACACTGCGTTGCAAACTAAACTTAACTGTGAGTCTAAACTCGTTGCCGTTCTTGCTTACATAGGGAATGTCAATACTAATGTTTGACATGCTCTCTGGTTGTATGGTATAACGTGTGGGATCACTTGGGCGATACCACAGTCTGTAAATTCCGTATGGTACATTAGCAAAGTTGCCGTCAGCAAACTTTAATTGAATGCCTGAGTTATCCAGGTTGTCAATAGCATACAAGTTTTTAGTGTCTTTACTAATGCTATTGTAATTAAGTGTTTGGCCAACCACGTTGGGTATTCTGACCCACTTGGCTTTTACCAATCCAGCGCCAGTGATTTCCTGCAAATAAGCATCAGTTTCGTTGATGTTCAAAACCTGCAAATCTTGAGTACGGCTTGCCACAGGAGTTGTATAGTTGAAATCCTGGTATGTGAGATTGCCCTGATGGAAGTTAAGGAAGAAGCCAGTGTCCTTGCTAGCTAGACCGTTGCCATCATTTCTGTAAAGCAAGTTAAACAAGGCTGCTGGGTCAGGGTGGCGTTCAAAAATACTGCCATTGTCTGTAAAGTCTGGATTTACAATATTAAAGGGCTTGGTGTCGCCCGCAACAGTTGCTGAGTACTGATACGCAATGGGCGCACTAAGTGGAGTATTCAACTGATATAGTTCAGTGAGAATGTCACCCACACGTCCTGTTTTAACGGGCGAAGTAAATCTGTTTACGTTGCTCATTGAGCTGTTCAAGATGCTAATAAACTGCTCGTAGCTCTGAGGGTTGTTTGCGTCATCCCAGAACACTTCCAGGTTGTTGAGGTCAGTGCCCTGTGAATCTGTGAGTGGCTCGTTGGTCTTGACGCTTACTACTTTAACAAGTCCACTTGCTGTGTAGTTTCTGTTGGGAGTGTAGCCCAACATACGAGCAAGTTTGAATACTGAGTCTCTGCGCTCTGCTGTCTCTAGGAAGTTTTCCCTGGTGTTGATGTCCATTCTGAATGCAAGTGACTGTGATAGGTACGCAAGCAATTCGATGATTGCAATAAACTCTGAACTCTCAATGTAATCATTGTAGTTCTCAGGAAAGTTAGTTCTGACATACTCAACTAGAGCGGCGCGAATGGTGTCATAGTCGTATGCCTGATAGCTGATGTTCTGGTAGGCTTTATAGGCTACCTTCCATGATTCAGCCGCAAACAAATTCTGTTGTCTGGTTACACTTGACATTATTCTCCCTCAATCTCTCTGGTATATTCCAAATAAAGTACGTCCTCGTTATTAAGCAATACATACTTCAAATTAATTTCTATTCTAATCGTGTGGTCCATGTAGATGATAGTTGTATACAAATGATCTACTCTGGGATCAGCATCAATAATTCTGATCACATCATCACGAATCTCTTTTTCTGTAGCAGTGTCGTCTGGATTCATTAATATATCCCAGATAATGCTACCATACTCTGGTCGCATTGCACGTTCACCCTTCTTGGTGTAAAACGTGTTCAACAGGTCTCGCTTTACCAGATCAGCCCCTTCCAATGTATAAGGAGCCCTGATGCGGTCAACTGTACTAAATCCTCTAAACTTTGCTACCATGACCGATATTTATCTGATTTATTATGTATAGTTTTAATAACTTGACAAACTAAATAAGGGTGTGCTACAATTGCACTTGGGTTGCGATATTCACATATCGTGTAACATTAACCACGCATAGGAGTAAGTTGTTATGCGTAAGATTGTAAAGTCATTCGACCAAGTATGGGCTAAGGCTGAGTCATTCAACAAGCGGAACGGTGATCGTTTTGTGCGTTGCTTTGACAGTCGCGGCAAGTACCTGAGTTTTGGTATCTATGACAAGGTAGGTAAGAAGTACTGCCTGTTTGATACCATTAACTTGACCGGTAACTTCCGCTACAATGCTTCAGAAGTAGTTGCTGAACTTGTGGAAATGGAAAAAATGGTCGCCAGTGCCTAATCTGGTATTAGTTCACGGGGCAGGTGGTTCACCCGCTGGCTGGAATTATCTCAGCCAGGGCCTGCCTGGTGGGCTAAACATTCTCAGACCTCACTATGACATCATGGCTACTGATCCCTATGAGATCATAGACACTATCTGTGAGCAAATACACGATCACTATGGAGATGCCAGTGTGGTGTATGTGGGACACAGCATGGGAGGAGTTCTGGGAGGCTGGATTGCCAGCAATGGATTAGTTGATGTTGGTCATTTGGTAACCATAAGCGCACCCTGGCAAGGGTCACCGTTTGCACGTTGGCTTAAATTAGTGTTTAGAAACAACAACTTATTCCAGCACATGAATCCAGGCAGTGACTTTTTAGAGTACCTGCACGAAAAAACTTTTTTACGACCTCACACAAATATAATCACTCGTGGAGGCGGCAATGAAGTAGCCGCATGGGGCAAACGTGAGAACGACGGCACTGTTACTGTGGAGTCTCAGTCAAACTCGCCCAAGGGATTTGTTAAAACTGAACACGAGTACATCAATCTCAGTCACACAGAGATACTACAGAGTGGAGAAGTAAGAGATATGATGTCAAGGATAGCTAATAGTTAATTAGCCTGGATTAAGTTCTTTAACGACTTTGCCAAATTCTGTATCTTTTCCGGCAGGAGTTTTGTCTGCAAAGTAGAGTTCTTTCTGAGCTCTAAATAATGAGTTTATGTCACCATAAGTTAAACTGCCAGGTTTGACTTCATCAAATACTGATCTGAGATTCATATCATCTGTAGCAGTAAGCAAAGCAATTTCTGCTTGGCGTCTCTGATAAAGATCTTCGTTGTATACCATGGCGCCACCAGGCTTCTCTGCGGCAAGCACCCAACCTGACATAATTCTGGGAACATTGGCCATGATAGCATTGCCAGCCGTTGTGCCTTCGGGTGTGCCTAAACCAAATGCAGTGCTGGCGCGTTTCATTTCCTTGCCTACGTTACTGTTTAAAAACTTCTCAGGGCCGCCTATGCCATTCATAAAACTACTAACACCATTTTTCTGAGTGTCACCCAAGGGCAAGTTAGGTAGTTCTGACTGAATATCTGCAAACTCTGAGTTAAGTTTACCAGCGGCTAACAGTGTAGAGGCAGGATCTGATAGTCCATTACTAAAGTCCACAAACGTGTTGCCGTCTTTGTCTGTGATAGCGATACTTGGGAACATGGGGTCACTAGCATCAAGTCCAGCAATGTCTAAACCTTCGTCCGCAAACTTTTGTTTTATTTGATCAGTAGGCAAATTTTCTGCCAAAGCATCTCCCATGATGCCCAGAGCCTGTGACTTCAATCCTTCGATGTTACCAGTGAGTAGGTCTGCCATGAGAGCGTCTGCGTCAATGCCATACTGAGCTAATTGTGCTTCCAGTTCTGTGAGCTTGCTATCAAGTCCCACAATCTCCTCTTCCAATTGGTTGCTGGTGGGGAAACGTATGGGAGGTATAATAGCACCCAGCATATCCAGGGCTATGTCAATTCTTTGTATGGCTGACAGATCACTATCAAACAGTGATGTTACATTGTTGAATACATCAGCATATTGTTCATACTCTGGAAATTGTTCTTTGAGATCGTTCTTGATCTGATCAACTTCAGCCTGGAATTCTCCCTCGGCTTGATTATAGGCGTCCTTGACTTGGTCGGCCGCGCTGTTGAGTTGGTTTCCTGCTTCATCAACGTATGCCAAACCTTTATCAACAGTGGATTGACCTGTTGTAGGATCATTTTTAACTACGTCTGCTGGTGCACTTCTACCACTATCTCCTGAACTACCAGGTGGTAAAAAGTCAGACAAACTTTCGTTAAACCCTGGGTCTGACGCTTTCTCGATGGGATCATATTGTCCGTGTCCAGCATAGGGCTCAGGTGTCATTAACTTGGTACAAATAGTGTAAACGTCCAAGCTAAGAGTATTATCACGCTTGCCCTGATTGGGAAAGGCGCTTGCTCCTTCACGAGCCGCCGCACGTTTAAACTCTGGGGGTTCTGAGTCTACATCAGGCAAGGGTTTGCCAGCAAGTCTGGGAGCAGGTAGTGCTATGCCTGGTGCTACTGGTGTTGGAGGGCTAGTGTTCAAATTAATTAATCCACCACCAGCATTTATAAGTGGCGCCGTTAAATTTACCAACGCTGTACTTTGTAATTGTATCACACTAGTAGCATGAGCAACAATCATGCCTGGCCCCAAACTAGTCAGGTTAATAGCCGCGCCGTTGAGTGGATTAGCACCACTGGCTTGTATGTTAGTAGCACCGCCTGAGTTGATGTCAATGTCACCACCACCAGCAGTAACACGCATATTTCTGTCAGCGTATAGCATCAGGCTTTGTTTGCCAGTGATGTTTACTCTGCCACCTGTGCCTAGTGTGGGCAGTCCAAATGAGCCCAGGGCTTCCTGTACAGCACCTCCCACATATTGGTTCCCGCGCTGGTCGCCTGCGGCTTTGATGTTTACATCACCACCTGCTTCCAAGTTAAGGTTTTGATCTGCACGAATGTTAAAGTCGCCTTTGGTTCTGAGGTGCACACCTGACTCAGCAAAAAAGTTCATGTTGCCCATGGCGTCCATTTCAAACCAGGCATTACCACGTTTGTTGATTATGTATATGCTACCACCACCATCGTCTGACATTAGTATCTGGTTACCACCACCTGTGCGTAATCTAATACCTTTGTTGCCTAACTTGTCATCCATGATGAGCTGGTGGCCGGCCAGTCTAACTTTGCCTGCGTCACCTCCATCTTCATTTCTAGGGTCCCAGTCACCTGGTGTTACAATACCAAAAACTTTACTGGGAGATTCTCTGCGAGCGCCTGAATTACCAGCACCCCTGAGAGGATCTAATATGAGTCCTTGCTTTGTGATGTACTCGGCAATATCGGCGTGCATGGGTCTGGGTTGTATCTTTCTGTGGTCACCAGGATTGGCTTTGAGATTTTTCTCTGACACAGGAGCATTAATAGCAGGGTCGCCATAACTTACACCACCAGGAAATCCTGGCACACTGTAGTTGTACTGATTGTTAACCAGACAACTTATAATCACAGGAAACTTAATATTGCCCTCTCCAAAAGCAACCATAACATAGGTGCCTGGGTCTGGTGGTACCATCCACATGCCATATGTACTTTGTGAGTTGGCGTAGTCTTTTTCGTTTTCGCCTCGCTGGCCGCGATATGTTTGACCCCAGAAAGGTGAGCCCCACTCACAATTAAACCAGTTTGCGGCAACATCGTCCTTGTCAGGCGCGTCAAAGAAGCTGGGTATAAACACAGCAATTCTACCACGGCGTTGCGCGTCCTGTGTGTCTCTGGTAACGCCAAAGTACACGCCCAGAAGTTTACCCTGCGTCATCTGTTCTTTGATGCGCGGATTATTTCTGCTAGTTCTGGATCCTTTGCCTGCCATTATTCACTCTGCGGTTGTTGTTTTTCTAACATACTAGTAGTTATAGTTTCAATTTTGCTACCAGCAACATCTACGGTATACATGCCTTTGTTAAAACTATGCACTACTCCTTTGATCTGATACAAACCACTAAATGCATGACTTGTATTGGTATTCATCCAATAACCGGTGTTAAGTAAACTGTCCTCGTCACGATAATCAAAGTCCCAGGGTCTGGGTGACGCTATTTCCAAAAAGAAATAATTTTGGTCAGTGGAAAAACTTGCATACTCAGGTTGACTACTTTCCTGTGATTGTGAACTACTCTGAGCCGCTTGTGAATTATTACTCTGGCCCTGACTAATGTCATAGCCCAGATACCAGGGATCGCCTCTGACCGTCATATCTATTTTTTTCAAAAACGCTTCTGTCGCCCCCTGGTTAAGTAATTGCCCAAAGATGCTGTTTGCCTGAGGACGTCTGTGATCTACTGTGACGCCTTCCACAGGATTAACACTAGGTACATCTGTATCAACTTCTACATCATCCACCTGAGGTTTTCCATCTGGATTTGCAATATCGGATACAAAACCTAGTTGTTGCAAATCTCCTACGTCTATGCCATTGGCTTGGTCCACAGCAAAGAAGTCTTCTGAATACTGAAAACCACTTTGCTCTGGAGAATAATTGGGAGGGGTTCCTTCAGTTACATTTCCTGGATTAATAAGCAAATTAGTTGCTAAGTTTCTGAGTGTGGCGCTGTCAACACTGTCTAAAAACTGATTAAGCTCATCCTGCGCCTGAGTTTCTATAGCCTGACTTAACTGATCTAACTGTGTCTGACTAAAACCTTCAGACGCTAGGGTAGATGCAAAACTTTCCAAACCACCCTGTATGCCCGAAAAATCACCACTGAACAATTTGTTAATAGTATCTTTTGCCAGAGCTTCAAAACCCTTGCTTAAACTATCAAGCAATCCACCGCCGCTTGTATCTTCATCGCCATCCACAGTATCAGTTTTTTCTTTACCAGTGGCCGCGTCAGTAGTACCCACAAGTCCTCTGCGAGGAGTCATTAATACAGTTTGTGCTTTGTCAAAATTAATATCTAGATTTAAAATTTGATCATTGTTACCAGTAAACAAATACTGATATGCTTTCCTAAGATTGCCACTATCATATACTTGTAATAATCTGGATTGGATATCATCTGGAGATAAATCCTCATTTTCTTCTGGTATAGCGAACTGCACATCTGACGCAGTTCTAGCTAATACTGGCCTGTATGTTATTTTAAATGAACTTTGGCGGGTGCGTTTATCATAACCCAAATCCTCTACTCCTGCATTAACTTTTAATTTTTGTACAAAGGCTTGACCTTTGTTGCAGGATTGATCATCAATATCAGTAGTATTTTGCTTGCGACTATGTCTTTCGATTGCTTCGGGATTCATAGCCATTATTTTATTCATAATACTTTCTATGCTTTCACCAATACTAAAATTGATAATGTTAGTAGATTCTTCGTTCTCAATGGCTTCGGGATCTGCATTGGGGTCTGTGGATTCTGCAATACGTTGTTCCACTGTTTTTTGACTATTGGCATCTGCTTGGTTGAGTGGTGCTTTGGTATCATCACCAGTGTCTGCATTTGGTAGAATCAAATTTTCATCTTCTATTAAAACTTTATTTGGATCACTGGTATTTGAAGCAGACAATAACAATCCACTGAGATCAAAAGCAACTTCATCCTTGACTTGTTTGTCATTGTTGTTTTGCATAAACTTGTTGAGACCATCCTCTACACTCTGGACCATTTCTGTGATAGTTTTTCCACGCGCAGTGATGTTTTGGTTAAGTCTGAATCTTCTGTCAGTGAATGCTTCATTTTCCACAAATGTTGTTGTAAAATTATATGTAGAGCCTGAAGTGTTCATGCTCATTTCCAAGTTTTTAAGATTTAATTTATATCTGTATGGTCCTATGATGTCAACAAGTCTGCCCTCTGGACTAGTACCACCAGCCGTCATGAAGTCATCCTCAGCAGTATAGCCTAAGAAATTTATTTCCAGATAAAAATTATATGCTTGATTTTTCTCAGCGCCCAGGAAACTTCTGGCAAGCGTGATTTGATCAATTAAATCAGCTCTGTTGGATTGAGTAACTGTAAATGAAACAGTACCTCTAAAAATATCAATTGAAAGATCATCTATGGTGTTACCAGCAGTAACTCCTGTCTGTGCAATCACTACAGTTTCGTTAGGTGGGGCAGTCAGTGATGATCTGGCATTGCTGGCTGGGCCGGCGTCGTCCCTTGCGGCATCTGCTGTTTCACCTGGTGTTGTGGGAGGTGCAGAATTTTGATTGATCAGATATAATTTTATGTTGTATGTGCTACTATCATACTGATCCAATATATTACCATAGGTCTTACCAACCCATGGATTAAACTGCTCAGGTGAATCTGCTGTACCCTGTGGCATTATATGCCTCCAGTTCTGCTACCCAGTAATGATATCTGATCTCCCACAGCACTGATAGAACTAGCACTAGGCAAAAAAATGTTAGTGCCTGCTCTAAAATCTCTGAGGGGGTCTTTGATAACGTCAGGATTTCTTAGTGCAAATACCCACCATAAACGACTATTGTTATACAAATTATTTGCTAGAAGATCTGGTCTCTGATCATAAGCAGGATCTATGGTATACTCTTCGTCGTTGAGTGTTACTGGGATGCTAGGCAGTTTATTGATATCCAGAAAGATACCATCCAGAACCTGCTGGTTCTTAATGAAACTATCTTTTCTAAACTTTGTGCTCATTAAATAAATCCATCCTTGTACGCTTCGCCATTGGCTACTGATTGTACATCAAATCTTCTGCGTACCTTGCTGGGTGTGTACTGTGGTTGCAGTGTTACTACTATGTTTAACAAAGTTGGTACATAAGTTGTGGTACCTGAAACCTTAACTGGTACATAATCTACATCATTGGGGTAGCTCAAACTATAGTTAGCCACTACAACTGGTACTTTGTTAAAAGCGTGATCTCCCAGATACTCAAACAACAATACTGGGGGTGGTGCGCCAGCAGTTTCTTTGGCTACTGCCTGATCACCAAAATCGCCTTTGGTTGCTATCTTAAAAAATGTCAACACGCCCAAAAGGTATCTGGCTTCATAGATGTCATTAGCACTAAAGTCACCTGTCACAGTTATGTCAGGTGGTGAACTATCCTCATAATTTCTCACAGGGTATTGCATGCCTTGTCCACTATGCGCTCCATAGTTGGCACTAGCCGCAACAAAAATACTGGGAGTTGATGGCCATATTAAGCCATTGCTTTCCTTGATAGGACGCATCAGATAATCTGTGCTAAAATTACCACCTGGTGCATAAAATCTGTCCTGACCTCCACGCTTGGGTCTGAGTCTGGCGCGCCAATCGTAAGTCTCTCCGCTACTGCCACTAATTCTGGAACTTGGGGCAGATGCTTGATTAAGTTCGTTATATAAATCTACTGCTCTGCGATCATACTCAGCCTTAAAAATATTGCTGTCGTTGATCTGAGCCGCGCCTAGTATCCTGGGGTCAATTGCATTTGCAATACTACCCAAGCCACTGCGTACAATGGGGTTGTCAATTTTATTAAGAGCTTCTGTGGCTTTGCCGCGCAGAAACCCGCCTATGGCTTTGGATACATAACTTGTCATATCAATATTTATCTGGATCATAAACACTAGTTTTAATATATCCGCCAGATAAATAGTGGTATGTGTTGATATACTTGACATCAGCAATCCCTTATAGTATAATTTGCGTATAACAATAAAAACAGGAGTTAGCATGGCTGGCAAGAAGCAAAACTATCTAAACAACAAGGATATCCTAAAGGAAATCCACAAAAGCAAAATGAGTTTTTGTTGGCTCAAGGCAAAGCAGTATCATCAGTATGACATCATTCTAAACGATGTGTCAGAGATTACTAAAACTACTCTCGCAGAAGCCAAGAGCAACCGTGCGCATCGCATTCAGTCAGAAGCATACGCTGAAGCCATGAAGCACCATGACCCCAAGGATTACCGCAACAAGCCCAAGCAAAAGGACTTTGCGGTAGACACTGGCACAATCCCAGATGGTGAGGCAGTGTTCAGAGTAATGACTTACGAGCATATTCCCGATGAGCCAGGTCGTAAAAAGAATCCCAAGAACATTTCAGAAGAGAAGGCCAAGTTAAACTTTGCACCCTTCAAGCACTATGCCTATGTGAACGGCGACCTTACTGAAGTAAGTCGTAGTCACTGGCGCGGTGGTGTAAAGACAGGCGGCTTTGATTGTGAGCATGGTAAGATCACCAACACTTTAGGCACTATGTTCCTAAAGTTGGTAGAGCGTTATAGCCACCGTGCTAACTGGCGTGGCTACTCATATGTAGATGAGATGAGAGGTGACGCACTGTTACAACTTAGTCTGGTTGGACTCAAGTTCAACGAAGCACGTTCAGACAATCCCTTTGCGTACTACACGCAGACCATCACAAACTGCTTTACTCGCGTCCTCAATAGTGAGAAGCGTATGCAGACCATCCGTGATGACATCCTGATTGAACAGGGACACATGCCCAGTTACACTCGTCAGATGGCACACGAAGAAGAAGTCAAGAAGATGCGCGAAGAAGCATCACAAGAAGAGG
>WLWF01000689.1_pt1 | contig 31634 bp, 40 predicted proteins | sample 6718331 | NCBI WGS metagenome assembly WLWF01 (sample SAMN12718692, study PRJNA515312) | sponge metagenome | isolation source: marine sponge | host: Mycale hentscheli | place: New Zealand: South Island, Marlborough, Capsize Point | collected 2003-05-01 | reverse complement strand
AAGGACATAAAAGATATTAGTATAGCAAAGTCTAACTCTTCTAGGGAGGCGATGCTAGCGAGGGGCGAGGCTACTAGCATATCTAGGGAGGAAAAGGTTTACACTGACGAGGACTACAAGAGCTTAATGGAGAAGGCTAAGAGCAAGATAAAACAAGCGGAGGTTATAGATGTTGATAATACATAGTTTTGGGAACTTTGAGGAAGAAGAAGATGAACCACTGGACAAGGACAGGGTAATTGATCACTTGTTTAGGATTATAAAAGAACTAGACCCAGAAAGCTCTAGAGAAGAAATAGCGATGCTTGTAGCTGCTAATATGCAGATTGAGGACCTAGGGGAAGATGAAGAAGACTTTAATGTAGATAGGAACTAGCGAAATGAACGGTAAAGGAGATAGAAACAGGGTGACTGACTGGGACAAGTTCTACGAGGGGTACAATAGGATATTTAGACCGAAGGAACCATTTTACACTGACATCAAGGAGTACGAAAGTAGATTTAGAGGGGGAAACATAGATTCGATTCAGGAGGGTGCTTCTGAAGACGTGGGTGCGAATCCCACTTCCTCCACCATTGACAGTTCTCCTTTTAGGGCTCCACCAATTCGTCACGGTATACGTAAGATTATAGAGTAACTTGTAGTAATGAATATCACAAAAGGAGATAAAGTCGTACTGAAGACAACAGGAATAGGTTTTGATGGAAAGCCAGAAAGGGCTAGGATAAACTACCCTTATGAGCCACAGGAGATTAAAAAGATGCAAAGTGACCCCATGGTAGTGGTTGATGTCTCGGAGGCCCCTGACAGCGTGTACGTAGACGTTGAGAGCTATCTAGGTAGACCGATGACACAAAAACATGGTCATATGTGGTTTTTAGAGTCAGACTTAGATGTTGTATAATTAAGTTAAGGTGAATTTTACTAACCACCCTTTTTTAGAATCCCCTTCCGCTAAAGAAATTGTATGGTTGTACAATAACGACTTGCCGTTACTTAAGGAGCTTCATGCTGCTCACGAAAGCAGGATACAAGCATCTCAAGACGATCCGGTAAGGTACGGGTTTGATTTGCCGGGCTGGGAGCGTATTGAGGAGGGTCTACGGCAGCACAACGAGTGTCTAGCTTTAGGTGGTAACAGATCGGGTAAAACTACCGGCTTTGCTAAGATTGTCATGAAGGCGGTAACGGAGAGCAATGACGGTCATGTTGTGTGCTTTTCTCAGAACGAGGACACCTCTATTAAGGTGCAGCAGTCCGCTATTTGGGAGATGATGCCCAAGGAGTTCAAGAAGAAGACTAAGAGCATTGAGGGGTACATAAATTACAGTATGCAGAACGGGTTCACGGCTAAGAGCTTTATATTCCCTGATACCCGTACCCGTGTAGATTTCAAGACGTACACACAGTACAGTAACAACCAGACGATCTTAGAGGGCTTTGAGTACGGTTTTCCTAAGGCTGAGGGGTTAAACATAGGTGCGTGGTTAGATGAGTACCTAGGCGATTCTGCGTTAGTTAACACTCTTAGATTCCGACTAGCTACTAGGGATGCTGTTATGGGGATAGGATTTACTCCAATTGATGGCTATACTCCGTTTATATCCGATTACCTAAAGAACGTACAAACCCTAGAAACAAGGAAAGCTGAGTTACTAAAAAGGGAGCTTCCAGTGCGTCAGTACAGTCCATCGAGGGATGCGTCCGTGGTGTACTTGCACTCCGATGAGAACCCGTTTGGCGGGTACGAGCGTATTGCTAAGGATCTCAGGGGAAGACCAGAGGAAGAGATATTAGTTCGTGCTTACGGGGTTCCGGTAAAAAGCATGACTTCTTTACTCCCTCTTTTTAACACTGAGGTGAACGTGCTAAAGGACAACGAGCCAAACAAGTACGGAATGCAGTTCCCTGATGTGTCGAACAAGCAAAGGTACACAATTTACCAAGTAGTGGACCCCGCTGGGGCAAAGAACTACGTCTCTATATGGGCTGCTGTAGACGCTAACGATAACGTGTACATCTGCCGTGAGTGGCCTGACTGGGAGACTCATGGGGAATGGGCGGAGTTCGGGGACCCTAAGTGGAAGTACGGTCCCGCTTCAAAGAAGGTTGGATTAGGAGTACAGGGATACGTACAGTTATTTGAAGAAATCGAGGATGAGCTCGGAGTCGAGGTCTTTGAGCGTATTGGTGACTCTAGGTTTTTTGCTAAAGAGAACGAGAACAACGAAGACTTATTTATGGCGTTCGAGGAGTACGACATGATGTTCGTTCCCTCTGATGGGCGTATGGAGGAGGTTGGACTTTCTGCATTAGATGAGTGGTTTAACTACAACCCTAATGAAGAAATTGATACCGCTAATAGACCTAGGTGCTATATTCACGAGAGCTGTCGAAATCTGATTGATAGCCTCATCAACTACAACTCAAAGGGGAAGATGGACGAACCCCTTAAGGACTTCTTTGACGTTATTCGCTATTTGCGAATGGCGAATTCTGGAGAAGGGCCAGTCCATGTAACCGCTTCTGATTTAAGAGTAACAAAAAGGGGAACAGGAGGATACTAATGAAAAAAAGATTAAGTACAATTGCTAAAGAAAACAACATAGAGTTCAAGGACCTTGAGGATCTTGCGAAATCTAAATTAAGTTCAATAATGATTACTGGTAAGGGTAAGAATACTTGGATTTCTGAGGACGGGCAACAGGTATTAGATCAGGCTATAGAGGTTCCTGAAGGTGTAGCAAGGCATATAACGGCTGTAGTGACAAAAAGAGCACCAAACCGACGCTATATGTACGCTTACAGTAAAGAAATAAATAAAGTAATACCTGTCTTAGTACCAAGGAGATACTCTAAAAACTTAATAGGGAAGTTAGTTTCAGTAGAAGTCATTGAAGATGTGCAAGGATCGTCTTACAGATACAGAAGAGGTTGAGCTAGATAAACTAGTTCGTTCTAAAAAATTTTTAAACGAAAACCTCGATAGGTTGATTGCTTGGGAGATTTGGCAAAACTTTTGTTTTGGTAAATGGAACTCAGAGGTGCAAAATAAAGATTTCTGTGATAAAATGGGGGTCCACTCTCTGTACACTTATCGAGTCATTGACCGAGTTAAGGAAAAAGCAGAAAATTATATCAAAAATTTGAGTCAATAATGCAAAACGAGGATTACTCTAAGGCAATTACGTACGTAGGCAAAAAGCCAGATATAGAGGTTCTTCGTCAAGCGTATCAAACTACAGATACAGATCTTCAGTCCTATTACGACCTTTGTAGAACGTCTTACGATGATAGACGCAATTGGTGGCCGGGGAAAAGTAGAGATCTGCGTAAGCATGGCTCTGATGCTTTTCCTTGGGAAGGTGCTTCTGATTTAGAGAGCCATGTTATTGATGAGCGTGTAACTCGCTTGGTTTCTTTATTTATGTCTGCTCTAAATAGGGCAAACATACAGGCGTTTCCAGTAGAGGCTACAGACATACCTAGATCTAAGGTAGTATCGAACTTCTTGAAGTGGATGACAACCTCTGGATACATCCCTAGGTTCAAGCAGGAGATGGAGCTAGCAGCGAACTATATGCTGGAGCGTGGCGTAATGATCACGTACTGCGGTTGGGTGATGGAAGATCGCACCTTCAAGCAGAAAATAGATCTTAGAAAGATTGCTGCTGCAAGTCCAGAGCTTGCTGAGATGATTGCCAGCGGTCAGAACGATGAAATGGTAATCCAGCAGATGCAATCCGCTGTTCAGGTGTCTGAGGGGAATGCAAGAAAGGCGTTAGAGGAGCTTCGTGAAACAGGAATGGCCGAGGTCCCTACTGTACGCAGACAGGTAAATGCTCCAGAAGTAAAAACTGTAGCCCCTGACGGTGATTTTATTTTTCCCGCTTATGTAACTGACCCTCAACGTGCCCCTTATTGCTTCTGGCGTACGTACTACACTGCACAAGAGTTGCAGAACAAGGTCAGCACAGATGGTTGGGATGCAAATTTCGTGGAGCACGTGATCGAAAACTTCTCTGGAGTAAACATACACTCCTTGGAAAGGGAACAGGAGGGAAGGCGAAGTGTGTCTGTTACAGATGACGCTTATCAGGCTGAGGAGTTAATTGAAATCATACACGGATACCAGAGATTGATCGACGAGGAAGATAATTCCGAAGGGATCTACGAGACCGTGTTCCACGAATCTTTTTCGGGAGACAAAGGGCTTGGCATAAAAGGATACGCTAAGTTCGAGCTCTTAAATGGCTATGAGGACTACCCTGTGGTCGTTACAAGGTTCAGCGAGGATACAAAGCGTTTATATGACGCAATGACCGTTCCATCGCTTCTGAGAGGCATTCAGAACCAAGTAAAGGTAGAACGTGATAGCCGAATAGACAGCAATAGTTTGTCTACGCTACCTGCTGTTACGCACCCTAAGGGTCGCAAACCAGAAGAAATCGGTCCCGGTCGCTTTATTCCTGAGGTCCGAACGGGTGAAATACGGTTCATGCAAGGCCCCGGATTTAATCCCGGATCGGTAGAGATGGAAAACAATCTTCAACAGCAAGCTGATCGCATGGTTGGGCTAGATGAGGAGTCTCCACTGAGCAGTGTACGTAGGCAGTTCTTAGTTGATAAATACTTGCAGCACATAGCTCAGGTAGTAGCTACTTGTTACAAAAATTTTCAACGCTTCGGGCCTGATGAAGTATTCTTTAACGTAACAGGCATTCCAGACCCCCAGATGTTTAACAAGGGGAACCCGAATGAAAATTATGATGTTACAATTAGTTTTGATGTCCTGAACGCTAGTTCAGAGAAACAAGAAGCTAAGTTAAACCAGTTGGTTTCGCTGGTCCAGATGGACAGAAACGGCCTAATTGATGTAGATAAACTGCTAACGGCTGTTGCTGGAAGCATTGACCCAGTTCTGGCTACTGGAATCCTTCGTCCCGCTCAAGAAGCTCAGGACAAGATGTTGAAAGATATTACAGATGACTTATCTAAAATTTATGCGGGTATCGAAGTTCCAGCGCGTCCTAACGGTGCTCAAGCTGCTTTGCAAATTATTCAAAGCTATGTACAACAGCCAGATGTTGCAAAACGACTTCAAGAAGATGAAGCTTTTGCCCAACGTCTACAAAAGTACAATGCGCAGTATCAGTTCGTTATACAGCAAGCTCAAAACGCGCAAATAGGCCGCGTAGGTACTGCACCAGCTCAAATGGGCGAGGTACAGACCCAAGGGATGCAGCAGTAATGCCTGAAGCAATATACAGTAACATAAGTAGAACCCAACTTGGTCTTCAAAGGGAAGAAAAGAATGACAAGGAGTGGCAATATTTTGTCGATTTAATGGACAAAAGTAAGACTCCTAAAGAGGCTAGGCCAAGTTACAGATTATACAAACAGTCCAGAGATAGTTTTAATCCTGATGGAGCAGGTTACGATTATTATACTGCTTTAAAAGAGGGGCTAACTCCATTCTTGGGAGATGATGGGTATTATCATTGGGGTAGCCGAGCACCTGTAAGTCAGCAGTTCCTTAAGGGTTTAAAACATCCTACGGCACAACTTGCTATAGAAGAAGATGCAAGGCTTGGGTATTACGTTGGGCAGAGTTCAAGGGATGGTAGGTTTTATTCTCAGCTTGTGAACTAATTTTAATATGCCTGATAATCAAAGTACATCAGAGTTCGCTGACAAACGAGCCTTAAATGCCCGATTAGATTCTATCTTGAAATCTATGGATGGGAAGCAAGTTTTTCCGACAAAGCATCCTATGGCTGGAGAATCAAACGTAGTTACAACCACTGTTTCTTTTGATGGAAAACATTTTATTCTTCCATCTATGGTTGGAGGTAAGAACTTAATGGAAGGCGATAAGTTTATTGAAGTGGCAAAAGAAAAAGGTTTAAAGAATTATCCTGCATTTGATGATCCTAAAATTGCTAGTGCCGTTAGTAAGCTTATGCACGGTGGTGTTCTCGAAGATGGAACATTTTCCTACGAGCTTGCAAAACAAAATTTTTAATATGGCAGACAATCTAAGCACAACAGACTACGGTCGATTTCTTGCGGAAGAAAGACTAATTAAATTGTTCAAAAACACTTTAAGAATAGCAGAAAGTTTTGAACCTGAGCCTTATAAACCTAATCCTAAAGAAAAATATTTTACAATAGGGTACGGTCATTATGGACCTGATGTAAAGCTCGGTATGTCCATTGATAAAGATGCTGCTGAACGTCTTTTGGATACAGACGTAAGAACTAGGATTAAAAGTATAAGAAAAGCTCTTCCTAATTTTTCAACCTTTCCAGAGCCTTTGCAAGATGCTATTTTTAGTGAGCATTACAGAGGGTCTATTATGCAAAGCCCCAAAACAAGACGCTTGATAAACGAAGGAAAGTACAGAGAAGCTGCTTATGAGTTTTTGGACAACGATCAGTACAGAACTGCTGAAGCTGACGGAATCCCCGGTATTCGTCCTAGGATGGAAAGAGTTTCTGAAGAACTAATTAAATTCTCGAATGCCAAACGATAACGATGTTGTTGTTCTTTCTAAGTACGAGCATTTTGCTCGTTTTATTAAAGACATAAAAGATAGAAGAGAATCTAGCATATCTAGGTTAAGATCCGCTTCGCCTGAAGAAGTTATGCAAATCTCTGGAGAGATTTTAGCGTACGACGATATACTTCAGGATTCAGATTACGACAATTTACTAAAAAAATGGTCTGAGCACGTATAATATACTTTTTTATGTGATATAATCACCGCTCGCCATCGCTAGGCGTTAAAAGCGGGAAAGTATAAATTATATGAGTGAAATCATTGAGGCGGTCGCTGATGCCGATTCAAACACAGCGGAAAACGAAAATATGTCTGCGGCTGACTTTATTCGCAGACGTACAGAACAACAGGAAGAAGAAAATGTTCTTCCCGTTCCTGAACCAGAAGCTGAAGAGCCTTCTGCATTGGAGGATAATGAGATTGAATCTCAGTCCGAAGAGGTAGAAGTTTCCGAGGGTGAAGAAGACGTTCTTTCAAATATCAACTTAGATAATCTTTCTGAGGAGCAGATTAAACAACTTTCTGAGGCTCTTTCTAGCCGAGCTGTTGACCGTTTTGGTAAACTAACAGCTAGAGCTAAAGCTGCCGAGGAGAAGGCTCAAACACTTGAGGAAAGTTTAAAAGCTCAACAGGAGGAAGTTCTATCTTCTAAATCTGATATTGTTGATAACCCGTACTCTGATCTGAATACCATTGAGGATATTCAAGAAAAGGCAAAGGAAATCAACGATGTTATAGATTGGGCAGAGGAAATTTTGTTTGATTCTGATGACTACAGTCCACACGACACAGTAACAGAAGCAGACGGGAAAACCATGACTAAAGCTGAAGTGCGTGAAGCTCTGAAGCAAGCAAGGAAATCTAAAAACAAATTTCTCCCTGATCAATTTAAAAAGGTTAAGAGGACAGAGGACGCTGTAGCGTTACGCCAACAGTACGGTCAGAAAGCTTTAAAGCAATTTAAATGGTTGGGCGACAAAGATAGCGAACAGGCTAAACAGTTTGTTCAAATAGCTGGTCATCCGTCTTTGCAAAAAGCTTATGAGCAAGATCCTGACCTTAGTTGGAAACTACCATATTTATTGGCTCATTCAGTTGATAATATGTTTGGAGACAACGCTAAAAAGTCGGCACCAAATGCCAAAGATGCTTTTAAGCCGTCTCCTCCATCAAGTCCCTCTATAACGAAATCTAAGTCCGATAAAACTGAAGATAATTCTACGAAAGCCCTAAAGGATCTGACGCAAAGGTTTAAGAGTTCTGGAAGTAAAGATGATTTCCAAAAACTTAGAGAAGCGCGATGGGCGCGCAGGCTCTCCTAACTAATTAAATAAAATGCCATCTTATTCATATAACACAACAAATCCCGGTGCTGCTGTTTCTAACAGGGAAGACCTTAGCGATACTCTCACTATTTTAGCTCCTGAAGAGACTCCGGTACTTAGTTCACTATCAAAAACACGAGCATCTGCCGTCCAGCACGAATGGACGATGGACTCGTTGGCCGACGTAAGCACGGCTGGAGTTTCCGAAGGTGTTGACGTAAGCACCTACGCCGATGAGTTTTCTGCTCGCGTTCGGGTTGGTAACTACACCCAGAAGTTTCGCAGAGCTTATCAGGTTTCTGATATACAAGAAGTTGTTGACTCCGTAGGTCCTGCTAAGTTCGCTCAAGCAGAATCCAAAGCTCTCCGCGAGCTAAAGCGTGATGTTGAAGCAACTATTCTTTCTGACAACGAACAAGACGTTGAAGACGGAAGTGGATCGAACCCATACAAAATGCGTGGTCTCGGCAAGTGGATTCAGAGTGGTGCTCAAGCCACCAATCCGGTTCCATCGGATTACCGCACTCCTGCTGATAGCGTTTACGACATCAGCACTTCTGGTGCTTTCACGGAAACGGCGATGAACAACATCATCACCTCCATTTACCGTGTAAGCGGTGCTACCCAGTCTCTTACGCTAGTTGCTGACACAGCTCTTCGCCGTGTTATTAGCGACTTTGCTCGTATTGGAGAAATTGGAACGGCTGGATCTGGAGATGCTTCTATTCGGAACGTGAACTACAATGGAGAGACTGCTAAGATCAAGCTTTCTGTTGAGCTATATCAGTCCGATCATGGTATTGTTTCGATTGTGAACATGAACCCTGATTGTTCACCCGACGACACTAACAAGAACCGTGGTTACTTCCTGAACCCAGAATACGCTAGCATTGCCGAGCTTATTCCTGTTGGAAGCACCGTTCTTCCTAATCTTGGTGGCGGTGAGCGTGGATACGTTGACTGTGCGTTGACTCTCGCAGTTCATCACCCCGGAGCACACGGTAAAATAGAACAGTAATTTTTGCTAATTTTATTTTACTAAAGATTATTTAAACAGGGAGGTCAGGCCAGTTCTGGCCTCCCTTTTTTATATGAATATTATTACATCTATTCCTAAGCACAACGACGGTGAAGTTAGTAGAGCTCTTATGCGAGAAATCCAAACGGGATTTAAGCTAGAAGAGGCTACTAGAAAAAAAAGAATGGATGTCGCTAGGCAGGAAGCTCAAGAGTTAAAAGGAACTACTCATCCAGTTCTTGGAAAACCAGTAGCAGTAATGCCAGCTAGGGAATTCTTTAGGTTAACTAAACAATACGGACACGATACCGTTCATTCTAAAGAATTCTTGCAAGATTACAATAAAAGATTTTCTGACCTTTCTCCAAATAAAGCATAATGCAAAACAAGGCAAATAAAGACCTTTATGATTTAATATCTGCTTTATCTGGCACATCTGATTTTACATCTGGAGAAGTCTCGCATTTATTGGCGTTGTCCAATAGGAGGATGTACGAGGCTTATAACAGAACTCCTTATTGGGCTAGGTATTTAGTTACAGGGGAGTCTCGTCCAGTATCAAGTTCCGTTGTGAACTTTGAAGAAACTTCTGGTTACACACCGATAGGAGAGTTTTTGCGAATACATCGCACTGATCCTTTTGTCAGGAACTCAGCTATTGAATACGAATTTTACATTCAGAGTGATGGGGCTCATATCCTGAACCTTACAACTGCTGAAACTTCTGAAGTATTTGTTACGTACAAAAAAAGACTAACTGAACTTACAGATCTAGACATCGACGGATCTAACTCTAGGACAGAAGTGCCTCAAGAATTTTTCTATTTTATGGCTCATGCCACATATGCCGACTTTCTTCGACTGGATGGACAACATCAGAAGGCTGTACTAGAGGACCAGATAGCAGAAAAATACCTAGGAGAGGAAATGGACAACCCACAGCAAGTATCTAACAACAACACCGTAGGTAAACGCTTTAAAACCTACGTATCTCAACAAGCACGATAAATGAACTCACGCACCTCCAATCTATATGTAGGGAATATCAACCCTAACGCATCTCCTAAGTTTCAAAGACTTTCCGCTACTACTAGCAGTGCGGTATCTTTCTCTATGAATACTCCTAGTGCTGCCAATGGCCCCGGGAATCTTCACATTGATACTGATTACGTGATTATTGATGTTCAAGATAACAACGTAATAGTTAGTTTTGACGGAACAGCAGCAAGTTCTACTCATGGTCATCTTCTTGTAAAAGAACAAGGAATGATTGTACTGAGCAAGAATGCAGCAGCTAACGCTTCTTTTATAGGTGTCGGCGGAACAGCCGTTATCTTTGCAGAGCAGTTTGTAGACTAGTCCCGATGAGAAACGTAGGACTTAAAAACATTTTTGAGTTCTTGCGGGTAGGTCGCGTAGGAGCTAGAATAGGTGGGGTAGTAGCTACTGTCTACGATAACTTTCTTGTAGACGATGGTGCCGGTGGCACTGAGCTATTTATAGACGACGACGGAGAAACATTTAGAGTAAGACAGTAATGGCGTACGACAGTATACACACAGGAACGGCAATAGATAGTGCAGTAAGTAAAGCTGCAACTATGCCAGCATTTGAACCTGAAGTAGCTAACTACGCTAGTCTTCCGGGTAGCCCATCTAGTGGAGACGTTGTATTAGTTACCACTGCAACCACAGGATACTCTGCTGGTTTTTACCGTTACAACGGATCGGCGTGGGTATTTATGGGTAGTGCAGTAACTACCGTTAATACACAAACTGGTGCTGTTGTTTTAGATGCCGATGACATTGATGACAGCTCAACAACGCACAAGTTTACTTCTTCAGCCGAAATAGATAAGTTGTCTAACATTGAAGATAACGCCGATGTAACAAACGCAACAAACGTAACTGCCGCTGGTGCTTTAATGGATTCGGAGCTAACATCAATTGCTGACGTAAAAGCATTAGATCAAAGCGTTGTTAGCGGAGCAGCTCCCACATTTACAGGAACAAATTTTAGCGGTACAGCCGCAAGCTTAACTGTTGGAGCTACTACGGGAGTAGAAGCAGGGGCAGATGTAACCGACACAGCTAATGTAACCTCCGCAGGGGCATTGATGGATTCGGAGGTGACAAACCTCGCACAAGTAAAAGCGTTCAGCTCTGCGGATTATGCAACAGCAGCACAGGGGGCTACCGCAGACTCCGCTTTACAATCAGAATCTGACACACTAGATTCGGTCACGGGCCGAGGAGCAACAACGACAAATGGCGTTACGGTTGGATCTATTACTATTAACGGAGAAATTGTAGAAGATGTTCACATTGACTCTTCGGTAACGGGATCTTTAACCCTAGACCCAGCTAATGGAACAATACAGGTTTTAACTCTAACGGGAAGCGTAACATCCGTTACAGACTCTTTGGCAAACGGAGAGGCTATAACTATAGTGTTTAGCACAGGAGGAAGTGCTTACGCAATCTCTGGTTGGCCCACTACTAAGTGGGTTGGGGGTTCTGCACCAACCATAGACACTACAAACAATAGCATTATAGTTCTTTGGAAGGCTAATAGTGTATTATACGGAATGGAGTCAGGAGTAGCATCATGAACATACTAAAACTTACAGACGGCAATCCCGTTAAGTATTCAGAGGCTCGTTTAAGACGGGACAATCCCGACACATTATTTCCTGATATTTTAACCAAGGAATTGCTTGCAGACTTTGATTGCTACACGTACACCATTGGCCCCAAGCCAGAGTACAACAGCACTCTGCAATACGTTCAGAAAAAGTTTGAACAGCGTGATACGGGCTGGGTACAGGTTTGGGATGTTATCGACTTTGAAGAAGATGCTGCCAAGAATAGGCTTAAGGGTCAAATTACCTCTGATCGCTGGGACATGGAGCAAGGTGGCGTTGAATGGCTTGATGACAATTTTGATTTGTGGCGTATAGGGACAGACGAGAACAGTCAGGTTAAAATGACCTCTGTTTTGTCTATGTTAAATGCAGATCCATCTACCACTGGTTACGCTAGCTGGAAGATGGATAAGCAAGTTACCGTCACGTACCCAGACTTTGACGAGGAAGGTAATGAAACTGAATACACCGAAGAGGTTTGGCAAAAAGAATTTCGGCACAACACGCTAGAGGACTGGAACGAAATGGTTTCTCTAGTTAGCACCCATATCAAGAATTGTTTTACGGCTGAGGAAAACGCACTAGCTAAAGCTGATGCTGGCGACCTCACTGTAACGTTTCAAAGCGAGTACGAGAAGTTGTAATGCTACGCTGGAAATCCAGTTTAAAGCCTGCTGCTGCTGCTGCTACCGACTATAGGTCTACAATTTTGGCAGATTCGCCCGTTGCGTATTACCGCCTTGGCGAGTCCAGTGGAACCACTGCATCAGATGAAACAGGTAGTTATGATGCGACGTACACAAACAGTCCCACTCTAGGCGGGACTGGTGCAATATCTGGAGACTCTAACACATCTGTATCGGTAGCTACAAATCAGTACGCAGAAATTGACTCAAATCTTAGCATAACGGCATACCCGTTTACTATTGAGGCTTGGGTAAAAACCACAGCGACTGCTGAAGGAGTGGTTGGGGCTTTTGTCGTAAGCACAGCCAATAATCAAATGTTTGCTCTGCGAGTTGATGCGAGTGGGTATCCTTATGCCTACGGCAGAAACACCTCGGGCGTACTTGCAGAAGGCACAACGGCTGTTAACGATGGAGATTGGCATCACATCGTAGCAGTATTCGCTGCTAGCAATAGTCGAATTATATATGTAGACGGAAACGCTGAAGACACTCACACCTTAGGCATTACGCTTCCAGCAATAAATAGGTTTTCTATAGGCCGCATGGGAGACTCATCTCCCGGCGCTTATTTCAATGGAGCCATTGATGAAGTAGCTGTTTACGATACAGCACTTTCTGCCTCAACTATAGCATCCCACTACGCTGCTGGATCTTCTGCTGCAAGCGGTTTAACACCAACGCTAGTAAACTCAATTGGTTCCACAAGCACTGGTCAGCAAAGCCGTACAATAGATATTTCAAGTGCTACTGAAGGAGCGGTGATGTTTCTGTGTTGGACTCATCGCTCAATTAGCAGTACAAACACCCCTAGTGGCTGGACACTTTTATGCCAGCAAGACAACGGCTCGCACAATTGGAGACCTGATACAAATGTTTACTACAAAACCGCAGGAGCTAGCGAGTCTACTGTAACACTTAGTTGCTCAAACTATGAGTATATGACAGCGGGTGTTATTGAAATAGTTGGTGCTGATACTTCAACATTATCTTTTGCAACCAGACTGGGTAACGTAATTCCATCTGTAACTCAATCAGCGGGTGGACTGGTTTTTGCAGTACACGGCACAGCAGCAGGTAGCACCGATACCGCAGCTACAACGTGGACTAATTCTGCCTACACGGAACTATTTGACGAATGGGGCAACAGGTCAGGCACAGCAGTCGCGTGGGCTGACTTTGGTGCGGGAGCTACAAATGGCACAGATACTGCCACTGGATGGGGAGGCACTGATGGTGCAGGCAATTGTTGTATTCAGGTTGCGGTCGATGCTGTTTAATAATATGAAAACACTCTTAGCAGCCATAATGTTTGCAACGACGACTCTTTTCGGAGCCGATCTAGCTTTGACGTGGAAGGACAACTCGGAAAATGAAGATGGTTTTGAAATACAACGCAAAATTAATGATGGCGATTTTGTATTCTTGAACGGTACAGGGCCAAACGAAAACAGCTACATTGATGCGGAGGTTCCCACGGGTGTTACACTAACTTACCGAGTTCGCGCGGTTAATAGATATGGAACCTCTAGCTTTACCAACGAGGCCACTGAGGTTACTGTTGGGCCAGTAGCTCCTTCAGATCTTAATGTTAATAAAGAAAAGAACCCAATGGCTTGGTTGGCTAAAAGATTTTTAAATAAACTGAAAGGAAACAAATCATGACATGGCTTAAAGATATGTGGTTGAGTTCCAGAAAGGGAACTAGAAGACTTTTTTTGCTAGGGGTTTTTTTGTTGTTATTGTTTTTTGTTTATAGATGGAACGGAGAAACTCCTATTTTTTAAATGAGATACGTGAACACAATAGGTGCAAGCAATGGTGACAAGTTCCTTGACTTAACGGACTACAAGCGAGTCCTAGAATCTATTTGTGAAACAAACGAATGGGAGTACGAAACCTTTAGGGACTACATATTTTTTGACAAAGAATGTTTTAATATAGAGAACAGGCAAAATCTTAAGAGTGATCTAGAAGGCAGAAGGCTTTCGATCAGCAAACTTAATGAGTACGCCTTAAACTACGACAAGTGAAAGACATGGTAGAAAGATCAGTGATAGGTGTGCTAGGATCGGGAGCAGGTCTAGCACTAGCAGGAACAGACCAAGTGCTATCTGTAGTAGCGTCGGCGTTCACTGTGATCTTTATGAGTCTTTCTATTTTTAAAATAATAAAGGAGATTAGTAGAAGAAAATGACATCAGAGTTAGTGGCAATGCTTGGAGGTGGAGTCACGGGATTTGTAATGAAACTTATCTCAGCACAGATGAATATCCAAGCAAATGCTATTGATGCGATGATTAAGAAACAAGGAGTATCAGATGATTCAGCAGATAGAGCAGCAAAAAGAACAGGAGATGGAGGAGCGTGGATTAGACGCTTCATTGCAATCTGTATACTTTTCTCAGTCGTATTTGCTCCCTTTGTCATGGCGTTCTTTGATATACCAGTAACCGTTGAGGCTAACAAATTAGGAGTATTTAAATTTTTAGGAATAGGATCAGATAAATGGAAAAACTTAGAGGGGTTCGTATTGCTGCCAGAAGTAAGGCAAGGGATGCTGGCTCTACTAGGTTTTTATTTCGGAAGTTCACAAGTTAAATAGGAAGTATAGATATGAAATACGGAAAACGCAAATCATGTGGTGGCTACGGTAAAGGCCGCAAAGGAAAGAAATAGTCATGCCTAAAGACGCTTGTTACAGAAAAGTTAAAGCCCGTTACAAGGTGTTCCCATCTGCGTACGCAAGTGGAGCAATAGCTAAGTGCCGCAAGGTAGGTGCTGCTAACTGGGGTAAGCGCAAGAAGAAGTAATGGCTGATCGAAAGACAAAGAAAGGTGCTGCTCTTAGGCGGTGGTTCAAGGAGAAGTGGGTAGATGTACGCACTGGTAAGCCTTGTGGTCGCCGTAAAGGAGAAAAGAGAGGTACACCCTACTGTCGCCCATCTAAGCGTGTAAGCAGCAAGACTCCCGTAACTAAAGGAGAAATGACTGCATCACAGAAACGATCAAGAATAGCCCAGAAGAAAAAACTGGGACAACCAGCAGGTAGACCTCAAAGAGTAAAGGCAGTAAGACGTGGCAAAAATAAATAAGAAAAACATGAAGTGTAACGTCCCGCGAAGACAGGTGTCTGGCGGGAAGAAGTTCGTCGTGAAAGCCTGCCAAGGTGGGGAGGAAAGGATAGTGCGTTTTGGTGATTCTAATATGACTATCAAAAAGAGTAACCCAGCTAGGAAGAAGTCCTATTGTGCTAGGTCAGGTGGAATAAAGGGTAAGAAAAACAAGTTGTCTGCGAACTACTGGAGTCGCCGGGCTTGGAACTGCTAATGGCTAGGTACGACAATTACGGTAAGGTAGATGATAAAATTACCGAAGAACTTGATACTGGGTTCATCGGTTTTAATAATCGTTTACGTCCAGACCAGTTGAGGCCCGGTACTTTAACTGTCTCTGAAAACGGAAGGCTGGACCTAAATGGGGAGTGGCAGACTAGAAAAGCTATGAAACATTTAGCTTCACCGTTTCAAGCCTCTGTATTGTTCACAGATAACGAAACAGATTCTAAACTAAAACTTTTTGATAACCCTACTACAAACCCTCCAAGCGGAGCATCTGTTAATAGCTCTACCGGAGTTCTTACTATTACATTTGCTGGGGGGCATGGAATATCCGCTGATTACGACGGCCATGTTTTCTTCTTAAATCAATTTTTAGGTAACGTAGAAATAGACGGTAATTACTTAATAACAAGAATTAGCGATACTGAGATAAGTGTTATTGTTAGTGGATTAACTTCCCTCACATCTATAGTTTCCGCAGAAGTCAGGGGGCTAAGTTTAGACGACAATGCTGCTAACGTAATAGAATACGCTTTGGAGTACAGTGATCCTAACAATGGAAGTGAATCCTATATTCTTTGCGTGGGCACTACCTCTTCTGCGGTTGTAAAATGCTCAGATGGATCTATTACTGAAATTGGTTACCCAGTAAACCAAACTGCATCTGGTGCTACCGCAATTCAAGTTTTTAATAAAGTTATTATATTTAGAGACGGTAAGGTGGCAATGGAGTGGAACGGTGATTTGACTGGATCTCCTTCGTTTAATTTGGTTGAAAACGGTGATTACCTTCAGCCTATACACATAAGCACATCTGATGGAACTTTTAAAATAACGGACAGCGTTGCTACAGTTGCAGAAAGCAGCAGTGTTTCTGTTGGAAGTAAAGTATTTCTTGTAAGCAAAACCGAGGGAAGTCAAACATCTGGACTTGCTAGCGAATTCGAGTACACAGTAAAGGATGTGTATTACTCTAATGGAGTAAAAGATATTGATACAGCAGAATCTACTTCAGGTACTGGAGAGTATTCCTCACTGTTTAAAGTGACAATAACTACAGATGTTGCTCATGATCTTAAAATAGCAGAACCGGTTTCTATTTCTGGATTTACAAGCTCTGAAGCTGCAATAAATGGGAAAAGAGTTGTGCAAGATGTTTTGTCATCAACATCTTTTGTTATTTACACGGACAGTAACCCCAATGCTTCGGGATCATACACAGGAGTAACCGTTGGAGTTTCTGATGGTTTTACGTTTGTTATACCGGAGGAAGGTCGAGAAAAAGACTCTGACGGAAATGTAATCCATGTTACTGACGGAGAAAGTTTACTTGCTACTCCAATCTTAAGTGAAGTACCTTCTCAAGGTAGCGGATTTTTCCATATGCCCGCTCCTCCATTTGGCGAATATCATCAAAGAAGGCTTGTTGTCCCATATAGGTACAGCATGAGCGAGGATTCAACTGGAACTACAATAGAAAACCGAGGAATTCAGGATGAAGCTATATTTTCTCAAGCCTTGGACACGGACACTTACGATTATCTTTATGGTCAATTCCGCTTTAATGCAGGAACATCTGACTACATAGTAGGATTTCATTCATTTTCGGATGACAAACTGGTGGTCTTTAACCGTAACAGTATACACATTGTAAGTAACAGCTTTGACATTTCACAATCTAAGAACACTTTAATAACAAACGAAGTAGGTTGCATAGCTAGAAGAAGCGTAGTACAAGTAGCTAACAATTTAATATTTTTATCTGATAATGGAGTTTACGGAGTTGATTTTCAGGATTTATACAATCTGAGAGGTAGAGATATTCCAATATCTGAACCCATAGATGGTACGATACAGAATATAAATAAGAATTACGCACATAAATCAGTTGGGGTTTATTTCAACAACAGGTATTACTTAGCTGCTCCTTTTGGTTCTTATGAGTACAATAATAAAGTTATTATATATAATTTTATTAACAAGAACTGGGAGTCCATAGACTCTGTATCTGATGATGAATGGGCGTTTTCAAACTTAGTAGTTGCTGGTAGAGGAAAAAACAGAGGAGTGTACGCTGTGAACTCAAACGGAGGTGTTCATAGAATAGAGGCTTCAGATTCAGCGGTAGATCAATATATCCCATCTGTAGGGCAACCAACTACTACCGCCCCCATAAACGGTTTAGCAACCACCAGAATGTACACTGCTAGGTCTATAGACAGGAAGAAGTGGAACAATTTTGAAATCAACGTACAATCCTCCTCTCAGGATTCAGATGCAAACCTTTCGGCTATAACGGAAAACATAGACAGCACTGCTGTTGATCCTGTTACTGGAAACTTAATTGATTCATCCATTGACCTAGGATCACTTTCTGAATTAGCTGGAAAGACGGGAGGCAATATATTATCCGCTAATGAAGACTATTCTATACGTGGAAGAATAGGAAACCCAAGAGCGTACGGACTTCAATTATCACTAGAAACAACAACAGGAAGACCTAAGCTACGGTCAGTAAAGGTAGCAGGTGCAAAAACATTTAGAAATTTAGAAACGGCAGAATAATGGCTATACTAACTACAGGAAACTCTTACTCGGACGGCAATCAGATTACATCCTCTAATCTGAATGCTGTTGTGAACTCAGCTACTTTTTCGGACCCAGTTGACACATCAAGTGGTCTTAATTTAACAGCCGACAGTCCCCCAAAGATAGCAATTAACACTTCTTTGTCTAATAAAATTTTAACGGGGGGATCGCTAAACAACTGCCCTATAGGTGCTGTTACCGCTAGCACTGGATCGTTTACTACCCTTTCAGCATCTGGAGATATTTCGGTAGATGGAACCGTTAAACAGTCTGGAAATGAAGGCAATCTTATTATCCAAGGAGGAGATACTGCTGGTGCAAATATTGAATTATACGGATCAAATCATGCTACTGTTAGTATCCGTAACAATGCTTATTATGATGCAGGTGTTCATGTATTTCGGCCAGTTGATGGTTCGTCTTCAAGTGTTGTAATTAACTCAGACGGTGAAGTAGGTATTGGCACTACGAATCCATCCTATTTGCTAGATGTAAGTCCTACTAGCAATGGTGGCGAAATTGCTCGTTTTAAATCAGATACAACTAATGCAGCAGCAGATGTCTTAATTGTAGACCAAGACAATGTTTTTGATAGAGCAGCACTTCAAGTTCAAGGAAACGCTGGGTCTACGGAGTGCTTGTTTGTTGGTTCAAATGGCAACGTCGGCATTGGAACTACATCGCCATCAAATACCCTTCATGTTGAAAACACTACTTCGTCTGGGGCGTACATCAATTACGATGGGCAGTCCAATACTGAGTTTGGATTAAGAATTGAGTCTAATGCCGCTGGTGGCAATTTTGAGTCAGATTTTGTAGCTGGTGGCACAGCCTTGTTGGATTTGTACGCTAACTCTTCTACTGTCTCAGGTGGAGATATTTTAGTTGCTCGCACTCAATCCGCTACACCAGTATTACTGGTCAAGGGCAACGGCAACGTAGGCATTGGCGACAACAACCCTTCCAAAGAATTAGTAGTAAAACAGATTTCTAGTGCTGGATCTGAGTCTGTTATAAATATTATATCAGGGAATGCAGGAGTTGCAGGAATTTACCTTGGCGATTCTGACGATGATATAGTAGCAGGAATTGTTTATGACAATAGTGCAGATACTCTTCAGCTCAGAAGCAGCAATAACCAAACAGCCGTTACTATAAATAGTTTAGAGCAAGTCGGCATCGGTACTGCGCCTTCTCACAAACTAGATGTAAATTCTGGAGGCACTAATCAAGTAGCGTTGTTTGAATCTACTGATGCGACGGCTTACATTGAGCTGGCGGACGACACTGGTTCTGCTCAACTTTTAACACCATCTTCTGGCGATTTTAAGATTTACACAGGTGGCTCTGGTGCTGGAAATCTTGGAACATCTAAATTAGTGGTAGAAGCTGGCGGCAACGTTGGTATTGGAGATGATACACCTAGCTACAAGCTGGACGTAAATGGAACGTTCCGCACTACTGACGACATTTACAACAATATCAGTGGAACGCAAAGTGGTTTACCGGGATACTACAAAGGTACTTATGGCGCGCAAATAGAATCCACTGCTACTGGCTCAACTTTCCATATTGCAAGAAGCGGTGGCAACTGCATGAATGTTGGTGCAGACGCCACTGCTGCTGGTACAGATGTTAATGTTGTATACTTTAGGGATACGGGTGCTGGTAGTACTGTTGCTAATGAGGTTGGAAAAATAATTATAGACACAACCTCTACCAACTATGAAACTTCATCTGACTACAGATTAAAGGAGAACGATGTAGACATTACAGATGGTATTGATCGCCTGAAGCAGCTTAAGCCTTATAGGTTTAATTTTACACGGAACCCAAGCAAAGTAGTAGATGGTTTCTTTGCTCATGAAGTAAGTCCAGTGGTTCCAGAGTCTATCAGCGGTGAAAAAGACCAAGTAGACGATGAAGGAAACCCAGTATATCAAGGTATCGACCAATCTAAACTAGTACCGCTTCTGACCGCAGCACTGCAAGAGGCTGTAGCCAAGATCGAGGCTTTGGAAGCTAGAGTAGAGAGCTTGGAGGGATAAAGTATGAGCAGCATGAGAGAATATATGTTTGGCGATAGAAATATCGTTCCACAAAGCCCTGCCGAGGGTGCGGCATTTCGACCTATTAGCCGAGAAAAAGAATACCAAAATTACGTAACTCATAATTTAACGCCGGAGTTCATTGAATACCTAAATGATCTTGGCATGGACCCAGAAACTTATTTTAATGATTATTATGATACCGCAAGACAGGACTTACCAGATGATCCAAGAAATAGAGGATTTTTAAATCTTGCAGACCCATTTTTAGATTTTGTAAATCCAGTTGCAAATGTTGTAACAGATGCAGCTCAAACGGTATATAACACTGGTCAAGAAGCAGCAGGAGTTATAGGCAGTGTTGCAAAAGGCGATTTTAGAGGTGCAGCAAATAAAGCAGTTGAATTAGCAAGTGGCGTTATTCAGTTTCCAACACTTTCTGTGGATGGGGATGACACCACTGGCCCTCCAAGGCGTGACAATTTTATTGATAATTTGCAAGAAACGGCTGATGAAGTTATAGGAAATGTTGTAGATTCAACTGTATCAACGCTTGAGAATGTAGGTGGGAAAGTAGCAGATGTTGTAGCAGACGCTGATGATGCAACAGTAATGGACAGCGGTGCAGCGGGAGGATTTTTAAGAGATGATATAACCGGAGAAGGAACCTTTTTAGGAGGTGCAAATACACTAATGGAAGACGACGAAAGAATTAATTACGACACGGACACCTCAGGATCTGAGCAAGGGTCCTCAGGGATGGATAGCAGATTTGAAGAGTACTACAACATTCTTAGAGAACAAGGACCCCAAGCCGCAGAAATATATGCCCAAAACCTTGGCCTCTTTGTTGAGGGAGTTGGTCCTGCATTATTTGGTGCAGCACGTCAGTACACAGATGAAAATCTAAGATCACTGGGTAGGTCCGTAGGAATCAGAGACGGATCTGTTCCAACTCTCCAAGAAATTGCTGAAAAAGGAGCTAAACTAGATCCTACTGAGGGGAAACGGATTACAGACGTTCTCATGGGCAGTAAGGCTGCCAGCGGAAGGGAGTTCGATCCATCTATAGCGCAGGTCGGGATTGACATGAATCAGTTGATGTACAACCGTAAACAGCCGTTTATTACGGCTGGTATTAACGCATCAGACATTGCTCCGGGCATAAGGTTCGGTGGAGGTTTAGCCGCGACGATGGAAGGTGCTTTGCCTACTTTTGCTGACATTTTTAAGATGAATCAAGCAGATGTACAAAACGAATTCAACCAACAGCTTCTAGCGTCTCAAGAAAGTGCATCAGATATAAACAAAATACTTGGAACAGTTAATGCCGTTTCTGGTTTGTATGACTCAAATTTTTTGGGAGTTCAGGATCTTATAGATAATACGTTAGAAAATTTTGGAAGAGGGGGAAATAGATTTGAGGATACACGCCAAGATCGTATGGATAGTTTTGATGACAGAGATCCTACAAAGCTTTACGGATAAAATCTATTTTTTAACAGGAGAATAATTATTATGAGATTCGGACAACTACCATCAGTTCGGGAGATGACTCCTGATATTACACGTTTGCTTCAAGCTCGCCAGATGAAAGATCAGGCGTACCAAAACATTGCTGGGACTATATCTCAGTTTGCTGCTGACAAAAAGCAAAAAGATCTTGAGAAAAAAGAAGAAAAAAGAGGTATTGCTGCAATAACTCCATTCTTAGAAGATTTAGCTAAAAGAAATCCTGAATTAAAAGATATTGATCCTAAAAAGTTCTATAGAACTTACGGGAAAGAAGCTTTAACCGAAATATCAAGATTTATGCAAGCTTCTGCTCAATCAAATACAGCAGCCGCCCAATTTATGGCAAGACAGAATGAGATTAACGAATCCCTGCGTACTCAGGCTACAGCTACGTTAGTTTCAAAATTAGAGCAACAGTTTGGAAACGATTACCTTAATGTTGATATAAACAAAATTCGAGAGGCATCTAGTGGAATTGCTCAAGAATTTGGAATAAAAAATGCTGATCTTTCTAAAGCTTCAACTAATGCTTATGAAAATATAATGAAAGCAGGTGCTCTCTTGGGAGGCGTTGAGGACCAAAAAATCGCAGCAGAATCTGGCATAGCCAATACAGTCGAGGCTTTTAATAGCCAACAAAGTTTAATTGATACAGCAAAAGATGTCTACGCAGAGCTACAGACTCTACAGTCAAATCCAGAGGCCGTTAAAATCAATGAAGAAGCTAGTAGTCAACTCTCAGGGATAATAAGCCAACTTTCTGGAGTACCTGATGAGGTTATTATCCAAAACTATAATCGAATAGCTTCACTCCTTCAGGGAACAGGAGCTTCAGCTTTTTCACAAGAGTTAGGATCTTTGGCTGGCAGAATAGCAAACACTGTTTTGCAAGGAACCAGAGCCTCGTCTAAAGATGGATCTTCTGGGTACGGTCAGCTAACTGGTCCAGAGCTTGATTTGCTAAAGGGGTTCTACGGAGCCTTGGTTACTTCGACTGGTCTTCCTGCTAACTTTAACGTAATAGAAAAAAGCCTTCAGAGAATACTTACAGAAATTCCCGATAACGCATCAAGAAGGTTTTTAACAGCCGAAGAACAATTTGGCCTAAAGGAATCTATAGGATTTAGCCGAGAAAGAGTTAGGAACGATATGTTAGAAAGCTTGAGGAAAAATAAAGATTTTGATTTATTTGACCTGCAAAGCGAAGAACGTGCTCCTTTTAATTTTGAAAAATGGGCAGGTAGCCTTCCTGAGCAAGGAGCCAGCGGACCCGTTGTTGACCCCGGTTTTACTGAAACTATAGAACGTCAAGGTGCAGCTACTTATCTCGTAAAAAGATACAATGATGGAAGAAAACCAGTGATTTCGATAGCAACGGATGAAGATTTTGAAAGATTGGGATCTTCTAGATTTAAATAAAAGTATAATTTTCTGTGTCTGATTTTACATACCAAACAAAATCCGGTGTCTTGTTTGACACAGGAATGTCTACAGATGAATTCTTTGCACTGCCTGCAATAGATCAAAAATCTGCTATTCAGCAATACGAGGATGCCTCTAGGATTGTCCCTGAAGGAGCTGCGTACGTCCTAGATAACTACAGTGATAAACCAGATAAAAGATTTGGTTTATTGGGAATAGCCTCTATTCCGGGAGTGGGTCTTTCTTCGTCTGAAAGGGAACGTGTTAGATTTGAGTCTAGACCCCAAGAGGGACTAGGACGAGGGCAACGTAAAGAAGAGCTAATTGCTACAGTTTTAAACAAGCCAGAAGAATCTATTAACATTACTTCAGGTATCCCTTCTGCGTACAGAATAGCAGCAGCAGGTTCAGCGGTAGAAGAAGAAAAAGATATGTATCTTGAGCTGAAGACTGGAGGTAAGGTACAAAAAATATCTATAGATGGATCTCTCGAAGATTTTATTGCTTACGATGACGGACGAGTTCAAAAAGTAAATGAAGAAGGTGCTACCTTTACCGATTTTGCTACATTTGGTTATCAATACTCTCCAGAGTTAATTGGAGTCGGAACAGAAATTGGATTATCTTTCCTTGGTCCAAAGGGTTTTTTAGCTGGATTGGTCGTAGGTCCTGCTTTAGAAGCTAGTATTGATGAAAGCCAAAACATAGGCTTCAGAAAACTTCTAAACAAAGAGTTAAAAAAAGCTGGTATTGGAGAAATTGATCTCGCAACTGGGTCATTTAAAAGATTTGGACTCAGGGCGGGAACGGGATTTGTAGCAAACTCTATTATTGGAATTAGTCCTGCTAGAGTAGCATTAAAAACAATAGGGCAATCAATAGTTTCCAAAGATTCAGCTAAAGCAACTTCTAAGGCAATAACGAACCTTAAAAAAGAAGCAAGAAAGAGAGGTGTAGATTTATCCGTCATCCCCGAACAACCAGCAACAGCAGAAACTTTTCGCATAACTGGACAAACAGCAGAGGGGGCTGATCAGCTTCAAAGTATAAATAAAGTGCTTTCGGATTTAGAAGATAATTTAACCGGGAAACTTTTAAAGGATAGAGATGCTGGTCTTCAAAGAAGAGTTGAGGATGTAGCAAAAACTATAGATAATGATATAAAAATTATAGATGCAAATGCAGATTCTCTAGGGGAAGAAGCCGTTGATTTTTATAAAAATTCTTTAGCTGAACAGGCAAGAAAATTATATAATGTAAGTAAAAACGGAGGTCCAGAAATAAACCCAAAAGACTTTGAAAGTATATATATGCCTTTAAGTGATTCAGTTCAAAGTTTATTAAAGGGAGTTGGTCACATTTCAGACAAGAACTACAACAAGGTTTCTAAATTTGCAAAAGATAACAAAAGCAAAATACTTGTAAGTTCTTTTTTTAACAAAATGAAAAGCTTCTTGCCAGAATCAGAGCTTAACCAGTTGGTGGCTTTGTTCAGCGATCAGATCAAAGGTTTACAAGCAAAAACCTTTACAGAACTTGCTTCCTCAACTCAGTTCAATAGAATGACAATGGATTTCAACCAGTTTAACGCTTTATATCTTCTTAGAAATAGTGTAGATATTGAACAGGCTATAAACAGAAAAAAATTTATTAACACTTTTAAATCACAAAGACTAAATATATTAAAGCCTGCTGGTAAAAAACTTCTTAGGGAGGCAGACAATTATTATTCTGAGTTCGTAGACCCAGTTCAGAGTCGAATCGCTGGACAGCTTATTGATATTGTTGACGTGTCGGGAGCAAAGAAATGGAATAATGCTATCTCATTAAACAACGCGGAAAACTTTTTATCTAACGCAGGAGGAGAGTCTGTTTCAAACATAAAGAAAACTTTAGAAATCTTTAAAGATACAATAGAATCTTTAAAGGGATCATCAAACCCTAATGAAATAGCGTTGCTGAACGCAGCTCGGCAAGGACAAAAACAATTTATGGATTCCTTGAGAGAGGCGTATTTAATTAGGGAGGGGGCCTTTACGATGCACCCGTCTCAAGCTATAACCAGTCCCTCTAAAGGTAGAAGTGGACAGGCCAACGAAAACCTTCAAGATTTGCTGTTCTCATCAGGTCTTTACCGAGATATGTTTAGCACTATAAGGGAAATATCAAAGATAGGTGTGAACCCGACAGTATCAGGAGCACAGCAAGTTCTTTCTGTTGGAACAAGACTCGGACAAGCAGAGGCTCGAAAAGTTTCAAGACAGTTAATAAATGCTGCAAGGGCTAAGTTTGACTCAGAAAGAATAGCCGCACAACAACTTTTTAAAGTAGCTGATATAGCAAAAATTGGGAACCAAACTGGATTAGGCCAAGCTGCATTAAAAGACACTGTTGATGATATTACCATACAGGACTTCATGGTTCGCTTACGTGAACAAGGTGAAGAGTCAGTAAAGAAATTTAGACAATCTGTTTTAACTGCCTTATTAGCCAAAAACAGAAGTTCAGATTTTGTTTACGACGGCGACGGTGTACTAAATGCAATAAACAAAGACCCCGATAAGTTCAAAGAAATATTTGGAGAAGATCTTGGATTCATTAAAAACCTTTCATCTGTTGTTAAAACCTTTCCCCTTATTGAGTCGTTAGGAGCACAACAGGTTACAAGGAATTCTAATAATGTTGCAACAACAGCAGGTAAGACCGGAGTAAGATTTTACCTTAGATTGAGATCAAGTCTTTCGGACCCAATGAGGGAAGCTAAGATTTTAACATCAGCAATGTTAGGAAGAAGTTCTACTCTTGGAGGTATGAGCACAAGAGCAAAAGAAATAAGCCCTGACTTCTTATTCAAAGAAGGAATTCTTTCAGCAGAACTAGGCAAGGTACTGGCTTCAGATCAAGCGTTGACTGTTCTTGCATCGAACAACGACCCAGTTCTTGTTTCTTTGCTTCAAGATATTTTTGACGAAGCAAACGCTAATCCAGATCAGAAATAAGCTTACGGTACTTCTCCTTAGTGCTTTCCCGTTTTGACCGCTTCAGAAGCCTCTTGTACTTCCTTACGAGTTTATCCTTGTCCGTGAGGTGCTTGGGGTGGATTGGGTTCTCAGAATAATCTTGACCCCAGTACTGAACCAACTGAACTACTGCGTCTTCCTTAGAAACTCCTAGGTGCCTAAAGTACCTGTTGAAGGCGTTTATGAATTTCCCTTCAAACGCATTAACCTCCCGTTGCAGGACTTGCCTGATGTGCCCTGTCTTGTGATCGTGATCTAGGACAGGATCTGTTATAGGAAGCAATGATATAGGGTCTATACCCTTTTGCTTCTTGAGAGCGGATTCCCTGTAGGATTTTATCTCATTGTGCTTTAGCTTCTTTGCCATAATTAAGACCAGAGAAGAACTGATAGTTATCGTTCAGCTTCTCGAACGCAGTAATGCCCCAGTCTACCTTAGATGCAGTCCAATGCTTTACCTTCATTTCCGCTGACTCGCAGTCAAACACCACGCTAAACACATCTGGAATATAATCTAGTTCCCACTGCTTTGCGACAATCTTAGCCTCTATAGCAAGTTGGCAACAATCAGTGTCATAGCTCTTGTTCTTATCGTTCCTGAACTTGAAGTCGTATAGCTCGTACTTCCCCTTTGCACTCATGCAAACAAGATCCAGCATCCCTGCTACGTTAAGGTCATCATCAAGAACAGATAGCTCCATGTGAACGGGAGCCGATCCCTCTGTAGATATGTGCTCGATGAACTTACTTGCGTACTGCTTGTACGGTCCGTGGTAATCGGCTCCGTCTTGGTACATCTTTAGAGCCTCCTCTAGGCCGGCGTGAGCCTTTGTACCGAACTCTGATGACGTGATCTTAGTTCCATCTTCGTCTGTCCTGTACCCCCATAGACGCTCCTTGAGCTTCGCTGGTGAATCATCAGGGTAAAACTTAGTGAACTCAATCAGCTTGTTCTCTCTCCAGATGTTCATGTCGAACCCGGATAAACCCTTGGGCATTATAGAGAGAATACCAGTAACGGACGGAGATACTCCTCCGTGCTTCTTGGCCTTAGCTATACTGTCCACAGAGCTAACCAAGGAGACATTGCCTGCGCTACTTTTTTTGTAGAAGTGCATTATAGTGAAATACTGGGAGCCTCTACCATCTTAAAGGTTTCATCCTTGTACTTGTCCAGCAAGGCGGATTTCATCATCTGAACAAAATCTTTATCGGAAAGACCCTCTATCCTGAATCCGTATATTTGTTCTCCATCAATTATTGCTTTCTGGAGGTGATAAGTTCCAGAATCAAGGTACAGCGTATTGTCATCAATACGCATATACTCCCTGTGCCTAACTCCACCGATTAGGGGTGCTACGCTTTCGATACCGTTATGGTCACTGGATAGGTAAAACTTACACCATTTTACAATCTCGGACCAATCAAGAGTTCCAGTTTCCATTTTAGGCTTCTAGATTTTTTGAGATGTTGTTCTTGAGCTCCTCTTTATCTGCGTCAGTGAGGTTCTCCCAGCTTCTATTGACGTTCTTCGTTGCTAAATCAAGTGCGAACCTAGTTAGTACCCCTTGGGTAAGCCCCTGAAGTATATCCAAGAGCGAAGTGTTACTGAAGGCGTTGTTGACCATATGATCTTTTAGCTCTTCATCCGATATTTCTTTTTTTATTTCGTTAGACATAATTTATTAAAGATAGATTAATTTTAAAAGATCAAGAAAAAACTACAGATCGTAGTCCTTTTTTTGTATTTTAGTTTCAAGTAGAGCTAAGGCTCTCCAAGCAACTGCTGCGTAGTCCTCCTCTAGGAGGTGACGCATTAGGCAATCATGGTGATCATTGGATTTGTCGAACTCCCAATACATTGGCTTCTCTGAGTCGCAATGTTTATTGTGTCCCTCGTAAGACTTCCTAGCTACTGCTGCAATAGCATTAGGGAACGGGGACAGAACACCGGAATAAATGGACCATTTTTTACGCTCAGAGCTGTCTTTGGGTAGGACGCAAACCTTGTGCTGTGGGTTAGATCTAAAAGTCATAGAGCCATAGGGTAAACGCTAACCTCGTCTAAATCGCTTTTGCCTCCGTTCTCGACAAACCCACAAGCTATTGCTGGCTTAGGACCGTGCTTGCCGTACGCCATTGCGTAGCTTTCGTGGTCGATACCGCAACCGGATTGCATACCGAATACCCGAAAAGAATCTCCAACCGCCCATTGCACGTAGCATTCAGTGTGGTAATGCCCCTGAACATTGCTAACCATGTCAGCTTTTGCTCTCTGTATGCCTTTCTTGCCCTCTCCGTGACAGTACTTAACGCCATCTATTTTGATGCTTTGATGGAACGTCCAATTAGGCGTACCAAGCACCTCTGGGCAACTGCGAATCCAACGCTTACTGACCCCTGCACTAAAGGCTTTACGGGACACGATTCGGTCATGGTTCCCTATTACAACATCAGCTTTCGGAAACGCTCTGTACCAGCGTTTAACTTTCCTAATAGATAAGTCTAACTCATCTCCAGCAGACATTCCGTCTGGGTCCTGCTCATGAAACGAACTGTAATGCGAGTCAATGATGTCCCCGATAAACAGGACACGGTTGCATTCCTTTTTCTTGTAAAGCCTCTTACAAAAGCTCAAATATTTGTCTAAGCAAAAAGGTTCGTGAATATCTCCTACAACCAGCAATCTACTCATAGCAATTTTGAGGTTAAGAATTGTGTACACATTGCTCCGAACTCCTCGTCTGGACAACTAGTATGTTCCTGTGTTTTTAGTACAGCGTGAAAAATTTCGTGAGCAATAACTGAGTTACGCTTTTCGCTTACATAAATCATGATGTACGGTCCGCTCTTCCAGCAAGCTCCTAGATAATCATCCTCGAACTCTAGGTCAAAGTCTACCCCTTGGGAGCATATCCAGTTACTGTACGATTCAAACGATCCCCCTATTTGACACAGGTATCCTACTGGAAGGAAATCGTTTTTAATAAAGAGTCTCTTCATAAAAAAAAGGGGGCCTAGGGGAAACATGAAAAACCCTAGACCCCCTCGCTATGTATCCAATAATGACGACTAGAAAGCCTCTTCTTCCGAAGAGGAAATATCAGATGTAGGAGATTCTATGAACTCCTGAAATGAGTCCCACAGATCCCTAGCTAAATCCAGCGACTCGTTTGGAGTACCGCCTCGTTCAGCAGCGATCTTGAAGATCATTGCTAATGATATGGCTTGATCCCTAGCAGCTCCCTTAGTATGTGCTGCTGTTGCTGGTGCAGATCGTGGAGGCTGTTGTACGCCTTCAGGTTTTCCAAAGGAAACTTTCTTGTTCCCCTTTTTGGTCTCTCCCTTAACCGTTACTTCAACGATGGAACCGACTGTTGCCCACCAAGGGGACTCGCTGGTTCCGTTGGCGAAAACTTGTTCCCCACTGTCTAATGTTACGGCGAACGGAAACATAGTTCCGTACTTGCTTTCCCAAGGGTCGCCGAAGCGTTCGAATGATTTAATTGTGTCCATAAGTACTAAAAGTCATCAAAATCAGCCTCTGTCAAGTCCCAATCTGACATTTCTTCATTTTTTTCTAGTTTTTCTAGATTTTGTATATCGGTATGGAACATCCGTCGGCTCTTTTGGAACCACAGATCCCTGTAAACGAGGATTCCTGAGTTCCTTTGCTTAGACACGTAGAACTTACCATCAGGTCCATCGGCCTGCTCTCCAGTCTCTAGCTTCTTCTCCTTATCCTTGTTCCTCCAGATTAGTACAACAGTGTGAGATGTCCCAACAATTTCCTGCCCTCCCAAAATGTGCTCGTTCTCTGGTACCATAGCCGTTGTGGCCTTCTTGGCATCGCAATGTGCAATCATGATCACAGTGACTCGGTTATCTAACGCAAATTTAGCAGCTTGCTTGGCAATCCTAGCCTGACCGTTCCAATCGTCCTTTGCAGTTAGGTGCATCATTGCGTCGATAACAAATATATCGCACCCGTACCTGCGATTAGCGTACAGGAAATCGTCCTTGAGGCTTTCCCAAGTGTTGTCTGTACCCTCCTCGGACTCCACAAACCAAAGTTTATCGGCCAATAGGCTCACCTCGTCCTCAATCTTTTCAGGATCTGGGCATTTTCCGTTCTGCATCCACAGCATCTGCATCAGCATCGACGAACTAGGTATCTCAAACGATGCAACACATGACCTGCGATTATTCGCCACCATCTCGTGCAAAACCATCTGGTACATCAGCTGAGATTTGCCATGTCCTGCGTAACCACCTAGTGTGACCAGCTCACCTTCACGAAGTCTAAACGGAACCTCAGGCCACATAAATGGGTTATGAGCCTTTTCGGACTCGTATCTGTGAATTTCATCAGCAACATCTGGGCCTAGGCTTGCTGCTGTGCGGATTGTAGGAGGATCATTTGATTCCGCAGCTTGTACTAGATCGGGAGCATCTGTAGGACGTTTACTCAATAAATCGTTAGCGTCGTTAATGTCATCTGGGTACTGCACAGTCTTGCACCTCTGAAGACCAAGGCGTTTAGCTATTTCCTTTGAGGCTCTCTGCCCAGCCTCATCGTTGTCCATAGCGATGTAGATGTTCTCGAAACGAGATAAAGCCTCGTAATCGTTATCAATCCAACCTAGGTTAGATACGCCACTAGGGACAGACAGACAAGGCATCCCCACATCCATCTGGTCCCAAGACATAGCATCTATCTCGCCTTCAGTAATCAGGATACTCCTGTCGTCATCAGTAACGTGCTTCCACCCCCAGAGTGTGTGCCACGCTTTTGTACTCCAGATGTCCTTCTTGCCGTCCTGCCTAAGAACCCCTGTGCTTTTCAGCATAACGTAATTTTTTTCAGGATCGTAGAACTTAGCTGCCCAAAAATCCTCGTTCACTCCGCTGTACCGCTTATGGGATCGGATTTCGTATTTTTGCAGTACAGCCTCAGACAGACCTCGGTCGTGAGACAGGTATTTCATTGCCTCTGTACCACGCATCGGTCCTAGTGCAGTGCTGCTGTCCTGAGAGACTTTAGGACGCTGTGCAGTAATGACAGGCTTCAGGTCATGCAACCCGCAGATGCGCCTCGCCTCGACAAATGCCTCCTTCCAGTTTTTGTGCTTTTTCGCAATTAGCGACAATATAGGGATGCACTTCCCCGAATTGTGATCCTTAGCCAGATACACGCCACCTTTGGCCTTCCAAACGCTACAGGACTTACCCTGCTTGCCATCAAGGTCTCCCATCTCGTATGTTGACCCACGCTTCTTAGCATCTGGGAAATATCGCTGCATTACAGCGTCGATCTGCCCTGAAAGGGCGAGGTTAAGTTCTTGTGGTGTACTCATATTATTTTATAAAGGGTTTCTTTTATCAATTCGTCGGCCACATCGTCTAAATGCTCATCTGTTAGGACATCAGCGACATCCCACATACAGACCTTTAGAAGAGTTGG
>WLWF01000688.1_pt1 | contig 31664 bp, 41 predicted proteins | sample 6718331 | NCBI WGS metagenome assembly WLWF01 (sample SAMN12718692, study PRJNA515312) | sponge metagenome | isolation source: marine sponge | host: Mycale hentscheli | place: New Zealand: South Island, Marlborough, Capsize Point | collected 2003-05-01 | reverse complement strand
TCTGGAACAGGAGGAGGAGGAGGGGGATTTGGTAATTTAGTTTTACAAGATATTTCCTCAACATATAATTATACTGTGGGATCCGGTGGTCTAGGAGGAGTAGGGTCAACAACACCACAAATAACAGGAGTGGATGGTGGAAATGGTGGAGATTCTACATTTACTACTCCCTATGGAGATATAGTTGCTGAAGGAGGAAGAGGCGCTCCTTCTTTATGGACTGTATATGGTCCCCCTCCTGAAGCAGGAGCAACTGGAACATTCTATTATCCTGACCAGTTTGCTGATATAATAGCAATTAATACTTGTGCTGGAGGAAATGGTGGAATTGGAGTAAATAATGATGGTCCCATCAACTTCCCTACACCAGGTAATGATTCCACCTCCCCAAAAACAATAGAAATTTATGATTCTTATAATGTTTCTTTTGGGGGAGGTGGAGGAGGAGGAGATGCTTCAACATCACCTTTTTTTGTTAATGATCAGTGGACCCAACCTCAAACAAGTAATAATGGTGGTAAAGCAGGATTAAATGGAAATGGAGGAGCTGTTGGTTCAACTGGAACATTAACAGATAAAGATGGTGAAAATGCTACTACATATGGGGCGGGAGGAGGAGGAGCAGGACAAGCGGGAATAAATGATTCTCCGTTTAGTAACTCCCACAACTATTGGTATAATAATGGAGGAAAGGGTGGACCCGGAATATTGTATATAACATTTTATAAACCCCCAATTATATTTAACTATACAGATGGTATAAACATATACTCATCTAACTCTGTTACATATACATATATAGTAGGAGTTACAACTCTAACTCCCATAACAACTGGAACTCCAACTTCATTTACTATGATTAGTGGAAGTCAAGCAACTTTAAATACGAATACTGGTGAATTAACATTCGACACAACGAATATGAGCATCACTAGTAGCGGTGTATTAAAAATTCAGTGTTCAAATATATATGGAAAAAGTAATATTTTTACTTTAAATTATGTATTCCCAAACTCATGTACATGGAATCCAGATTTATCAGGACAAAGTGTTAATTGGAGTAGGGCTAATACAGCACAAGGTTGTGTATCAGTTGAACCTAGTAAATTAGACGAGAGAAGAAAGGCTGAAATATTTAAATATAAGAATAACAGTGCTAATTTTTCACGAAAACAAAATTATGCAAGATTTGCAAGAGGGTTTAAACAACGAGGACAAACATTTGCTACACAAACACCGGATTATACCAATTCTAACATACGTGAGCTGAAATTGGGAGGTGTAAATGGTCCTTTATTATGTAAAACAGGAAATACATATATAGCCAATTCTAGACAAAATAATGTTCCTGGACCAACTACAAATATTGCATATGACCCAACCGTACCATTGACTAGATATGTTACAAGAAGAACATATAGTGGAGGTTCAGAAAAGTGGCCTCAATATGGACCGAATACTGGTCAAGCTAGACTAGCTAAATGGGCACGTAATACAGGAACAAAACCGGGAATGTTTTTTTAGAATAGTTTAATATTAATAAAATTATTAAACTATTTATTCGCGTAAAGAAGGATTTACACATATTTCATTGGATGGGAATATATCTCCAGACATACACATATCACTTTCATCAACAGACACACAACTTCTGAATCCTCTATCTTCACCAATATAACAATATCCAGACTTGGAGCTATTTCGTTGTGTTGAACTCATTGCGTCGTCAGGTAAAGGTTCTGTATTTTCCTCGGCATCTGCTAATGCAGATGATAATGATGCAGGAATAATAGATGATTGTTGAGATTGTTGTTGTTGAGATTGTTGTTGTTGAGATTGTTGTTGTTGAGATTGTTGAGATGGTGTGGATTGTTCCAAATCTAGTTGTCCTTGAACAACATCAATACCACTTTCAATAGTTCCAGCAGCTACATCAACACCTAATTTAGCTCCTTCAGCGGCAGTAGATGTAATATCTTTTGTAATTAAACCTAAACTTTCTAAAATACCTCTAATTAATGGAGAAGATGTTTGTTTAAGATTTTCAAAAAAAACACCTAAATAAGAAAAAATATTAACACCTAAAAAAAGAAGGATAATAACTGCTAATCCAATTTTAGTATAATTATTTTTTCCACTAGTTTTAAACATGCCTTCACTAGGGGAATTAGATGTTTCTGATTCTGAAGGAGATGAGAATCCAAGAAATGATTTAGATTTAGATGTAGATTGTGGTGGAGATTCAATATCAATTGTAATCCCAGCTGGTATTTTACTATTACTATTCATTATATAAAAATGATTATATAAAAATATGGGATTTAGACCTTAATTTACCGATTTCACCATAAATACTATGACCTACTTTATTACTAATATAATATGCTGTTGTAATCGTTAATGTTAATGTTAATGAATAAGAAAAAATGGCAATTGTAATTGGTTCCATATAAATAATGTTATATTAATGTATAATGGATTATATAATTCCGTCGTTTTCAATGTTATTATTGGATAGTATATATTTATCAAATATAGGTGGTCCAATGTTTAAAGGTATGATAAAGAAAATACAAAAAGAAGATATGGGACTAAATGTATATGGTGCAATTGGAGCATATATTCTTATGATATTAGCTATATACAAATTTATAATAATGGAGAGGAAGTCACCGTCTGACGCATTTATATTAGGAATTTGTATTTATGGGATATTTGATTTTACAAATTATGCTATATTTAAAAATTACAATATGTTTGTTGGTGGTATAGATATGTTATGGGGTGGCGTATTATATTATACAGTAACATGGATTACATATAAATTGTTAGGTATAAAGTATTAAGGATTTCTAATAATAGTGTTTATGGTATTCATAGCCTCAAGTTTTTCGAATGTTTTCTCTCTATTAGATTTTTCAACTCCATTAAATAAATAATCTGTAGCAGGCGAGACCTCATTTTTTTTAATTTCTTTGTAGATAAGATCGATTTTGTTCGTGATATTATCTACAACGCCAGCATCTTCAATAATATTAACATTTTTATTAAATTGATCTGTAATAATAGATATAGCAAAGTATATGAGGTATTTGCGTTTTTTTTTAGATCCAGCAGTGTATCTAATGGTAAATAATTCAAAAATACTTTTTAATATTTTGTCAGTAATTTTACATTTTTTGACTTCTTTTGAAAAAAATATAGCATCCCAAATCATCCATATAGGTTCTTTCTGAAATTTTTCATCAATATTAGAAGCGAATGTTCTGCGTTCACAAATACAATTTTCCTTTTTCTTTTTACATAGGTTTTCGAATTCAATAATCCATTCAAACCAATAACATGCTTCTAATGAGTTTTGTGAATCTTTTGATAAATGATACATAAATTCATTAACTGCAATAAAGAGTTCCTTGGGGTCGTCTTGTTTAAATATATTAGAGACATATGTAACGTCTTTAGCTTTAAGTCTAGATGACATAGCAGTCATATCAAATTCTTCGGCTTTTTTTATTTTAATACTTTCAATAGAGTGTTTTTTTTTAGATTGACATAAAATAGTAATTATTTCAGCAAACATTTTTCGAATTTTAGAATTATTTCGCAGATTAATTTCAAATCCTATATAGCCGTTTTGAACTACTTCTTTAAAATTATTGAAACGCATTTCTAAATAGATAGGTAATTTAGGATTACCTAAATGAATATGTTTTCCTAAAAAACATAATATAATATCCCATAAATCAATAAATAAACCACAACATATAAATTCAGCGCTCCAATTCAAAGCATACTCTATTTTACCATTTTTTAAACTATTTAGTAATTCTTTTTTAGCATCAGTTCTTTTAAATTTTGAGAATGTAACGCCTTTAAATTCTTTATCACTTCGCATATCATTTATTTCAATATCATTCATATAACTTTTTCATATAAAAAAAATAACATAATTATACATATACATAATGGGTTTAACAAAAATTTACACAAGACTTGAAAGAAATTTAAAAAGGATGCCGATTTGGTTTCATTTACTAATACTTTTAGCTATATTATATATTTTGATACATATTTATAATGACATGCAACCAAGGAGAGAAGGATTTATTGATCAAAGTGATAAATTCATTGTAAAAAAAGGAGTTGATTTATATGATGATTTTTATGTAAATATATACGATGAATTGTTTTTTAGGGAAGTAGTAAATCAGTATGAAGTTGGAAGTATTCAAAATATTACAAAACCGACAACAGAAAGTAATATTTTATTAATAGGAAGTGGTACAGGACACATTGCTGAAGAATTTCACAAAGATAATATAAAAATAATGGGTATAGATGAATCGCAATCTATGGTAAAATATGCACAAAAGGAATATCCATCAATACCATTTAAGGTTGCAAATCCGTTAAAATCTATAACATTTAATGCAAATACATTTACACATATTTTATGTTTAAATTTAAATTATTATCAGTATAAAAATAAATATCAATTTCTTCAAAATGTTTATAATTGGTTAAGACCAGGAGGATATTTTGTAGTACAACTAGTTGATAAGAACAAATTTGATCCAGTTGTTCCTGCAGCAAAGCCGTTTATAATGGTAAATCCTCAAAGCTTTGCTGATAAAAGAATAACAACTTCTTCTGTAGTATTTAACAATTTTAATTATAAATCAGACTTTCAAGTATTTCCAAATGATTTTGTTCAATTTAGAGAGATCTTTAAAGATACAACACCTGGTTCTAGCAAAGTGAGAGAAAATGTTCATAAATTATGGATTCCTCCTAAACAAAAGGTAATACAAGAATGTAAAGAAATTGGATTTATAGCATATGCTGAAGTAGATTTGCTAATGGCCCAAATGGAATATCAATATTTATATGTATTTCAAAAACCAGAATAAATAATTTATATAAAATAATTAAATTATTTATTTATTTCTTTTGAAAAGCACTAATAGCCTCCCATAATTTTGCAGATTCTTGTACATTAAAAGCTCCTCTTTTTTGTGCAATATGTAAAAATTGCACAAGTACATTTAATGCAGTGTTTTCATCCTTAATTTCTACATCAAAAATACTAATAGTTTCTTCTTTTTGTTGAGAAGATACAGGCTTTTCAGTTGTTTCCATAGAGATATTATCCATTATATTAATAATTTATAAATAAAATGGGTTGTTATAACGAATATTTATCTAACATACTTTCCAACACGTGCAAAAGAATCGACTACAAAAATAATAAATACTCCTAAAAATGAATATAATATTAATTCTTCGGTTACATGTCCGGTTTTTTCATCTTGTTGTTCTTCTAATAAATATATTATTTGGTTTAATTTAGTTAAAAGTTCATCTTTATTTACACCATTTGGAGTATTATCATCAGAACTTTGATTGTGATATGGTACATATTGTTGATAATATTGCTTTGCATATTGGCTGGGTAATTGAGTAAAACTTTCTTGAATATCTTCACTTGTATCATGATGGTTGCTTGAAGCCATATTTTGTTGTTGTTCCATGCGTTCTTCCATACCATGCTCCATTCTTTCAATACCAGCAGAGGATGGATTACCTAGTGGTTGAAATTCGCTTAAATCTTCTTCTTCTTCTTCTTCTTCATGAATTTTCTTTACCATAGCCTCTATTTTTGGATTTGATTTAAAACCTTCTCTCCTTTTAAGAGTCTTATTTCTCATACTCTCTTTTTTTTTTTGAATGGGATTCATATTTTCAATATTATATTCAGATGCATACATTGCTAAATTAGACATTGGGTACTTATAAAAAATATAGATAAAAATTTAATTAAGTTACGGAAAATTATATTATTAATTTATATAAGAAAGATGTTTAACTTAAAAAGCGTTTTAGGAAAAGTATTTGTTTTAGCTATTGTAATTTTTGCTGCAAAACATAGTCTTTTAGCAGGAATAGTAGCTTTACTGGTATTGATTACCATTGATCCTGTTATTGAAGGTATGGAAAATAAGGAAGACGATTCTTCTAAAGAATCTGATTCATCCGATGAATCTGATAAATCCGATGAATCTGATGATAAAACTCTATCCGCTAAGGATAAAGCTGCTATGGCTAATTTTAGAAAGGAAAATTGTGTAGATGGTAAATTAATGAAAGATAATACAGTAGTAACACCACTATCATTTCAATCTAATTTCCCAAATGTCAAATTTACTTCTAAACCATGTCACCCATGTGATGAGACTTGTGATTTTGAAATAGTTTCTTCTGAAGAAAAATTAACAGTTGAAGAAAATTTAAGATCTATTGACTCTAATTCATCGCCTGTAGATAGAGAGAAAGCTATTACTAAATCTAAATCTGAATAAAAAATAATAAAATAATAATTTATATGAACAAATTATTATTTATATTACTTATTTTTAGTATTATTCTTTTATTTACTAGATCATGTCAACAAGAAGGATTTAATACTTATTTTAGACAAAGAGTTAGACCACATGTTAGAAATATAAAAGATGTCCATGAAACTGTTACATATCATTTTAATAATAAATTTAAAAATTTCAGTAAAACATTAGGATTTAATTAATTATTATGAATTCACTATTTTATATATCTAATATATAAGTTATGAATATTACAGAAGTGTTGGGTACATTAAACAGTAGTAAATATTTTACCGGTATTATTATGATTATGTTAAATATCGGCTCTAGGTTTGTCGAAATTAAATTAAGTGATTCTATGGAGCAATATATTAAATATAATATTGCTAGAGAGGTTCTTATTTTTTCAATGGCTTGGATGGGTACTAGAGATATAATAGTTGCATTAATTTTAACAGCATCATTTGTTATATTATCTGATTTCTTATTAAATGCTAAAAGTAATTTATGCATTCTTCCAAATAAAGAACAGTATATTAAAGTAGATACTAATAAAGATGGTATTATTACTGATGTTGAAATTAATAATGCTATTGGTTTACTAGAAAAAGCTAAAAGACAAAAGGATAAGGAGAGAAATCAAACTCTGATGAATTATTATCAAAGTTTAACATAAATTATATATTAATATTATAAGATGACTGATAATATTAGTGACAATATACTTAAAATTACATTTAATGCCCATACTGTTAATGGGTCTATTATTCAAAGTAAGAATTATACACCTAGCATGTCAAATCCACAATATGTCTCTTTTCCCAACATATTATTTATACCATCTATTAAAATAACTAAAAAATTATTTCAATCAAATTTAGGTGAAGATGACATTAAAAAAATATTTTTATCTCCAACACAATTAAATAATTTTATTACGAGATTAAATGAAAAAAAAATGTATAAACCTATTACTATTAGCGAAGCTAAAACAAAAGGAATTATTGTAAATAATATTAAATTTATATTAGATTTATTTTTTGTAAAAGGTAATAATTTTTATTTAAATAATAATACATTCATTGTTAATAATTATACATGGAATAATAAATACAATCTTGACTATAGTTCTGGAAAAAAAACGCCTGTAGTTTCAATCAATATTGATTTATTTTTACATAAAGGGCAAAAACTTTCATTTATTGATTCAACAAAAATAACATGTAGTCAAAAAAGACAACAAATTATAAAAGATTATTATGAACTAGTTAATTTAAATAAATCATCATCGAAAACAGCACCTTATAGTGATATTCCTGTTGATAATACAAAATCTGCAAAATCTGCAAAACCTGCAAAATAAATATATTTAATATATATATTATGCCCAGTGAACTGAATATTATTTCTGATGTATTTGATGATAAAATAAAATTTTCTGATTCTCATATAAGTTTAAAATTACATGAACACTTTATAAGAAGAATTAATGAGATTGTACATTTTACCGACTCTAAAATGAGTATATCTATGTTATTGCTAGCGTCTTTACTATTATTTTTTCAAATGGGTAAAGATGAAAAATATCTACATACAAAATTAGCAATGGTTATTACATGTGCTATGATTATTTTTGCAATATTAATTATTTTATATACAGGAATGATTACTTCATTTCAATTTAGACAATTAAAAGATTATTGTATTGATAAAACAAAATGTGACGATGTAATGCTTTCTCTAATAGATCTTCGATATAAATCTTCTATGATATATGTATTTCATATGTTGTTTATTTATATTCTTATTGGTGCAAGTATGATGCATAGTTTTTATGTGATTAAATGATTTAAATAAATAAATTAAAAATTATTATTCATATATTATTAATTACTATATGAATCAAACTACAAAGGTTAAATTATTACTTTCTGGATATTATATTACAATTACCTCTGTATCTGGTTATTTTTATAATAAAGAAATGAAAAATATATATTCATCAAATTCATATATTTCAAGAAGACATATACTACCATTATTATATTAAGCATAACCAATAATAGCACAATCTATTCTCTCTCCAGCATGACCAGTTGTTAATGAATCTTTGTGACATCCTCTACCCAAATCATCCTCATCTTTATGAACTACAATAGACCTACCTATTATTGATTCATCTCCATATAATGTTAGTTTTGAAGTTTTTATATGAAAATTAGCTTCTCTACTACTATTTGCAATTATATTTCCTAAATCGCCTGCATGACTATTAGTGTCATTTAAACCACCATGATCATTATTATTTGGATCCCAATGACCACCACATTTAGAACAGTCGGTTTTTAATAGATTTCCAAATTGATGAACATGAAATCCATGCTTTCCTTCAGATAAATTTTGTATATGTCCATTTATTTTTACATCTGTGTTTTTATTATCTTGAATAAATGTACAATAGCTTCCTTTTAATCTCCCTTGAAATACTGCTATTCCTTTCATATGGTTTATTTATATATAATAAATTATTTTAATAATATATAAATAAATGCATATTAAAATAGAATCAATATATGATCTACTTTCACTAATATCATTATTTTGCTATATATATTATTTCTATAAGATGGACATCGTATTAATAGTTGGTGCTATTTTATGTTTATTACTTCATAATATCATAAAACATGTTACACAAGGATGGTATCCTCCTATATTTAAAAGACCGGATGGTGCAACTGACTGTAATTTATTCAACAGTGGAGGATTGGTTGATGAAAAATCTGGATTCCCGTCTGGCCATGTAACAGCTATTTCCTTTCTAATGAATTCACTATTATTTAATACAGATTTATCTTACCAGAATATTATTTTATATAATATTCCTATTTTACTAGTTGCTTATGCTAGAGTAATGAAAGGTTGTCATAATATTATACAAGTTATAGCTGGATATATATTAGGTATTAGTGTATCACATATTCTACATAAATATAAATCGCAAATTAAAAAATATATAACCATATATTAAATACTATGCAAGATACTAAAATAAATAAATCTATTGGTTATAATTATGCTATTGCAAAGTCACTATATGATTCACCAAACGGCAAAATAATTATTAATGAAGTAGATAAATTATTAGATTATTTAATTGAACTAATTTTAGCATACAATAATAATCCTACTGGATCGTTAGAAAAACTTAACTTAATTAAACAGGTTTTTTTTAAAAAATATACTAATGAACAAGGTCAAATAGGAGAACCATTAGTAAGAATTAATAATAAATTACAACCCGTTGCTTCATTAGATGAACTTATAAATAAATTTATTCCATCATTAAATCTTCGAGAAAAAATGATGATGATTAAAAATTTTGCTTCTAGAGAAAATGATTGTATTATGTTTTCAATATTATTAGAATTTAGTGCAGTTAAAACAGATAAAGTAAATCTACCCATTCTTGAAAACAAATACAATATGTTAAATATTAATGAAGTATTTAAATACATTGATAATATAGAAAAAATTCTTGGATTCGATATACTAGAGACAAATAAATGTTATAGAGATATTAATGGGAACCAACCAGTCAAATGTGTACCCGGAAGAACATATCCATTATATAAACTCATTCAATCTGATTATCTAAAAAATCCTAGTAAATCGCCTATAACCGTATGTTGGTTATGGCATCCATTAGTATATGGAGTACAATATCAAGACGTTCTTAAATTACAGTCTGATAATTATGTTAAAAAACTTGTTAGTAGTTTCGAAACTACTAATAATCCTAGCCAAGAAGAAGACTGTATGACTAGTATATATTCAAAATATCCTTTATTTCCTCCATTATCTATTCGTGAAAAGGCATTTATGAAAAGTAAAGGCGTCAATACTAATATAGGTGATGGAATATATCAAAAACCACCATATAGACCTCCTGTATGTTACTCTAAAGCTATTGAACCAAATAGTTTTTACTTAAATTTATTAGAGAGATATAATAAATATGTTGTAAGTAATCTATCAGGACATTCTATGTTGTATATTATTATCGCCAAATTGTTTAAAAATATTAATTTAGATTTAATCTTATTGGCTAATGTATTATTTATGGTTCCATATAATCATTCTATACATGAAGTTTTACAAGCAGCTAAATTATTAGGTGTTAATACACGCTACTCTATTAGAGTTGTTGATCTAGTGGCTATTAATAATATTCTTACTAAAAATAATCTAGCAACGATTAGTATACCTAGTAAAAGTACATATATGCAAAACGCTGGAAAAAGAAAAACAGAAAAACGAGTCAAATATAAAACCAGAAGAAATACAAAAAAAAATATTTATAAATAAAATTGATTATAAATTAATAATTTTATTTATATTAAATTACTTAATACAATATGTCAAATAAGATCATACAATTACCCACTGTTTCTACAGGAGAAATTATAAAAAGGCCTTCTCAATATTGTAAAACTCCATATGTTGCAGATGTCTCTTTAGAATCAGGTGTTATGATATTAGGTCATTCACCCTCATTGGGGTGTTGTGGACTTGCTGATAAAGGTGCTTCTATTATTATGACAAAATTAGAGGAAAAGAAAAAACAAACATGTAGTCATAGAATAGAACTAGCTATATATTCTGATGATAATAATAATAGTGTTGTTGTAGGAATTAATCCAAAACTTGGAGAAACTATTGCTGAAGAGTGTTTAAAACAAAATTATATTTTAAATTTAATAAATATTCAAACATATAAACGAGAGGTTACTATTTTAAATTCTCGATTTGATTTTGCCGGTGTTGATTCTAATGGCAAATCATTTGTTATGGAGATAAAAAATGTTCCTCTTGCTGATTTTGTTGATGTTCCAAAGAAAGAAAGAAAAAAATATGCAGACTCTTTTAAAGATAAAGATTTTAATGATAAAATTGCATATTTTCCAGATGGTTATAGAAAACAAAGTACAGATGTGGTTAGTCCTCGCGCATTAAAACATATTCAAGAATTAGAAGAGATTTCTATTAATAGTCATGGAAAAGTTAGAGCGATATTATGTTTTATTATTCAAAGAGATGATGTATCACATTTTCAAACATCTAATATTGATTTGACATATAAAGATGCTGTATATAAGGCTCATCAAAATGGGGTTGAAATCAAAACTATTCAAGTAAAATGGAATACATGTGGTGAATGTTATTTTGTTAGAAATGATTTACCAATATCTTTAAAAAATGGAGAATTTATTTAATATCTTTTGATAATTTGTAAGTTTTATCTTTAGTTGTTACTCTCAAGGTTAATTCCTTATTTTTTTTACAAAAATCTAATATTCTATCATTCAAAAAAATGTTAATTAATAGCTCACCCATTTCTATTATACATTTTTCAATTTTATATTTTGTTTTTAACATATTTTCTATATCGATAAAACATGCTTCTTCATTTACAATTTCCCATCTTACATATCGATCATTTATAATTAATATAATATATATATCGTCCATGTTATAATGTAGTTAATATATCGTTATAAAATATTTCTGTATATATTTTAGGTATTTCATTAAAATCTATTAATTTTCTATTTATATTAAATCTCTCGGTTCTATCTTCCTTTAAAAGTTTATCTTCGAAATATGATGGATTATCGTAACATTTTTCTACTGTTTTCTTACCACATTTATCAAACACCCCAGGAATATTATCACTCTTATCACCTAATACTATTTTATAAAACAAATCTCTCTTCGGATCACCACTATATGCTTTAGATTCTAATAGGGATTTATATTTTAAATTAAATAAATGAATTCTATCATTAGACAACTGAATATAATCATGATCACTTGTAATTATGTAAATCTGACAGTCATTATATGTGTTATATAGATGTTTCGAGGTTAAAGCCAAACAATCGTCTGCTTCTAATTTATCAAACTGTATTATTTTATCTACGCCGGCGTTTTCAAATAGTTTTTCTTTGTATACTAAACTAAAGAAATTACCAATATTTGCCTTTTTATTTTTTTCTTCATCTCTTCCTCCTTTATAATTATCTATTATTTGGTTTCTCCATATTTGTTGTCTTGGACAATCCTTTCCTACAATTATATATGGATCAGTTACATGTAGTTTCTTCTTTATCTCTTGAATTTTTGTTTTAAATGTCTCTCTAAATTTTTGCACAAATTCTTCATTGTTAATTGGATTTTCTAATTCTTGGGTCGGTTTAGCATTTTTCCACCAAATATGTAAGGAAAATACTCTATAAAATATAAAGTAGCTCGCATCTATTAATATATAGTTCTTCATTGTTAATTACTTAATAATTCTATATTTAAATTAACTTCAATTATATTTAAAATTGAAGCTAATTATTTTTTACTCATAATATACAAAATAATTCTAATATGACAACGTACGGATATTATTCATCTACACAACTAGATATTATCAAAACAGATAAAAAGTTTCCATATATTTATTGGAAAACTAACACAGGTACTATTGTACAGGTTACAGAAGTTATGGATGGACCATATCATAATAATTTTAAAGATGTTATTTGTATGGGTCCACTAGATTCGTGGTATGAATCGTCCTCAACAATTAAATATAAATTTCATATTCCACGAGAAATAAAAAATAGAATAAATTAAATTTTATAGACTTAATATAAATGATATTTCAAAAAAAAGAACAAAAAAAAGAACAAAAAAAAGAACAAGGTAATAGATTTTCTGATATTAAAATATCAAAAAAATATCTCTACCTATTAGTATCGATTTTAATTGGTTTTACAATAGCGTATTTTTTTAACTATAATATGAGTAGTAAAGGCAGTAAATTGCAAGAAATTGTTCTTTTGGTAAAAGGTAATTGTTATCACATTCATCATTCAATGATTTTCTCTGTAATAATTGGGGCGGTATTATTTGGTAGATATATTAAAAATGATATGCTATTATATTCATTTATAGGATTTTTAATAGGAATGTCGGGAGAAGATTTATTATTTAAAGATTGGGATCTAATCAAAAATAATTGTCATAAAAGTAAATTAATTAAATTTATGCAAAATACAATTGATGTAAATAATAAGTATAATTAATTATTTATAAAATTGATTATCGTTTACATACTATCTTTAATGTAAATTATGTGTGTTACATTAAAGATGAATAATTATCAACTACTATCTAAAAATGAAATAGCAGATTCTCTTATTGAATATAATCCAATTCATTTAACCATGGTAGATTTCGAATTTATGCATTTAGTTAATGATATTCATCACCAAACAAATTTTGAAAATTTTCAATATATTCTAGGGATTATAATGTCATTATATGGAATTTATTATTTTGTAAATGGAATAATAGATTCAATATTTAAAAATTAGCTTCTTTCGCTCATCTTCAGGCAACTTTGTTCTTTTGCCTAGAAATTTAAAGTATTTATTTGCTAAGTTATATCTCTCAGATACATTTTTTGCATTGGGATACTTTGTTTTTTTATGTTTTTTCATTGCTTCTAATCGAACTTTCATTATCATACCCACTTGCCATATTCTTTTATGAGAATATTTTCCATTTTTATATAATTTTTCAAGTTTCTTTATTGTATTCTTAACATCTAATACAGTCGTATACTTAATAGGTATTGTATCACTAGGGTCTTTATCTATATATACATCAAAGCTCTTTTTTGGGTCATTTGGATTATATAAAAATTGTTTTTTACCCCCATTTTGTTTTTTTGTTTTACAATATTTATATGGAGCACAAGAACTACGCATAGAAAATCCTTTTATTTTTTGCGTCAAACATTTATTTTTTGAAAATCTTCTTGGTAATTTAAATGTCTTTCCATCTTTTCGTTTGCATTTTTTATTTTTTTTTGTTGAATTGCAACAATTCGTCATTTATACACTATGTTATTAAAAAAATTGAAAAATATTAAATGAAAAATATAATACAGTATTAATATATGTTAAATGAGATTATCAATTATCTATACTGATTATAAGAATAAAACTATACATCAAAAATATTTATATAAGAAATTTTCGAATGAAGTTAAGTCCATTGGATATAATTATTCTACACAAAATCTAAATTATTCAAAATCAGCTTATGTAAGTGATAAAATATATGAATGTACTATAAATGATATTATTTATTATAAAGCAAAAATTAAATATAAAATACAATATAATAAATTTACCAAAGATCAAGACAAAACAACAAAACAAATTTGCAAGTCATTATTGTTAATTATTCCGAAACAAAATGATATATACAAAATGAGTGACATAGATTTTATATTTGATGATGAGTATATTTATGATAAATTAAAAAATGAATTTATCTCATTAAATAGCATTTCGTTAAACATATATGATTGTGAAAAAATTATTGATAAATTAAATTTATAAATTATATAATTTATATTATTTATAAATTTATTTTTTTGACCTTTTTGTTGTTTTCTTTTTCTTGGTTATTTTCTTTTTCTTACTTGTTTTCTTTTTCTTGATTGTTTTCTTCTTCTTTGTTGTTTTCCTTTTCTTTGTTTTCTTTGCTTTTTTTGCTTTTTTTGCTTTTTTTGCTTTTTTTGCTTTCTTTTTACCACCAAAAAAACTAATATCACCTTCATCATCAGTTTCTGGTTCATCTTGATCTACATGATCAGTGTTTAAATCCTCAAGGGTTAATGGATCATATACTTCATCTTCATCTTCTTGAATAAATGCTTGATTTAATACATCATCTTCATCTTCTAGACCTTGACCTAAAGGATCGAATGGACCATATTCATATTCAAAACTTTCATCTTCAGAATCTGTGTCAACTTCGTAGCTATTATTTAAACTAGTATTATTACTCATATATAAATTATGAATATTTTTTTAATTTAAACGACTTTTTTATACATAGCTAAGGCTTTTTTCCGTTGATCTTCATATACAACAATAGGCTTGGGATATTTAATATTTTTAAACTTATTATATTCATTATCCCAATCATGTATAGATTTTGCTGGTACTGAATTTAATTCTGGAACCCATTTTTTTATATATTCAGCATCAGGATCATGTTTTTCAGATTGTGACCAAGGATTAAATATACGAAAATAAGGTTGCGAATCAGCACCAGTTGAAGCAACCCACTGCCAATTTCCATTATTACTTGCTGGATCATAATCAGTTAATTTTTGAGCAAAATATTTTTCCCCTTGTTCCCAATTTATTAACAATGTTTTAATTAAAAAACTTGCAGTTATTAATCTCGCTCTATTGTGCATATACCCGGTTTCATTCATTTCTCGCATACCCGCATCAACTATAGGATATCCTGTCATCCCTTTTTTCCATGCATTTAATTGCGATATATTAGAATTCCAAACTATTTTACTATATTTTTCTTTCAACGGATTTCCTAAAACTTGAGGGTTAGAAAATAATAATTGAGCGTAAAATTCTCTCCATATTAATTGTCGTAATAAATCACTTTTTAATCCTAATTTGGATTTCATTTTTTCATATGTTTCTCTCACAGATATATTTCCAAATTTTAAATATGCACTTAATAATGTGGTATGAGTATCTAAATCATTTCTTATTTTACCATATGATTTAAATGAACTAATATTATTTATTATTTTCTCTCCATACTCTCTTCCACCATTCACCAATATATCTGGGTTTGGATCTGTATATTTTAAATATGCATCTGTTAATGTAATATCTCCATCATATATATTTGCAAATTTATATTTTCTTAAATATACAGGTTTCAATACTTTTTGAGGTAATACCTTATTGTAATATGGAGTAAATTTGCTATAAGGTTCGTCTGAACCTGATTTTATAGTTCCAGGTTCATATAAATAATAATCTTGAGTGGTTATACACTCTATATTTAATGATTTACATAACTTGTCTATAGATGTATCTCTTTTTTTTGCATATGGCGTTATATCCCAATTAAAAAATACAGCATCAATATTCCATTTTTTTATAAGTTTTTTAACAATTGTATCATTTTCACCATAATAGCAATTTAATTCTCCTCCATTTTTTTTTATATTTTCTCTCAAGTCGTCTAAACTTTCAATCATAAATTGTATTGAATTATCTGATTTAAATTTATTTTTATCAGTTACTTGTTCGGGGGTAAATATAAAAATAGGATATACTGTTTTACATTTTTCCATTGCTAAGTTTAACCCTATATTGTCTTGAATGCGCAAATCTCTCCTGAAAATAAATAATCCATTTTCGAACATAATATATAATATTTAAATAATATATAATTTATGAATAATTCATATAAGAAAGAAATTGGACAAAAACAATTAAAAGGAGGAAATGAGGAAGTCTGTCCTATATGTTTGGAACAAATAGATGAAAATAAAAAAATAACAACTGAATGTAATCATGATTTTCATAGAGAATGTTTTATTCAGTATTGTCTAACTGAATTATCTAAAGGAAACTTTAAGCAACGAGACCGAGAAAATAAAGTATTCCAATGTCCTAATTGTAGAGGTAATACTAAAGCAGAATGTTTAACTGATCCAGAAGTAAGAGCTATTTATGAAGGATTACAACCAAATATGGAATATAATGATGATAATAATAGATTAGAATTTTATCATACGATTGAAATATTAGAAGGTATGTTAGAAAATACCATTCAACAATCTGAAAATGGAATTATTAGTGATGAAGCACAGGAATTATTTTTAGGTGAATTACACTTGGATTTATCATCTACCGATGACTTATCTGATGCTGATTTAGGATATATATTTGAGAGATTAGAAAAACTATTAGATAATGCGGAAATTGAATATGAATTAGATTCAATAATGGTACATGAATTCACTAGAAAAATACAGGAGCAACTTGAAGAGTTTGAAGAACAAGATGAAATTGAATTTATGGGAGGTAAATTAAAGAGAGATAGAAAAACCAAAGGAACAAAAAACCACAAGGGAAAGGGGAAAGGAAAAAAAACAAAAAAAGGAAAAACACAGAAAGGAAGAAAAAAAACTAAAAAAACTAAAAAGGTAAAAAAAGGGAAATCAAGAAGAAGAAAGGGTGGAACAACTACTCAAGGTTTTGGATTCAAAGGACTAACATTTAATAAAACAACTGGTAATAAGTATTGGAAATCAAATCCTGAAACGGGAGAGTTAGAAGCCCATGACGAAGATTGTTATGGGGTAGGAAAATTTAAATGGTGTAAACGGAAATAAATAAGTAATAATAATATTATTGATTATTTATTTAAATATCTAATGAGATGGTATTTTTTTCAGATTTTCTATTTCGCTTAGTGCGAAGAGGGACATTATCGTTTTGCATTTCTTTTAATTCGCTAATGCTGATAGTACTACCTTTGTCATCGTTATTATTTTGAATATCGACAGATGTTTTGTTTACCTTTAATCCAGATAATAATCCAGAAATATCAGATGGTCCTTTCATTTCAGGTCTTCTTGTTCTTTCTGATGGAGGAATATCACGACTATTATTAATATCGGGTCTATTAGATAAAGGTACATATCCTGGTCTTACTGGTGGTGGTGCTGACGCAGGTCCTTGAGTTGCTAGAGGTGGTGGTGGTCTTGCTTGAGATTGTGGGTTAAACTGGGGCATGGGGTCAGATTGTTGAGGCATAGGGGGAGCTTGTCCTCCACCGTTCATCATGTTCATAAAGCCACCTAGTCCAGGATTATTTTGTCCCATAGTGGTTGCAGCGGCTTGTGTAAATTGATGCATTAAATCTGGGTTTTGGCGCATAATATCGTCCATACCCGGCATAGATGACTTAAACATAGTATTTGTCATATGGACCATCATAGCACTACCGCCCAATTGGAATAATAATTTCAATTCAGGAGCCATAGAAGCCTTAGATTGATATTTTTCATGTAGCTCTGCAAAAATTTCATCATAGTCATCAATATTTTCATTAATTTGTTCAGACCAACCATCTAATTTTACATCAAATGGGTCAAATCTACCGTTAAGAAATTCTATACCAGTAATAGCAGCCATTAACATTTTTCCTTGAAATTTAACTGAATTCTTTTTTTCTTTTTCAGATATAATTGTTTCATATTCACCACGCATTTCTAATAGGTTTGATTCCATATCATATCTTTTAGTAAGCTTTACACCCTTTTTCTCTAGATCTTCTAATTTTTGTAAATATTTGAACTTTTCTTTAAGCGTTTGTTCTTTTGATAATTGAGGTTCAATATTAGCTTTTGTAATATCAGGATTAATAGGTACATTATTAAATTTACCAAATCCATCCCATGTTTTACTATCTCCCTCCTCTTGTGTTTTAGTAGAAGCTCCTAGATTAATTTCAGGTGGGGGTGTAGTTAAAATATCTTCATCTATTATTTCTTCGTCATTAATTTTAAATGATCCAGAAAGCATATCACTTCTAGCATCCTTCATGCTTTTTTTGGGCATATCCATATCACTTAAATCATTTAATTCATTTTCTAAATTATTTAAATCATTAAGATCAATATCTGATGACATTCCACCACTATTACTAGATGATTTTTTCTTATCATTCATTAACAATTCAATACCTGAGCCAAAATTTGCTGACTTACCTCCACCGGAGGAGGGTAGATCATTTAAACTATTATTTATATTAATTGTTTTGCCTGAATCTAAAGAACTTATATCGATTATTTCGGGTGTATTCATTATGAATTAATTAGAACTTTAATTTTTAAATCAAACACATTAATAATATATTAATCTATCTTTTAAGAACCACATTCCTTGTAAAAAACAATCTGCTAAATCATCTTTCTTTTTATGATTATTAAACATGTCTAAATAACATGAAAAATTATCATTATTAATTAATAATTCTTCACAAACTTCTATACCTTTTGATTTTCTCTCAGAATATGTAGTTTTTGTAGAAACATAGTCCTTTAATTTATTACTTGCTGATATAAAATGAATGTCATGTACATCTTTTGAAATAAAATATTGTGCAATCATACCCTGTAATGATTTCATTCTATTAGCTATAGGACTAATTTGATTTTCAATTATAACACTAGAAATGTCTATATTATTGTATAATTCGTCTAAATTGTTCTTTAAATTTATTCCTATGTCAATTAAATTTAAATCATTTGTATTAACATTGCTTGAAAATGGTGTAAAATAATTATTATTTAAATATTCTTCTAAGAATGACATTAATAATATTTTACTAAGTTTGTGATCGAATTCTATGTTATTATTAATTAATAATTGTCGTAAGTCATTAATTTTCATTTTTTTTATTTTTTTCATTTCTAATTCTGGTGGAATTATTGATTTATTATGATCTTTTATATGTTTTTTGCAAGAAAAAATATTATTATATGTATAATTTGCTTTTTTCCCACATTGACAATTAATTATTTTTTCATTACATAAATTAACTACATCCCATTTTAAAATACTACATTCTTTATTATTTTTTATGTTAAATAAACATAATGCTAAATTTTTTATACCGACATCAATACTTAATATATTCATTGTATTAAGTATTATAATAGTATTTAAATCACTCTTTTAACAAAGGATATATTTATTATATTTCACATTATTATAACCAATTGCAATTAACTCTGAACCCTTATTAAAATTCAACATACTGAATCCGTCCAAGGCTTTACTGTCAACATAATAATAATGAATTTCACCATATGGTGTATCACATTCGTGATTTAATGTAGTAAAAGGGTTATTAAAATTATGTTTTACAATTTGAAATGATCTCACCACCATGTCTTCAATACTATCAATAGTATAATCATTTTCATCCATTAATTCATAAGGAGTTATATATGTAATATTCAAATAATCTGATGAGTGTACTACTTCTAATAATGCATTACTTAATGTACCACCATCTGCATACATGTAATTTTTGTATTTCACAGGTGGAAACACAATCGGGATCGCTGATGTTGACATTAACAGCAACACTTTGTCTTCAATCGATCGATTATCATTGTATTTATATACATCTAAATTACCGGTATTCAAATTAACAGCACCTATTAATGTATCAATAATAGGAGTTGAATTCATATTTCCTACAATTGATGTTAATGTTTTATGTAATGGATGGGTATTTAATAACGATACTCCTGTATCAGGAAGAATTTCGTAAATATTTTTGTTACGAATACTAGAATACATTTCCTCCGCTTCCTTTATTCCTTCGTCAATATTTTCAAAGTGTGACAAAAATCCAGAATTTAACCCTCCAGCTGATATACCAGTATATCTATCGTAATTAACAGGAAAGTTCTCACGAATTTTCTTTAATATACCAATTTCCACTGCTCCAAACGCCCCTCCTCCACTAAAGGATAATTGATCGGCTGCGCTTATTGTCGATAAATACGAAATAAATAATGTTCCAAAAAATAAACTATACATTTTTATATACTGGCTACACTATATTTAAATTATTAATATTATAGAATCTATAATATGAATATGAATAGTATCAGCATATTAATTCGGGTTAGGAATTTTTTGTTTTAAAAATTGGTCTTGTGTGATACTAGGTGCAACCATTCTGCATTGTAATTCATAAGACGATAAATAAAGATTTTTCAAATCACTGTTTTCATAACCAAATGGCTGTGATTTATCAACACATGATTTATATAAAAATGGTGAATTTGGAATACTTTCACCTGTTTTTAAAGAAGGACAATAGCAACAATTATCACATGCATCTAGTTGATTTGATTCAATAATAGAATCAGCATTTTTTGTAAGAAATTCTCTATACTGCCAGTTTGATTTAATGTCATTATCTTGTCTTATTTTTTGATTAATAACAGCACCTGGTTGCCATTTTGCAAAATTTCTTCCATCCATCATAATAGGAGGAAAATCAAAATGAATATTATTTGATCCGTTATAACAAGTACCCCAACTCATAGTATATATATACTATGAGAGAAAATGTATTTATTATTTTATTCTAACAATTTAAGTAAATCTTTTTTTGTTGTTTTATCTCCCTTTCGTATTAAACCTTTTGATTCGGCAATTTCTCTCAAAGAAACTACTGTTAAACTTTTATAATCAACCTGTTCTTCATGATTTGCATTAGTTACTAAATTAGTTGGTTCAACAACATTCATTGTCTCATTCTCATCATTCTCATCATCCTCGTCATCACTATCATCATCCTCTTCTTCAGATGAGGAAGAATCGTTATTTTTATCCATAACAAGTTCATCTATTTCTAAAGGTATATTACCTGCTTCATTACTACTATTTATTTGAATTACTTTTATATTATCACTATCTACCTCATCAGATAATTCAATAACCTGACTAGTTGGTGTAATTTGTTGTGTTGTCTCATCAACACTTTCATCATCACTATCTGATTCATCACTATCTGTTTCGTCGTCACTGTCTTCATCATCACTTACATCAATTAATTCACTGTCAGGTATTGGGTTTTGATGTATAGGTGAGGGCGTTCCTCCTACCATTTGTTGTTGCCGCATATTATTCATTTCCATATTTGCAATAAATGACTGTAATACTCTAGCTTGTTCCATTTGTGCTCTTTCCAAAAAAGATAATGATCTTTTAAAATAGAAAAATAAAAGTGCAACTAGTATAAATATAGTTGCTAAACATAATAAGGTAATAGGATGTATTAGATATTCGTACATTATTAATTATTTAATATATAAATTAAATGAAATATAAACGTATTATTTGAGATTATTTAAATAATTAATCGAATTAGATAATATTGCTTCTGGATAAATAAGATCTGAAAGAACTTTCAACCCGCCCTTGATTGACGATATTCCTTTTTTAATAGTATATGTATATTCGAAATTCAATTCATCAATTTGTTTAACATTCATATTGTTATTATTAATTTCCGAATCTAGATCATGACATATGTCAATTAAATGTGTTGTTAAAATAAAATCGATATTACTACTTTCATTTAAATATTTAATAAATCCATAAGAACTAGCACATGCTTCATTTGGATTTGTCCCCGAAAATAATTCATCAAAAATGCAAAAATGTTTTTGCTTATCTTCTAAACTATCTATAATTTCCTTACATCGTCTAGCTTCTGCTTGAAATAAACTATCTCTACCAGATGTGTCTGGTATATTTAAGTAACAATGAATTTTATTATACAATGGAATAGTAGCCTTTGTGTAAAATCCAAATCCAACACTTTGAGAGAAAATAATATTAAATAACGTTGTTTTTAATAAGGTTGTTTTACCTGATGCATTTGGACCAGTAATTATGATGTTTTTATCAATACTAATATCATTTTTAACAGGTGAGGAATTTAATAAATATGGATAAAATGATTTTGTAAATTTTAGTTTTTTTCCAAAGCTACATTTATTTATTAATTTCTCTCTATAAAGGTTATTTAATTGATTCATATGTTCCATATATGCATTAAATCCAAAGGAATATTCGATAATGTCATGTATATCATGATTAGTATGTACTTCGTAGAAACATTTCATTATATACCCTATTTCATTAGATTTATTGGTAAGATTTTTAATAGTAAATGGTTTAATTCTCTCTAAATCCGATTTAAGATTCGCGCACTTATATTTATTAGTTCTTAACACATTTAAAAATGGTGAATATGTATTATGTTGTTCAATATTTGCTTCTAATTTATTATAATTGTTAATGGTGGTTGAGAGATATTCATTTAATAAAAATAAATTATCATGTATCACAGAAAAGTTTTTATAAAATCTATAACATACTAAGGTGTTCTGATATATTGAAAATAAATAAAAAGCAATAGATATTAATGCATAAATGCGTTTTTCCCATGATACTTCACCAACAACATTTGCAAAATTTCCTAGTGCATGTTTTGAAAAGATTTCCTTTAATACTTTATAATAAGATGTCAAGTTTATATCTATACCATTAAATTTTAACATAAAAAAAGGCACTATTAATAAAATGACAGGTATTAATAAAGTTAATACAGGAGATACTAGATTATAAATACTCAATATTTGTAAAAATAAGGACGAATTGTTTAAGAACTTAAAATATTCTACATCAACATAATAATATTTATCTATAAATCCTTCATCATTTTTTATAGTATCCCATAATTCATGAAATTTATCAAATATTTCTACATGTTCATTCATATTATCATCATAAGTCCAATTTTTTATAACATCTTGTGTTTGTTTTAAATATGTTTTATCACTGGTAAAATATTCACATTGTTTATTTAAATTAAGCTTTCCAATTTTTGATAATGGATTGTATATTTTTTCTAATAAAGACTCTCTACTTTCATTTTCGCCATTTGATTCTAACAATTCTAAATCTTCTACTATATTTTTTTCAATATCCTCTTTATTTTCCAGATAATATATAGGTAATTCAAAACTACTCATTAATTAATTACTTGATATAATTAATTAATTAACTACGAATTTAAAATCCACTAGGCAATTCATTGATTTGTGTGTCATAATATTCTTCAATTTCTTTAATTTTCTTAATGTCTCGTCTTGTGATAAAATTAATTCCCATTCCTTTTCTTCCCCATCTACCAGAACGACCAATTCTATGAATGTAAGTGTGAATATCTTTTGGAACATCAAAGTTAATGACTGTGCTTACTTGCTGAACATCAATTCCACGAGCAGTTAAATTTGAAGAAATCAATACACGAGTTTGTCCATGTGTAAATTCATTATATGCGGTGATTCTCTCATCCTTCTCCATACCACTATGAATACAACTCACCGGAAAATTATCCTTTTGTAGTGCTTCACATAAATCTGCAACACGCTTAATACTATTACAATAAATAATACATTGACTCAATGAGATCTTTTCAAAAATGTCTTTTAATGTATCATATTTCTGTGCATCATTTTCTAATGCTATAAAATATTGTGAAATACCTTCTAATGTAATTGCATCGGTCTTCACTAAAATTCTAATAGGATCTCTCATAAATTTCTCTGTCAGCTTTTGAATCTCATTAGGTAGTGTTGCGCTAAATAAACAAATTTGCACCTCATTCCCTAAATATTGAAAAATATTATACACTTGTTCTTTAAAACCTTGACTTAACATTTCATCTGCCTCATCTAAATACAATTGTCTAATTGTTTTTGTGTTAATCTTTTTACGCCTAATTAAATCATGAATTCTTCCAGGAGTACCTACTACAATCTGTGGTTTATCTTGAATATCTTTTACATCATTATCCATTGATACACCACCAATAAATAGTTTTGTAACTAGCCCATCATCTTTCATAAAAGTACCAATACTATTTAATACTGTAAAAATCTGTGAAGCTAATTCTCTTGTAGGTGCCATAATCAAAGATTGAATCTCCTTCTTTTTCTCATCTACACTTTGTAGTGCAGACACCGTAAACGCACCTGTCTTTCCTGTACCAGATTGAGCTTGCGCAATTACATCCCTTTTTGTTAAAATCGGTTTTATCGATTTCTTTTGAATCGGACTGGGATCTTCAAACCCATGTGAATATATACCTCTCAATAAATTTTCTTTTAAATCCAATTCATTCCATCTTTCTACTTGATCATCATTATATGTTGTCATTTAATTAACATATATATTAATGTTTAAGTATATTATATTAATTATTATTTAAAAAATTGATATAAAATAATATTATTATTACCATTATATATGACAACGATGACTTATTCTTTAAAAGATATTGAAACAATTTCATGGACATATAAATTTAATTTATCCGAGGATACTATAAAATTAATCAATCAATTAACTGAACAAGTTGGATCGCCAAATTATGTCAAAACCCCTAACTTTAATTCAAATGAAAAACCTATTAGAAAAAAGAAGCGAAATAATGAAGAAATTAAATCAGAAGATTGGGAAGCTATTCGTAATTTTCATAAAACTGAAATAGTTAAATCTCAAGGTATTGATAAGGAAATCGATAATGTTCGTCTTTTGATTAATAAAATGACTGAAAAAACATATGATGTTATTATTGAAAAATTATTTGCTTGTTTAGATGAAATATCTAAAAACGATCAATATAACGCATCTGAAACAAATAAAATCGGTTATGCAATTTTCAATATGGCTACTACAAATAAATTCAATAGTAATATTTATGCAAAGCTATGTAGTGTTTTACAAACCAAATATGAATTTATGACTAATATTATTAATGATAATATTTCAGAGTTTATTAAATTATTTGATAATATGGTTTTTGTTAATCCAAATGACGATTACGATAACTTTTGTAATATGAATATTGAAAATGAAAAACGCAGAGCTATGAGTCTATTCTTAACTAATCTGCATCATAATGCAGTTATTGATAGAGAATATATTGTCAATAATATGTTAAATATTCATTCAACTATTGAAAAACATTTGTCCGATGGTGATCATATTACCCAAAATGAAGAACTTGTAGAAAATTTATATATTTTCATTACTAATATCGAATTAAAAGATGACTTAATTGTTATTATTAATAGTATGAAAAAAATCTCTAGTGAAAAACATGTAGGAATATCAAATAAATGTAAGTTTAAATGTATGGATATTAATGATTATATTAATAAAAAATATAAATAAATACTAATATATTATACTATGAACTTACACGGTAATCTTGATACTGAAAATAACAATCTTACATATGAAATAACTGAAAAACAAATTTCTGATTTACACGATACAAATATTGATTTTGATATTAATAGTGATAATTTTTTTTCTGACTTCCATGAAGAATATGAAACATTCGATGAAGATAATTTATTAGCACAAGAAATTGATTATTTTGAAAATTATACTATTAAAACACTTCAATATATTGCATCTTATTATAAAATTCCAAAACTTAGAATTAAAAAACATCTTTTAATTCAATCTATTATTGAATTTGAGAATAATGTTGAAAATAGTGCTATTGTTTATAATAGAAAAAGACTATGGCATTATTTATCCGAATTAAAAAATGATGATTTCTTTTCAAAATATATTCTATTTCCTTCATAATTATTTAAATATTTAAAATTATATATATAAATAATCTATAATGGTTAATTCTATTTTAAACCCCGAAATTAATTATCCAGAGTTAAAAAAATTAGATTCTGAAGATAGTGACTATGATGCATCTTTATATGAAAATACTATTTTAGGAATTGATGTTATTATTGCATTAGGACAATCAAAATATAATTTTATTGAACATAATATTATTTATTATCCCATATACCTTGTTAAAAATGATCGTGTATCAACACAAATAGGTGTTTATGAAATTATGGAATCACAATTGCCTAATATTGTTGATGAAGATGGTGACATTGATTTAGATATGATTAATCCTCCCATTATTTATGGGTTTGTAAATGTTGAATTACTTAAAACTGCTGAGAATAAGGATATTTCTAAAACTCTTAGCAAACTTGATAAAGAAGCCGCCGATAAAGAAAAAGAAGAAGACGAAGACGAAGACGAAGATGAAGACGAAGAAGAAGGCGAAGAAGATGTATTTATTGATTCCCCATTGCCTGAACAAAATGAAATACAGGCAAAAAAAGAAGTTGAAGATTATTCGGAAGACAAATCTAATTTATGGATTCAAAAATATATGACTAGTAATGAATATAAACTAATTGACAACGAAGGAGGAGGAGATTGTTTATTTGCTGCTATTAGAGATGCATTTAAATCTATTGATAAGGACCTTAGTATTAGTGATATTCGTAAAAAATTATCTGAACAAGCAACACAAGAAATATATGATAATTATAAATTACAATATACTAATATTATCCAAGTTATAAACGATAATGATATTGAAATGAAGCGATTAAATAAGTTAAATATACAACTTCGCGATAGATTAAAACAATCTAAGAAAAGTGAAGATCAATATAAAATAGTTGAAAGCGCCAAACTTGTAGCAGAGTCATTTAAAAAAATTAAATCTGAACAAAAGGTTCAAAAGGAATTATTATCAGATTTTAAAATTATGAAAAAGGTGCATTCATTGGAAGATTTCAAGAAGGCCATTAGAACATGTGAATTCTGGGCAGATACATGGGCTATATCCACATTAGAGAGAATATTAAATATTAAATTAATTATACTATCAAGTGAATCTTGGAAAGATGGGGATAAAGACAATGTTCTTCAATGTGGAATATTAGATGATCCTGAGTTAGAATCACTAGGTATATTTGAACCACAATATTATATTATTATGGACCATACAGGTATTCATTATAAATTAATTAGTTATAAAAATCACAATATTTTTAACTTTAAGGAAATACCATATAATATTAAATTAAAAATAGCTAATAAATGTCTAGAAGGTGTTAATGGTTCATTTAAGATAATTCCTCAATTTCAAATGTTTTATAAAGAATTGGGGATTCAAGAACCTATAGAAATAAATGCCGAAATAATTAAAGAATCAGAAAATACATTATACAATCCCGAAATTGTATTTCAATATTATATTAAATCTAATAATAAACCCCTTCCTGGAAAGGGTAATGGAGAGAAAATAGAACTTTCAAAGGTAAAGGAATTTTCAAAATTATATGAAATTCCAGAATGGAGAAGAAAATTAGATAATGAATATCCAGTAACAATTGATTTAGATGGTCACAAATGGAAAACAGTTGAGCATTATATTCAAGCTAATAAATTTAAAAATACCAATAAAGAATATTACATTCTTTTCTCTCTAGATAGTAATTCTAACATATCTAAGGATGTTGAATTAGCAAAGGCTGCTGGTTCTAAAAGTGGAAGAATGAAGGGAGAATTATTAAGATCTAAAGATATTAAAGTGGACCCCGAATATTATGGGGGTATTGATGCAAAAGTATTAGAAAGTGGGTTACATGCTAAATTTACACAACATCAAGACCTTAATGCTTTATTAAAAAATACAAAGGATGCAAAATTATTACATTATAAAAAGGGAAATGAACCACAAATTAGTAATGAACTAATGATTGTTAGAAATAAGATTAAACAATAAATAAAATAAATTAAATATTACTCTATTTATAATATAAGTAATGTCAAATATTATGAATATACTCTCTCATTTAAATGATGATTTAAATTATAACTATCAAGATGACAATATAGATCGTAAAAGTATTAAAATGTTATATGATTTAATAGTAAAAGGTGATAAATATGTACAAAAGAAAAAAAACGGCACATGTTTTAATTATAATTTAATTAATATCTCTCTAATATCACAAATACCAATGGCTACTATGGGAGATACTTCATTTTTCCCCAATGAAATTAAAACTTATATTAATGACAATGCATGTTATGCATTACAGTTTAATTGTAACATTAAAGAGAGAAATATAAATATTAGTTTTATTATTTGCGATAAACTAGATTCAGATAAAGTGAGAGAAATCAGTCACTATGTTTATATTATCTATATGTGGATATATATATTACATGATTTATCCTCGATTAAATGTTCAAAAGATTTAGATTTATATTTATACCTTACACCCTTTACAAAATTACTACCCGAAAATCAATTAATAACATTAGACGCAAAACATGTTAATAGTGGATATACAACGGGTTGTAAAAGCAAAACCGAAATAGTAATATTTAGACAAGAAGAATGGTTTAAAGTCTTTATTCATGAAACATTTCATTGTTTTGGATTGGATTTTTCTGATATGAATTTATCGTCAGCATCAACTAAATTATTAAATATTTTTAATTTAAAAATAGAATATAATATTTATGAAAGTTATTGTGAGACATGGGCAAGAATAATTAATACTATGTTTTATAGTTATTTATTTTCTCCCAAATCAAAAAAAATGGATTATAAATACTTTATCGACTCTTTTAATTATAACATGCAAATTGAATCAAAACATTCATTATATCAATGTATAAAAATATTATCATTTATGGACTTAACATTTAATACGATTACTGACAAATCTCCTGAAAATATTACTGCATGTAATCATTTATATAGAGAGAATACATCTGTATGTTCATATTATATTGTTACTGGTTTATTAGTTAATAATTACAATAATTTTATTTCATGGTGTGATAAAAACAATAATAGTTTAGTTAAATTTAGAAAGACGCCTAGTAATATTGATAAATACATTGAACTAATACAAAAAACTACAAAGAATTCACATATAAAAAAAAATATTAAAAAACTAGAAAATGGATTAATTAATAAAAAATATGTTATATTACCCGAAATGAATATGACTATATTAAATATAAATAATCAAATATTATTTTAATTGGGACTAAAGTGCCATTGACAAAATTTATCATTTAATAATTGTTTTTTTCTACATTTTTTTCCATCTTCACATACATAACAGCAATTTTTGGAAGATTTTTTATATGAAAACATTCCATTTTTTAACTGGTTTTTATTTTGTCTCCAAGCATTAGATGCTTCATCAAAATCAATTGAAATTTGATCTGATTCATTCATTAGAGCTTGTCTCATTGACAACATGGTGAGTAATTATTATTATTATAATGATAATTATGTATATTCAATTTTAAATAATATTAATTAAAATTGAATAGCAAATTTATATGACTATTGGTATTAAAGAAGAAATATAATGGGAATCAAACATTTAAATAGATATATACAGACACAGTGTAAAAGCTCTATAAAGCAAATACATTTATCAGAATTGACTAATAAAAAGATAGTAATAGATACTAGTATTTATTTATATAGATATGCAAGCGATAATACATTGTTGGAAAACTTTTATTTAATGATTTCTATATTCAGACAGTACAATATTATACCATTATTTATATTTGATGGTAAGCCACCAAAAGAGAAAAAGGATTTATTAAAAAAAAGAAGGGAAGCCAAACAATTAGCTGAGAATAAATTTAACGAATTAAAACAGTCAATATCACACGAAACATCTGATGAAGATAAATCATCTATAATCAATGAGATGGAATTATTAAAAAAAGAATTTGTAAAGATTAATCACAAAGATATTGAAAATGTAAAAGAGTTACTACAAGCATTCGGGGTGTCATATATAGAGGCTGAAGGCGAAGCAGATAAATTATGTGCAAAAATAGTATCTAAAAATAAAGCATATGCTTGTTTAAGTGAAGATATGGATATGTTTGTATATGGTTGTAATAGGGTATTGCGATATTTAAGTTTATTAAAAAAATCTGTTATTATTTATGACACAAAATCAATTCTATCTGAATTAAAATTAAACATGGATGAATTTAAAAGTATTTGTATAGTATCGGGTACAGATTATAATGTAGATAATGAACAAGCAAATTTACACCAAACATTAAAATATTTCAAAAAATATAAAAAAAGTTCTAGTGATGATTTTTACACTTGGTTAGAAAGTAATACCACTTATGCAAGTAATATATATGAATTATATAATATTAGTAATTTATTTGATTTACAATCCATGGAAGAATATAAAAAATACGAAACATATAAGATCTCAAATGCACCAATTAATTTAAATAATTTAAAAAAGGTGATGGAAAAGGAAGATTTTATATTTATTCATTAATTAATTTTAAATTACTATAAATTTTTATTTATCTACTATATGATTTATTTAAAAGGTATACCTCTTTATTTTCGTAAATTAGATTATGATGATATAAAGTGTTCATATTATAATTTAATGAGTTTACTATCTCAGCATAATGTTAATTTAATAAATACATTAACTAATATTGATTTTAATAGTAAATTAAATTATGACCATATAATATTCGTTATTATAAATTTAAATACTAATATGGTAGTAGCTACTGCTACAATAGAAATATTAAACAAAAATACAATGTATAATATTTGTATTATCAAAGAAATAATTATTAATACTGAGTATGAAAAAGAAAACCAATTACATGCATATTTTTTAAAACAATTAATTGATTATAGTTTTGCTACAGAGAATTGTGTAAAATATATTGTAAAATAAGTATTTCAACATGTATTACAATATAAAGTAATATTTATTAATTAAATATTTTTTATTAATTAATAAATTTTAATTATTATTATTTATTTATTTTATTTAAGCAGATGTGGAAGGAGCAACCT
>WLWF01000687.1_pt1 | contig 31717 bp, 41 predicted proteins | sample 6718331 | NCBI WGS metagenome assembly WLWF01 (sample SAMN12718692, study PRJNA515312) | sponge metagenome | isolation source: marine sponge | host: Mycale hentscheli | place: New Zealand: South Island, Marlborough, Capsize Point | collected 2003-05-01 | reverse complement strand
TTAATCCATACAGGAGTAGACAAAGAGTAAAATCCTCTTGCCATATAATCCTCAAACTTTTCTGCAAAGCCTTTTATATTCAAATACTTTTCTGCTTTTATAGCAATGTCTTTGATTCTTTGTTCAGGGCTTTCTGATATATAGCCTCTTGATAAAAATGTGCGGCTGTCTTCATTTAGCCAGTAGTACTTATTGTATTCCATTGGTTTTGTTTTTAAAATAAATCATCAACTGTGATGCTCTTGCTTTTTTTGTTATAGTCAACACTCTTCTTGTAAAAGAAGTCTCCTTCTTTGGTACCTGTTATCTCTATGTCAAACCATTCTACTGATTTTAAAAGTTCTTGATTGACTTCAAAGATTGGTTTCATACCTATCTTTTCTAGAGAGTTGTTAAATCTGTTTTTTATAAAGTGATAGATTGTTTGTTTTGGTAAAAACTCAAGCTCTCCTTGTTCAAAGATCCAATCTAGTATACCACATTCTGCTCTATATGCTTTTCTACATGCAGAATAAATAAGTTCTTCAAACTCTTCATCAAACCACTCAGGGTTCTCTTTTTTAATGATATTAATAAGTTCAGCACCAAAGTTACCGTGTATCTCTTCTTCTTTACTAGTAGCCTCAACAACATTAGATATGCCTTTGAGTACATTCTTTTCTTTGTTAAAACTCATCATAATTAAGAACTGACTAAATAGACTTACGTGCTCTATAAATAAAGAGAATAGTAATACTGACTTAGTATACATTTTATTGTCTCTAGAACGTGTACCATCTAAGTACTTCTTTAAGTACTTAAGTCTACCTTCTATTGCAGGCACCTCAACTACTGATTGAAATTCTTTTTCTAATCCTAGTATTCTAAGCAGTCTGGCGTAGGCATCTTTATGTCTTACCTCTGACTCAGCAAAAGTAAAGCCTACGTCACCTACTTCTGTAATAGGCATGCGCTTATAAAGATCTCCCCAAAAAGTTTTTACATTAACTTCTATCTGAGCAATAGCAAGCATTGTCTTTTTAATAACATCTTTTTCTTCATTTGATATAGTGACTTTAAAGTCTTGTATGTCTTCTGTAAAATTAAATTCTGTATCAATCCAGTAGGAATGTCTAATGGCATCCTTGTATGCTAATAGTTGTGGATACTCATACGGTAGTATATTTACTCTGGGTTTAAAGATGTTTTTGTTCATAAGGTTATTTATTAAGGATTAAAAAGCCCCATCCTCAAAAAGAAAATGCGGCTACTAGATGTATTTAATTTACTAAATGTAACTGAGATATAAAAGAGAACTATCACTTTTTATAGACCATTATATTTATTTTAACTTAGTTAAAATTTGTATATTGTTATCAGTAAGCAACACAAAGATAAGATTTATATATCTTAATCAGTTGGTTAAGTGACACAAAATTTGTATATTATTCATATAGTACTTTTAAAAAAACTAATTATGTTTAAAAAAATTATACATGTCATTTGGACATATAGCTTACAAGATTACTGGAGAGCTGTTTGGTCAAAGACTTCAATTGATGAGAAAGCCGAAAAGACTTTAGTTGAAATTGTAAAAAGATATAAGCTAACAGCTGATGAATTGGCTGATGTAGGTAAAGCAATTAGAGAGGTTGGCAATCAATTAGGTCATGTACCTAAAGCAGTTGCAGGTAAGACCAAAAAAAGAGCACCTAAAAAAAAGACAGTTAAAAAATGAGACAAATTTGTTTGTTAATACAGTGGGTCACAAAAGGTAAAGTCTGTTTAGGACACTGCCGCCAAGGACTTTGTAAGAAAACTAAAAGTAAAATATAATGGGTGATTGGCAATTAGAAATAGCATTTCATTGGCCACATAACAGATTAGCATTAGGATGGGAGTTTATACAACCAGATGCTGAGTTTAATTATGCAACAGTGAAAGTATACTTATTCTTTGTAACGTTTACATTGGATATATAAATTAAATTAAAATGGCAAAAAAAAGACCGTGTTTACCAAAGCAAAAAATATCTAGACAAAAGAGCAAGATGTTATTAAGAACTGGTGGTGAATTAGAAGAAATGATGCTAGGTTCAGTACAAGAAAAAATGCGCAAAGGTGGTGATGCTGAAAGAATTGTACAAGCAAAAGATGGAACAGAAAAAAGACAAAAATATAAAATGGGTGGTTGGACCTATGATGGATAAGATATGAATATTTTAACTGACATATTAAGTTTAATAAGACAAGGAAAATACTCTAAAGTAGCAGAAAAGAATGATGTGCTAGTATTAGGTAAATGGAATGAACAACCAGACATGACTGGTGTAGCATCCCCTATACCTTATAAAGCAGTAAAACTAATTAAAATATCTGACTTTAAAGTTGAGGCTGCAAGATGTGATTATAAAAACACACCAGAGGTTCCTGTAGGAGATACAGCTACTGTATATCAAAAAACAGAAATTGATCCTGATACAGGTGAATGTACTGTTTTTTTCCGTACAGTAAAATCTATGAGTACTAATTTAACTTTAGCCTTATCTGCAGATAATAATTATTTAGAAATTGATACAGAAGGAGAACCTAATTTAGCAGCTAATGTAGGATCAGGAGTTGGTATATGGAAAGATAAAGTAGGAGAAACACTAAACTTTAAGTCTTTAATTGCAGGTTCTAATATAACTTTAACTGACACAGGTAATGAAATAACAATTTCTTCATCAGGAGGTTCAGCAGGCATGACAAGCTTTAATGTATATGATGAGAATCCAGGTGGTACAGGACCAGGTTTTACTGTAACTGATTCAGATGATGTTCTAATGTGGGGACGCAATGGAGTAGAAGTAGTAACTGGTGTTCCTTTAGGTTCAACAGCTAATCCTAAGTCAATAGCAACAGGATTGAGTCATTATTATCAAGCATATGTATCCCAAGTAAGTCAGCTTGGTAATGCTACACCTACAGAAAATGTTATTTATAATGATACAGGAAGAACCTTATCATGGTCAAGACCTAGTGTTGGACGTTATACTGCAACTTGGTCAACATCAGTTGATCCAAGCAAAGTAACTATAAATGTTGCACAAGTATTTAAAAATCATCCAAACATTGCTAATATTATTGGTGTAACCGGAAATGGTTTTACTATCACCACTAATTTAGTTGAAAACACAGCTATTCCTGATGATGGTATATTACTTGACACACCATTAGAAATAAGAATATACCCTTAAATTAAAAAGATGAGTGATAAAAAACCTAAAAAGAAATTTAAAGATACCAAAGTAGGACAGTTCCTTACAAAGAAGGTTCCAAGCATACTTGGTATTGCAGGGGAGTTACTTCCTGATGCAGGTGTTTTAGGTATGGTTAAATCTTTAATAGAAAAAGAACCAGCTTTATCACCAGTAGATAAAGAGCATGCATTGAAACTACTTGAACAAGATATGGTTGAAATGCAAGAAGTAAGTAAGCGTTGGGTCAGTGACATGACTTCTGATTCTTGGCTTAGTAAAAATACAAGACCAATGACTTTAATATTTTTAACTATATCAATGGTAATATTTATGTTATTGGACAGCTCTGATATTGACTTTAAAGTAGACTCAATATGGGTTGATTTATTAAAGTCATTATTAATAACAGTTTATGTAGCATACTTTGGTTCAAGGGGTGCTGAGAAATTTAAGTCAATAAGTAATAAAAATTAATAATTATGAAATATAAAAAATACGGAAAAGGTGGAACTAAAGGTGACGGAGATGCTTTTGTACCAACAAACAGAATGAAAATGGATGTATACTCTAGAGGTGGTGGTCTTCAAGGTTATATGGCTGGCGGTGATGTTACTAATGTATATGACAGCTTGCCAAACAAAACTGATAATCAACTTATCAGAGAGCTTGAAGCTAAAGAGAGTACCTTTTTTAGACCTAAGTTTAAAACAGAACAAGACAAAAAAAATATTGCCAGCATGAGAGCTTTAAAGTATGGAGGAGGCAGTAAGAAATCTAAGAAATCTAAAAAGAAATAATCATGGCAAAGAAAATAAAAGAAGTAACTAACGGTTACTATAACCCTACATCTATTCCACAAGCTATCCAGCAAAAAAAGAATAGAAAAAGAGTTGAAGCAAAAATTAGATTAGCTAAAAAAACAAATTTGAATCCGAAGCAAAAGTCTACCAGAGCTAAAGAGCCTGTTCAGTCTGCCGCTTTTAAAAACGGATACTGCAAATAATAAAATAAAAAACAATGGGTTCACTACTGCAAGACGTAATTGGATTATTTTCCAAAAAGAAATACGCACCAAAACCATATGATCTTAATACAGATGGTAAGGAAGATTACTTAGTTCTATCTACTAAACAAGATAGTTCTTTAAATGTTATGGCATATCTGCCAAAACTAGAACAAGAATTAATCTCTATATATGATCTTGCAGCTGCAATTAATGTTGGTACAAACACAACTTATGATTATAGTAGCACACAAAACGGAGATGATGTTGATTTAATACTTACAGGATCAGATGGAACTATAGATATAGTAGAACTTTCTGCTGGTACTAATATTACTTTAGTAGATAATGGTAGTAATGGTGTAAGAATAAATAGCACAGATGAGTTTGTTGGAACTGTTACTAGTATAGACGCTTCTATAGATGGTGATTCTTTAAGTGTAGTTGGAGTACCAATAACAAGTTCTGGAACTATAGCGTTTAATTGGGAAGGAACTAACTTGCAGTACGTAGATGGTGAAGGTAACCTACAAACGTTTCCAGATTTATTTACTAGTTGGGGAATAAGTGATGGTTTTGTATCAGGTACAGTTACTTCCGGTGAAACTGTTATATTTGAAGGTGGTGCTAAGTTAAGTACTACACTTCTTATTGCTGGAGGTAATCCAGAAAAAATAACTTTTTCTCATGAGAATACTACAAGAACAGATACAGCTTCAGCTGTTACACCAGGACCAGGAGGAACTTTTACAGTAATAGATAAAATAATACAAGATGCAACAGGCCATCCTACAGAAGTAAATGTAAAGACAGTAACTTTACCTGATCCTTCTGATGATGATACAACATATGATTTAGGTGGTCAAGCAAGTAATGTTGATGACTATGCTATAGATTTAACTGGATCAGATGGATCATTAGATAAAGTAATTCTTGAAGCTGGTGATAATATTACATTAACAGACCAAGGAACTAATACAGTAAAGATTGATGCTGTTGTTCCAGCATTCCCAACTCACGTAACATCTTTAAATAGTTTATCTGGTTCACTCAATTTAGTGGCTGGAGCTAACATTACAATATTTGATGATGGAATAAATAACATTACTATATCTTCGTCAGGCGGAGGTGGTGGTGGTTCTGTTACTAGTGTTGGTTTAGCAGCACCTTCAGCATTTACTGTTTCAGGATCACCTGTAACAGGGGCAGGTACTCTTACATTAGCAGGTGCCGGAGCAACAACAGAATATATAGATGGAACAGGTGCTTTACAAACTTTCCCTACTATTAATGCAGGAACTGTAACTGATTTTAATTGTGATGTAACCCCAGGTATAGCAGATGCAATAGTACCTTCTGTAGCAAATCCAACTACAACGCCTTTCTTGACTTTAGATTTTCAAGGGGTGCCAGCTCAATATGTTAGAGGTGATGGTGTTTTAGAAACATTCCCTACTATTCCTTCAGCAGTACCAATAATGACATCTGCGATAACTGGAACAGGTAAACTATGGGATGATACAGTACAACTTGAACCTGCTGAAGCAGTATCAACTGTAAAAGATAGAACATATGGTGTTCAATTTAATTCAGACCAACAATTAGTTGTAAATGTACCTTGGGCGGCCGGTAGCTCTGATGATGTTAAGTTTAAATATGATGCGGCAGATACTCAAGCAGGATATTTTAGTGATAAAATAACAATTGGTTCAGGTTTATCAGGTTCAGTTAATACAGATGTAAACGGTGTTAAAACATTAACCATAAGTGCTGTAACATACAGTATGGTAAATAGTATTAGAGTAGGTAATTCTACTACTATAGGAACATTCTTATTTACAGGTCCAGGAGTTACAATGACAAATGGAGGAGCAGGTCAACCACAAAATATAATTGATTTTGCAGGTGTATTAACTATAGGAGCAACAACAGCTGGTGATGCATTAGATGTTGCAGTAACAAATGATAGTAGTAATACAGGAGATAGTACTTTAGACTTTACATGGGCAGGCTTATCTACAGACTATATAGACGGACAAGGTAATCTTCAATCATTTCCTTCTGTCCCAAGTGTAGTAACAATGACATCATCCGTTCTTGGTATTGGTAAATTGTTTAGTGATATTGTACAATCTCAACCGGCATTACCGGTTACTGAGGTAGATAAAAGAACTTATGGTATTCAATTTAATGACACAGATCAGTTGGTAGTTAACGTACCATGGATAGAGCATTTAGGTTGGACACTAACAGGTGATGTTGGAACAGGTCAAGTTGTAAATAGTGGTGACACAGCTTTATTTACAGGTGGTGTAGGAATTGCAACAAATACTGTTGCTACAGATAAACTAACTATAGATTTAGAAAATACATCTGTAACTCCAGGAAATTATACAAATGCTGATATTACAGTTGATGCTCAGGGTAGAATTACAGATGCATCTAATGGTACTGGTGGTGGCTTAGGTTATACATCTTATGTTGCTGTGTGGACACACCCTAAAGGTGCACCAATAACAGTGACACAATTATCAAATGATACAGGTTGTGTTTTTGATTGGTCATATGCTGGTGGTGTAGGATATAAAATTTCTGTTCATCAACCTGGTGATCCAGCTTTAAGATGTGGTAATAATAAAGACGTGTGGGTACAAGCAAACGGAAGATCAACACCTGTTGAAGGTGGCGTTCCAGCAGAAATATTTTTTAATGAAGTTGATTTTAGTGCTGCAGGTAATTTTGTTTTTCTAGAATTTCTAGAACAAGATTTTACTCCTAGTACTAAAGGCGTTCATCAAGGTAATATAGAAATAAGGTTTTATCCAAGAGAACTGGTTTAAATAGAAAATAAACAATAAAATAAAAAACAATGAGTGTTTATATACAAGAGGTCTTAGGACTGTTAAGAAGGAATAAAAAGAAAAAGAAGCTGGACAAAATGAGAGATCATTTTGAATTTGGTAAACTTTATCACACCAGTAATTTAAATACAGGTGCTGCTTATAATCCTAAGATGGAACCTTTTGTAGTAAAGTGGGGAGACCTTGTTTGTGAAGCTACAGAAAATTTAACTAGGACAAAGCCGGGTGAAGGTAACCTTGGCTTTGTTCCCGTTTATACAACACCTGAAGGATCATGTGCATGGGATACTTTAATGGATTCTATTATAACACAAAATGCTATAGGTGATACTATCAATATAGCAGGTGATTTATATGTTGAAGGTACCATAACAACTCCAACACTAACAGAGGACCGTATAGTTATAGTTGGTCCTGGAGGTGTATTAGAAGATGATGCTAATTTCACAATGGATGGAGTTACATTTACTGCATTAGTAAATGTACAACACGGAAATGTTACTGCATCTCCGGCTATTCCAACAACTACTACCACTTTAAATTCAAACATTGTACTTAATGGACCAGTAACTGATTCACAAGGAAATGTAGGTCAACTATCTCAAGTACTTGTAGGTTTAGGTGACGGAAGGGTGATATGGTCAGATGATGATGTTGTAGAAGCTTTAACTTATGGAAGCCTATGGCAAGGAAATATAAATAACCTAAAACAAGAATTACCCATTGGGACAGCAGATCAGATTTTAATATCTGATGGTGTAACATTTTCTTGGGAAGATAACCCTGCAGCAATTGTAGGTGAACAATGTGATATTTATAGAATACCATTATGGACACCTAACTCTAATACATTGGGTTGTTCTTTACTTATTCAAGATGGAGACAATTCCACTGGTGCTACTAAAGTTACTAATGATGGTCAACTACAACAAGTAAAAAAGGTATTTTTAGATGAAGTAGTACAAGATGATACTTTAACAGAAGTATTAGTTAGAGATACCGGTTCTGCCAATGAAGTTAAGTTTAGAGATGTATCTACAATTGTACCTGCAGTAGGTTTTGATACTCTTCCAATGAGTCAAACTGCCAATTGGGATCAAGCATCAGGATACAGAAATGCTTTTATAAATTTAGAGGAGACAGCTTCTGCATCTTATAGAATTATACAAGGAATGACACCGTTAGAAGATGGTATGACAGGAGTAGTTATAGCAGAAAATGCTCAACTAGGAACTCTTCTCCCTGATGGTGCAATTAGATTTGGTAATTGGAGTAATGGTTTAACAAATGTAACTAACAAGGTTTCATGGTTTGAACCAACAATACCTCAGTTAGGATACAAAACTAGTGACTTACTATATGGTGAGTCAATTAAAATAAAATATCATTACTATGATGTTAATGCAGCAAGCTCAATATTATATTGGGAATCATGTTGTAAACTTTATTCAGCAAACACATGCCCTGTAACATCAGGTGCATCATATATTATAGATGAAGATACAAGTTTAAGTAATACTTTAGTTGTTATTGATGATGGTTATGGTGGATATGGTAACACATTTGCTTTAGTAGGTCCAGCACCGGCTAATGGTACATTTACCTTAGACTCTGCAACAGGAGCATTTACTTTTACTCCAGATGCAAACTGGTTTGGTAGTACAAGCTTTCAGTTTAGTGTTTTTGATGGTTACTGTACATCTAATGTATCTACTATTACTATATTAGTAAACAGTGTGGCAGAGCCACCATTGTGGACATCTACAGATCCTGTAACTGCAAATACATATCCTAATTTAACAGGTAATGATTCATGGACATATAACTGGACAACAACAGATCCAGATCATCCATGTACTGACTTAACTTATAGAATTTTAGTTGACGGAGTTGATATATTTCCTGGGGCTGGTTCAAGTTGGTTATCTTTTGTAAACAATAATGATTGTACTGGAACATTATCAGGAACTTATCCTGCATCAGGAGGAAATTTTGTAGTTCAAATGTTTGTTGAAGATCCAGATGGACTAGTAGATACACAAACATTTACAATTGGTGGTCTAGCAGTAACTAAAGACACTTACTTTGTTACTTGGCATGATACATCAGGGTCAATGAATAGTACAATAGCTCAAACAGCACAAATATCAAGTGTTCCTATTTTTTATGCACAATCAACTGGTCAGTTTGGAGGTACAGATCAGCTAAGGCTAACTGGTGGTGCTAATACACAACTTGTATCTAATACAAATGGTAACACTAGCAAAAGTTATTTATTAGTTAGGGCAGGTATGTCAGTAACAGGTAATGGAATTCCTGCTAATACAATAGTAGGAACTGCAAACATTAATTCTACTGATTTATTCTTAGTAGATGCAACAACAGGTGTTCAAGTAAATCAAAATACTAATAGTGGGGATGTAATGACATTTTCATTAACTGACTCTATGGTGGTTGCAGATTATCAAGATCCTAATAACTTAAGAAACCTATTACAAGATTTTTATGCTGTAGGTCAAACTCTAGCACAAGAAATTGCAGCAGGTGTAACGCCTAATCCAGCTACTAATGGGCAAGACATGTATGATTCTCATATTTATTGGGGTCATTCTCCAGCAGAAAGACAAATTGATATGATGAACAATAGAGGTCAAGGTGATACAATAGGGCCGGGCGGATATTTTCCAAATGCAGATAACTTAATGTTCTTATGTTTTGCAGATGAATCCAGTAATTATAGTCTTCAAGGTGCTGGTGTTGGTACTTGGGCAGATAGACAGAATTCTATGGTTGGTAATATTAATACAGATGTTATCTCAGTTCAAAACTTTATAAATACAGTTGAAGCAGCAGCAGGTAATAATTCAATATATAGATCTACCTTTTTCCAAGTAAATGGTGCTAATCCACAACTATCAGTATTAACTGGTGATGGAGGAAATGCAGGTACAGATGGAGGAGGTTTATTACCATTTGGTATCAACGGTACAGAATTTACACCTCCTGCTGCAACATTTGCAGGATATAGTGCGCCACACTTCCAACAAATAACAGCTTGGTCATCAGGTGCACCTATACGTTTAAGATGGAGAAGTGATTTAAATAATGTACCACCAAATCCAGCTAGTTACTGGTATGGTCAAATAAGAACGGCACTACTTAATCACGGTTACACTGGCATTTAATTAAGAAGGCCATATAACAACTAAAGAGCCCGGATCAAACCGGGCTTTTTTATTTTTTAGCATCTTCTATTTCTTTTTGTAGACAGGCAAGAGCACGCCATGCAACTTTTGCAGTATGACGAATTCCGTCATCATCAATTGTGCCTGCATCAATAAGATGTCTAGCTAATGCATCAAAGTCATCATTAGACTTATTACGATCCCAATGTAAAGGTTTATCAGGATGATGTTGTTTGTTTCCCTGTAGAGATACACGAGCTATTTCCATAATAGCATCCGGGAAGTATTTTAATACACCAGTAAATACTGGAGTTTCTTTTCTTTTTTCAGCTTTGTCCATAAACAACCATTCTTTTTTAATCATTTGTCTTTGTTTTTACGATAGTCAATTATAAAGCCAATAGCAACGAGAACGTTTAACCCTAAGCTAGCAATAATCTCATGCAAGTCTTTATATGTATTGACGCTTAAATGTACGTGTCCGATCACCCAAAAGGGTATAGCCATCTGTTGACTGTACCATATTAAAGCAAACTCTAGAAATTTCTTCATGTGTTATTCTTTTGTAAAGGGAGTAAATAAGGAGCCAGAGCCCAAGAATGCAAAAACTCAGGCCCCGGTTGGTTATCTCCTATTCATTGTATTTTTACTACTAATGTATAAAAAGATTATAGCTAATATGAGTGCAACAACTAGCTTCACTGATCTAAAAATACATTTTCTATTAATTGTGTGTCAGTGATATCTTCATCTACTTCTATAACTTTATTAACTGGATCAGATATAACCACCACTTTTTCAGACAATACAGTCTCCTTTTTGATCATTGGCTTAGATTTATTTAAACACTCAGCAACAATAAAGTCATGAAAGTTCTGACTGTCTTGAAGCCAGTACCTTGGATGGGCCTTCTTTAATGCATGTGTAACATGATTGTAAAAGGTCCAACAAGTATTGGTATCAACACCATAGTGAAATGATGGTTTAGCTAGCTCAGCTTTAATAATAGATGTTTGTTGTGAATCTATAAGCTCTTCCTGTACAAACATTCTACCTACTAATTCAGCTTGCTCTCTTTCAGTAAGATTAATTGTTTTCATAGCATCTCTATCCTTAATGATGCGTTTATAATACTTCTCAGCATTTTTAATTTGGTCAGCTATGTTTATATTGCAATCTAAATTTGCCGTCCCGGTATGTTTTCTTTTGAAATTCATCATATCCCCAGCAACCATACCGTTATAACAAACCTTAACGTAGGCTCCAATAGCACATTGAAATCTAACAAGTTTATTATATGAATTAGTCCAGGCAAACATCATTCCTAATTCAGTTTCATTAATGATATCTTCATCAACGCTTCTACTAGGGTAAATATGATAAATACCTTGTGCAATTGTAGCATTAGTATTTGCTCTGTATATTTCCCTTTGAACTGTGAACCCACTCTTCTTGAGTAGGGTTAACGTATTGTCTATCACCTCTTTGTGTGTAACAACTGTGTATGTCTTACCATGATTAGGTAAGGGTGCATTCTCTAAATAAGACCTTGTGGTCTCTGTTGGTTTTTTATGTCCCATAATATTAAACTTTTAAAGTGTAAATATAATAAATTAATCTGACACAGCAAATTAAAATATATATCTTATTGTATTTAAAGGAAAGTATTTACTGTATATCTCTTTAAATTCTCTTAATAATCTGCTTTTATGCATCAGAGGATATCTCATGACACCACTTTGATTCTTTACTTCTGAACTATACTTCATCATGTCCTGGGCTTCTGGTGATGCTTTAGCCATTTGATTAGTATGATTAGTTAAAGCAATAACTTCACATTTATTTATACCTGCATGTTCTTTTACTTGTGCAAAGAGTTTATCATACTCTTCTTTCCAACCAGGATAAAAAACTAAAGGACTATAATTAAGGTGAACTTCCCAACCTAACTCTTTGAGCCGATTAACATCAGCTATACGGCTCTCAATCTTTTGCATCTTGGGTTCTAATATATTAGAATACTTCTGAGGCATAAGACTAACACGTACTCTTGGAGGCTTGTTGAACTTTTTTACGTCAAGCTTCAACAAGCCCGGATACTTAGTGGCCATAGTACTATTAAGCTGAGGATGATCATCATAGCGTTTAAGATAATCAATCAAAGGTTCAGGCATATGTTTCTGCATCAAAACCAGATCTGAATTACATGCAACATCTACCATAGTATATATAGGGTCTTGTTGATCAGGTTCTTTATAATAAGATTTTTCCCAATTAACTACAGACTGGAAGATCTGGTCAACGTTTTCATTGACAAAGACTCTTTTACCATTGTATCTAGACATATAACAATAGGTATCTACACAGCCACCAAAACATCCGTAGATGATATTAGGAGCTATGCAGTTAGCACTATTGTTATTTGGTTTAGTTACAAGGGTTTTAGTCCTTTGTACCTTAATCATTTCTTATATAAGCTGACTCAGTACCGGATATAATATCTATATCTTTTACTTCAATGTCTTTTACAAATTGACCGTTAACCATCTTACCTGTACGTTTAGAAATTATATTATAAGCTGACTTAAGGCAATATTCTAAAGATACATTTTGCATCTTAGCCTGAATAATCAGGGTGACCATAATATCACCCATAGCATCAATGATTTCTTCACGGTCATCAGCATTGATAGCCGTGCAGAGCTCAGTTGTTTCTTCTAATGTCTTCAACGCTTGGGCCATTGGTGTGGCTTTGTCAAAGATACCTTTTTCTTCTGCCCAGCTTTCTACTGCACATTCTAATTCAAAATAATCCATATGTTTAAAATAATTTTAATTGATTTGTTTTTACAGAGAGTATACTATTTATCTCAGATTCAATAGCTTGAAGATAATATAGCTTATCTATATTATAATCAGACCATTTAGGTTTAACTTCCATCTTATTAAAGACAGTTTGTAACCATCTGCCTGCTTCTAACTGTATCTCACGCCCATCATTCTTGTTGACTTTAATAATCTTTACACCATCTTTAGATATAAAGTATCTATTAATTTTCTGCAAAGAATCTTCCGTAAAGGCACCATTTGTTATACTTCGGGCTACTTGTTGCCAATCACCCTTGGATTTACCACCTATACAATAGTCAAGAATATTTTTATTCTCTTCTAAGTAATCTTCTGGTAGCACATCATTAACAAAGTATTGATATATAGCTTTTGGGATTACTAGCTTAGACTTATTTTTATGTAACTGCAGGTTGTGAAAATCAAACCTACCTTTAAGCTTGACAGGTGCAAAGCTAAACTTATCATTCTCAACCTTAAATAGATAATGAGGCTGACTCTGCTTAACTTCTCTCCACTTAGTAATGTCAACATTTACAAAGTTGTTTACACCGATATAATTATTTACATCAGATAAAACAAGCTTTTGATATTCATCATGTTCTAAGTTTAAACTTGTAGTATTTTCCCATTCCTTACATATTTGCATATATAAATCATAGTGCTCTCTTGGTATAATAGTTTCTACACCATCCGTGTTTTGTAATAAAGCAACAGCACCCGGTATACGCTCCATAATTTGTTCATACAACATCATCAACGTTAGCTGACCATTAATTGTAATTCTCATACATAATTCAGGATCATAAAAGAAGCTGTTTACATCATTGCTAAGGCCAAAAGTAGAATTAAGTATAATCTTGTATACATAATTCATTGGATTGCTCTTAGGAATCTTCTTACGCTCCTCAAAGAACCATTCATATTGATCACAAAACTGGTCAACTGGGAAATGTGCAGGAGACCACTTGTTTTTAATAGCCAAATTAGGATAAAAACTAGTTACATCTGATGACATAATAATCATATCATCTGAACTTTCATAAACTCCTTTAGAAGCAGCACCGTGTGCACCCCCTAAACCAAAGTGAGTCTTTACATCTTTGTAATTAATATGATATTTAAAGCTACCTTTTAATCTTGTTGCATCTATCTCAAGAGATTTAAACCTATCATGTAGTGTTCTAAACTCAGGAGATGTAAACGAAACATATGGTAATATAATATCATCAACCTTAATTACAGATCTATGAGTTCTCATTTGTTTTAGGTCCCTCTTTTGTATATTAAGCTTTTCTGACAAATAAAAACCAAAAAGCTCTTTACTAATCCTAGGCTCTGAGGCACTAAACAAGTTAATGTTATAAGTCTGAGTTAGTTCTTTTCTTAAACCAACCTGTGACTTAGATCTATTATAGATTTCTTTAGTAGATCTTACATCATTAATACAATATTCAAGTATAGTATCTATTTCTTGTTGTGTAGTTATCTCTGTCTCATGATGAATAGGCATATCAAGGATGTTTTCCCAATCCATGCTGTACTGAATCCACTTAAGACTTGAACGCTTAGCTGGATTATCCCAATGATGAAGTTTAAATATGTCTATTTGACCAATTATCATCTTCCATTGCGGGTAATCACTAAATTCTTTATTGTTAGATTTCTGAATACAACGTTGGGCATACCTATAAATAATACTAGCAATCTCACAACCACTTAGCTCTGTCCAACTTTTGTGGTTATCTATTATATAGTGAGTGACTTGGGCATCAAAGGCCAATCCGTTATAAGATATATGCCACTCTTTATTATCAAAGTTTTCTTTTAAGAAACTAATGAACTCATCTAAATCATTACGCAGGTCATGAATAACAAAGACTTTTGTTTCTGTAGTCTTATAGTGTTCAAATACCCCGGTGAAACAATTAGATAAAGTCTCATAGTCCATTACCCAATGCTTCATTCTTTTCCTTTTTTAAGTTTATCTTTAAATGTATGTAGAGTTCTATCAGTAATACCTAAAGCTTTAGCTGCACCTCTTACTGTTTTATGTTTTTTAAGAGCTAGAGTCATTATTCTCTCCCTCATCTGAAGTAGTGTTTCCATTATTATAATTTTTAAGTGCTGTTACTTTTGCTTCTAGTATTAAATCCATAATACTATCATAGATGTTTTCTACGGCTTCTAATGATCCATCACGCTCTAACTTCTTATTTATCTCTCTTTCATATAAGTCAACTGTTTTGATCACATGTTTGATCTTTTGTTTGACTTGTTGCGTATGTATATACTGTAACCCGTGTGCAAGTTCACCCATACACTTGGTCATAGCAAATAGGATGTTGACATCCATTATTTCTTCTTCTGTTAATTTAGACATATAAAATTATTAGAGCCAAAAAAACCCCAAATCAATGAGGCTTTTCTGTACCAGATTATAGGTGGATAGTATGGGAAACCTATTGACCTGGAAGAATAATTTTAGAAGGTTCAGTCTTTTGTAAGTCTACAAAGAATTCCTCTACATTAAAGTTGTCTGCATTAATTGCAAACATATGAATGAATGTTTCTATATCAGCTCTATCACTAAGATAAAACTCAGAAAATGTATCTACTAATCTTCTTTCTTCTTTATGTGTCTTCCCAGTTTGTTTATTAGGAGTCTTAAGTCTCATAGGCTGTCCGTCATCATCTAACTTAGGAACCATGTGGTAAGATTGTTTCATCACTTTACTGATGACTGCTAATATGCCTGACGCAGGGTCAAACATAGCTTCTGTGTATGGTGAGTCTAAACTCACTGGAATCAATGTAAATGATTTAGCATTTCTAAAAGTAGAATTTACTAACATCATATTTTGTCCTATTTGGTTTGCCATAATATATTTTATTTGTTTGTCAAAGATATGGAACTATTTTTTAATAATTGACTAATAACGTGATTATTATCAATTAACGTTTCTTTTTCAAGATCTGGTGGAGTACATACTTCATACACATCTTCTATAGATTTTAAACTAACACCTAGAGATTCTGCATATTTATCATGTACACTATCAGGAGTTAAGAAGCCTTCAACATAACTTCCTATTTTATCTTGTCCTCCAAAGAAATCTATTATTTTGATTTTACTGTCTAAACTGTATTGTGAGTATTTACCACTAACAAATCTTTTTACATCAGTTTTAAAACTAGAAAAATCATATATATACAATTGTGTGTCTTCATTTAATTCAATAGCCTCTTCAAAAAATGGGTTATTTATCAAATTATCTAATGCAAATTTATTAAAGACTCTTGTCTTTTTGGTTTTATATTCACAAAAGAATTTATGATCATTAACAGAATAGACATTGTCCCATGCAACATACGTTTGTATTGGTACATGGGTTATGCCTTTCTTTATTTGTAGTAAAGGATAAAGAAATACTTTGCTTTTTTGAAAATATTCTAAATATACGCCCATACTACAATTTAACCTTTTTCACTAACAATTCATAAGGTAATGAGTAGTTTCTCTCTGTATAATGATAACCTGCTGTTTTTAATACACCACCAAGACCCTCTGCCCAATTAGACATAGACTCTTGAGATACGTCAAAAACATAGACTTGGTTATACTTATCAATAACAATAAATTTAAACTCTATAGTATAATCATCTCTATCATCTCCAAGAGAATCATAAACCATTTTAGAATAAATAGCAGCCTGTAACCAATAATTATAAAAGTCTACACTTTCTGCAAATGCATCTACAGTCTTACCAGATGTTTTAAGATCACATATTGTTACTGTCTTTGACTCAGAGTCAACAGTATAGTAATCTACATATCCATGTAGTTTAAACGGATAACCTTCTAAATCAGAAACAAGATACTGTTCTGCATGTGTGGTTATAGGATCTAAATCAAAGTCAGTCTGTTCATTCTTGAACAAATTCATAACTTCTTCATTAGCTTTTATAACTTCTGCTTTAGCAGTACAGTCAAGCAGTGTCTCTTCATTAATAACATCTACATTACTATTAGATAAGAATTCCCAGTAAGGTTCAAATTCTTTTTTGATAATCTTTACAATACGTTGTTCATCTGTTTTAAGAGATTGATACAAGTTCATTTCTTTGAGTGAATCCAATACTATTTCAGATGGAACATCAAATAACTCTTTTGCATCAGTATATAAAGACATGTTTTTTAGTACCTTTCTAACACTATCTGATGGTGCTTTACCGGGTACAATGTTAAACTTTTTGTTTAAGTTCTCAGGTTCAAACACTAAACAATGCACAAGTTTACCTTCTACTAAATGTTTATCTGTTTTAACCTCACGTTGTTTGAGAATATAGTCCTTGTAAAACAAGGATGGTGAAAATAAAATTTTGTTAAGAGAAGAATAACTAAATGCAAAGTTTGTATTTGCATAAAAGTCTTCTTCCCTTTCCATGTTTCTATTCATCTGAAATAATTTTATTAGTTAATTCTTCATTAATATATAAGGAATTTAAATCAACCTTAAATACATCTGCACTTGGTCCTACCAAACTGCCTAGAAATGTTGAATGAAGCTTTTCTCTTGTACTATCCACAGCAAATTTAGTTAATTTTCTGTCAGCAGCCAAAAGATTTAGATACTTATTAAAAGAGTAAATACCTTGAGTATTATGATTTCCTTCATAAGATTTCATTCTTTTTCTAAAAGCTTTAACGTTAACTGTGTTCCAGTTTGTAGTAGCTTTAAGCCAGTCATAGTGCCAGTAATAAATACCTGATACTACATCAAATGACTTTTCAATATTGGAGTTAGCCAACATCTCTAAAGCCAGTGACCTGTTATCTATATCACTACTAGTAACCATCTTTTCTACCTCATCAAACTTTTCACTTTCCAAAACAGCAAGATCTTCATCTATTATTGCACATATACTTGTGTCTGCAATAAGTTTACTAGGTGAGTTTGTTACTGCATTAAACAGTTTATAGTTTTCTTCAGTTAATACCCAATCATGACCATGATCATTAGATTGATTATTTTGTGATGCTAGCTGATCTATAACTTGTTTTACTTTATCAGTTTGAGCTGTCTGAGCTTCATTCCAGTTTGAACCATAGCTAAAACTAACTCTATAGTTCACATCTGTATTAGACATAAAATCTCTTAAAACATCTAAAGCACATGGTGCAAGCAAATCCATATTTTTTAATTCAGCTAAAATTCTATAACATTCAACATATGCTATAGAAGATTTCCATTCTCTAGAAACTAACTTATCAAAAAACTTCATAGATACTATGCTTATATCAGCTTTAGTAACATCCCGGATAACTTTACAGTTAAATCTTTCTTTCAAAAGATCAACTTTCTGCCTAGGTAAATCTAACTTAGGATACCTATAGATTTTTTTATCTTGTAAATCAACTGTTTCTTGTAAGTCAGCAACACCCATCTTTACTAGATCTTCTATTCTAACTTCCCAGTTATTACTACTGAACACGTGCATGCCATCAAGATGATTCCATTCAAAAGCATCTTTTGTTAATCTACCGTTATCATCAATTGCAGATGATTTTATATTAATGTTTAATCTTACTCTTTTTTTCATGTTTTAAATATTTTTGATATTCTTTTTTAACAGCTACTTTAAATGTATAAAGATCCCTGTTATGAATGCTTATCTCTTTTCTTACTATTGGCTCAAGATATCTAAACGTTGTTGTGTCAAGTTTACCTTCATGCTCTAACCATAGTATCATGTCTTGAGCACTTTTACGCTCAAACTTAAGAAATCCAGATGCTTCTAGCCAATACTGCAAATCTTTATCTCTATTATCTGCATATGTTATATTACTACAGTCTTGTGAAAACTGCCATAATAAATGATAGTTTTTCTTATAATCTATAGTAGGAACAATTTTAAGAGCTAAAGCTTTATCATCACTATATGAATTCAACTGAGCTTTAAGATCACTAAGAAGTTGCTCATCTAGAGTCATCTTAGTGGCAGATGAATGAAGTACTGTCTCAGGATCAATAACACTTACGTCTGTGGTATCAATTATATGAGCAAGGTTTAAAGCCATACCGGTAATCATCCAGGTATCATATAAGCTATCTTCAATATCTATATCATAGTATCTTATATTATCTGTAATCTTAGGTGTAAGAATACATTCTAAGCCTGAATCTGATATCTTTTTAAGAACACCAAGTTTATTAGCATCTCCTTTTGTGGTTTCATAATTCCATAACTTATTCATCATTACTGTAGATGGGATATTTTCCGCATTTTGTAATTTATGAGTTGATATTTCTTCATGACCTACAATTAAATCTGCTAATTCATAATCATTTGTTACAGTTATACCGTGCTCTTTAAGAGCAGATTTTAATCTATCCTGTGATACATTACACTTAGGTAGTATAAAAGCTTTCTTTTTGGTTCTAAAAGTTAGGTCATCTTCTGTTGGGACCGTTAGTATAGTGTTTATTTTTTCATATGTTGTTTGATCTTGTGTACATAATACTTTAACAACACCAGTACTAGAAACCAACCCATATATAGGGTCAGCTTCTAGTCCAAAGTGTATTAATGCATCAGTATCAAAATCTTGATATACTGATTTATTTGCCATTTTATTTCATTGTCATTTGGATGATTTCAGGAACCATCATCAATTTGTTAAACTTCTTTTTATTACCGTTAAAGATTGTACGCACAATTAAATACTTAAGATCATTAGTAAAATAATCTTTTGTACATAATGCTATTAATCTATCAGTCAACTTCTGAGTTATTGTATTCTCTTTAGAATGAACAACTGAGAAGTTACCTAGCCTTGTAGCCAGAGTAGATGCAATATCTGCACGATACGTATCATCTTTACCAATACAAGATCTAAGCTCACCAAGAATGTATTGCTCATTATCATGAGTCAATAAATCTTTTGGTGTTACCAGCTTATCAAGCTTATTATTAATAAAGGTTGTAAACATAGAAGCAAAAGCATCACCTACACTACCTTCACCAATCATCTGAATCATACTGAGGTTGTCCTCAAAATTATCAAAGCTTGATATTGCATTAAAGAATGTAGTAATAGATCTTGCATTAGTTTCTTGCGTTACAAGTTCTGGATGAAGTAACAGGAAGTTAATACATCTTGTATCAATTCCTGCACCTTCAGCCCATTCTGCCCATACATTAACATCAAACTTAAGGTTTGCGGTTACATATCTAGTCTTCTGTGCACTATCTACACTGTTAACCATATAATCCCCGTTATCCGGATTTGCTGTCAAAATTATGTGCCAGTCTTTTGGTAACGTCCATGAAATATAAGATTGTCTATCAATCAATTCCATAACTGCTTGAATAAATCTTGTGTCAGCACGGTTCCAGTCATCTAGTAACAAGATACCACCGGCCTTTGCATCTGCAATCCATTCAGGAGCACAGTAAGACATTCTGTTCTTACCTGTCATTTTGTATCCATTCTTTAGATACTCTTGTACGGCAAGTTCATCAACCCACATACCAACTTTTTTGGTAGTAGTTTTTAGATTAGCTAAATCTGATGATGCTGCAGCTCTTTGTGCTGCTGTATAAGATATGTCATCAATCTTCTTTGCAGGTACTTGTTTCTCTTTATACATCTGAAATTGACGTACAGGGAAACCAACTAAGTCACCTAGTTCTTCTATCTGAGCTAAATTAAGCTTTACAAACTTTAAGTTATTGTCTTGAGCAAGCTCTACTATAGTAGAAGTCTTACCAATACCCGATTCACCCACAACTTCTACTGATACAGAATTCTTACCTGCTTCTTGTAGATACCTGTTATTGGTAATTATGTGATTTACAAATCCTTTTAGTTCTGTTACATTTAAATTTACTTGTGCCATTTTCTATTAATTTAATTTTATTACTTGTCCTGGTAGTTCATTATTCATATCAGAGATACTGCTCAATACCCATAAGGTATTATTTGGACAGTTCTCTGGAGAATAAGCCTCACCATCTGTTAAATATACTAGGGCTGTATATTGCCCTTTATTTTCATTAAAATGATCTACTACTGGTTGGAAGCTTGTCCCACCACGACCATGTATTTCCCAATCCTTTTTTGGATTAAACTCTTTCACGCTATTCAAGCGGGTATCACACTGTGCAATTGTAATTTTATGACCAGTCTTATGCATATGCGTAAGTTCACTAAAGAATTCCTTTAGCTCATTATTATTTACAGATCCACTTGTGTCAACACCAACAAGTATATGATTCTTGAATTTAATCTTAAGGCCAGGATTAGCAGCATAACGTTTATTGTATTTACGTCTCAGCTTTTTAGTATACACTATACTAGAGTTACCTACAAATCTTCTCAGATAACCTTTCCAATCAAACTTAGGAGGATCAATGTGCATTAACCTATGAATCAAATCAGCAAGTTCACCAGGTACAGTACCTTGTTTCTTTTCTGTTTGTTCAGCAGATTCCTTAAGTTGATGTTCAATTTGTTTCTGAACTAATTTCTTATCTGCTTCAGGTAGTTCATCAAACTCTTCCCATGTGCTATGACAATACTGTGATTCACCATCCATCTGTTTCATTAAACCATCTAATGAAGGAGAAGTACCATCTTCTTGTGCTTGTTCCAAAAGTCTATAATATTCTTTTGTACCTGCTTTTGTAGGAAGATTTAATTCAGGAAAACTTGAGAGCAGTAAACCACCGTCAGGTAAATTACTTTCCAGTATGTACTGGTTGATCTCTAAATCAGCAGCTATATTAAATAACTTATGATTAGAATATAGATCTCTCAATAAAAGATGACCAAATGCAATATGCAAAAGCTCATGTTTAATTAAACCAAATCTGTGATCTTCACTGAGTCCGTTATAGAACTCTGGATTTATTGTCAATTGCATACCAATACCTTGTTTGCTTACACCTGCTGTAGGAATACGCTCACTGTATTGTTTATTGATACCAATTAAAAAGAGCCCGTAAAAGGGCTCTGTAAATATTAAACTTTTGGTTGTTCTTGCAACCTGATCTTGTATGTTTATCATTGATTCATAATTTTATCTAATATTTCTTTATAAATAGCATCCGCTTTATGGAATCCTATATAGTAATATAAAGCTTGCTTACCAATTACAGGTTCATCAACAAATTGAACTGCATCAGCAAACTTCTTTCTATGCTTAAAAACTAATGCTTTATGCATAAGTAAATCAATAGCGTCATCTTTGTAATTATTTTTATAAATTTCCCAAGCTACTTCTTGATCATCAGGAAGGCCTTGAAACATTTGTTTTAATTTAAAAAATTCATCTATTGTAATTACTTTGTAATTATCTCTATCCATACGCCTGGATTCTTCTTATCATAAGTGTATTGCTCAAATGCAGGAATTATAAACTCTGCATTATCATCTTCTATCCAACCATACTTGACCATATCATCTTGCACTGTTTGTGCAGGATTTATATAATCAAACTTATGGCGGCTGCCTCTAATAAATTCAAAAGATATCTTAACTGGAAGCTCATGCTTCTTGAGTTCTTTTTTAAACTCTTCAGTATATTTAAGATAAATATCTTTAGTAGCTTTTCTGTAATTCATTACAGCTTTGCTAGCAATAAAGTATTTACCCGTCCATCTTCTTCCATTCTTACTAGAAGGTACGTTTCCCGGTATAAACCATTTCATATATTATTTATTTAAGGTCTCTTTTAATAATGGCTTTAGCATACTATGCACTTTATCAAACCCATGCTCTTTCATAGCGTCTGATATATCTTTACATATAGTTGGCACAAAACCGTGGATTTTATATTCTTTTAAATATACTTCCACAGCATGCCTACCTGCGTCATCATTATCAAATAGAGTGATTACTTTTTTATACTTCTTCTTTAGGTGCTCTATAATATGAGGTTTAATCATAGTATTTTCTGAGTCAGGACTAATAACATCTAAGTTATAACCCATACTCTTTAAGCACATTGAATCTTTGAGAGATGAACAAATAACTAAATAGGGCTGCTTGTATGTCAACTGGTCCTTACCTTGTAAATATGGTTTTGCTTTATAAAATTTGTACTTCTTACTAAAAGGTTGATACATTTTATAAACTTCACCATTCTTATCAAAATAACCATAACACCACTTACTGCCTATAGTTAGCTTTCTTATTTCACCTGAATCATCTTTAATTAAATTATAATAATCAATTGGTCTGACGTTATACTCTTCAAGCATAGTTTTACCTATTCTAAAAGATAACCAAAATTTTCTATCCTCAGTAGTCCATTGTCTTTCTTTAATAAAGTCAATTTTCCATCTTGATTGAGGTGTAAATTTTTGTTGTACATATTCTGATGACCTAACATACTTGTTATAGTCTGATGTCATTTTAGTCATAGCACCGTGGTACTCTAACTCAAACATCAACTTGACTAGGTCTATTTTATTACCACTTCTACCTGTTGAAAAGTCTTTAAACTTATACTGCATAATGGATTTGTCCACATATATGCAAAAACTTGGTGTCCTCTCATTAGGATTAAAAATTGATTTAATCTTAATATCTTGTCCAGTAAGTTTTTCAGGAAGATCTAAATAGTATTGAAATACCCAAGTACTTGGCACATCTTGTCCCTCTCCTACAATGTTTTTTGTGTTAAACATAAAACCAAAGATATTAAAAAGAAATGGGCCCGGCAATATACCGAGCCCACACTTTCTAATTAGAGATATTAAAGTTCAAAGTCAGATCCTGCAGTAGGAGCTGGTTCAAAGTTATTAGCAGGAGCTGCATCTTTCTTTACAAATGGTCTGAAATGATTAGTATCATTCTTATCAAATTGTACAAGATTAGAGTTCTCTGTTTCTAGTGCTTCTAAAGGAACACCCATTCTGTTTCTCTTTGGTAAGAATAGATCATTGTTAACATAACCTTCTCTATTTTCCCATTCACGTGCACCTAAGCAAGCATTGATGTACCCTGTACCAGAACAAATCTTTGCAGCTTTAATCATAAAGTCTTCAATTGTTCCTGCTTCAATAGCATCAAGCTCATCTCTCTTACCAACAACTTCAGATAAGAAAACCATTGCTTTCAATACTTCAGTATCACGGTTAATTTCATTACCATTTGCTAATGTAGCATCTTTAAATGGATATGGAGAGAATCTTACTCTACCTACTTGGCCTGCATAACGTTCACCATTAGGATTATTTACATCTTTAAGGAAACCATTAAATTCCCCTTCAATAGGTTCACTTTCTACATGCAATGTAATATTGTATGCATTTACATCATATGGTGTTTGATCAAATGTTATTGAGTTGATCATTACTTTTTGATTACCTGTTCCAATTACTGGTTTAGTTCCACCTGACCCGGCAGACATGTCTTTAGTACTTAACATAATTTTTGATTTTTATTAATTATTAATTATTTGTTGTATTCTTCTATACAACTGGTTACAAATTGTAGGTCATTCTTGATAAATCTATCTTCAAACATACCCATTGGTGATTTACATGTGTTCTCTCCATTGTTTTGAGTTTCAAAACCATATTCAAGTTCACCATCATCATTTTTATTTACTTTTCCAAATAAAACAATTGAGAATAAGCCTTCCAAAGTTAGAGTGTTGTCAATCATTTTACCAACAGTCTTAGCTTTAATCTTTCTATTCCCATTTATATCAGTTGAATCTTCTGAGTGAGTTAAGAAAATAATAGTCAAGTCATCTCTTAGATCTTTAGGTAACTTAGCAACTTGTGCTAGATTAGCTGCAATCTGAGTAAACTTTTCATACCCTTTCTCATTAGCTCTATCAAAATATTCAAAAGAACTCATATATTGCCAATCATCAACAACAATTGTTTTGATATGGCCCATTTTGTCATTTACATGACGCATTGCCTTTATAATACCCGGAGCTGTAGCAGCTGAGGTAAGATTACCTTTAGGATTATCTTTAGTTATCTGAGTATACTTACTCTTCCAACCCTTAAAAGGTAAAGGTTTATTTGCTATGTTTATAATGAAAGTCTCTTTGGGATCTAATGTTCTGATTGAGGTTGACTTTCCTGTACCTGAATCAGCAATTACTAATACGCTGTTTGCCATGATTTATTTATTGAATTTATTGATTACTTTGGTTAATGTGATTAATGTTTGATTTATTTCTTCAAGCTTATCTACAAGCTCAGTACTAGATCCTGCATCTGGATTTGGTAAATCAAATAATGTTTTACCTATATCCGCTACAAATTTAGGCTCTTCTATAATAGATTTACCTCTAGAAGTTATATCATTAATAACTTTTAATTCACTTACAGGTATAAGATGTCTTTGAAACCCTGAGCTAGAAGTAACTAACTCATACTCTGATTTCCAGTGAGGATTAGATCTATGTAGATATAACGTTCTCTTTGGATCTTCAGAGTCATAGTCAATACTAACAAACTCTGTGTATATATCTTTGTCTTTCTCTAGTTCACTAGGAAAGAATGATACATACAATTCATCTTTACCTTTAGGCCTGTAGGCCATCTTTGGTATATACAGTGCATTTAGATTACCCATTGTTTGAAAGTAGTCTTCATGCTCTTCTCTTAATTTATTTACTTTTTGCTTACGTTGCTCAGGAGTTAATCCCATAATTTCTTTATTTAATTTTTTAGTGCTTATCATCTGCGTTCTTGTTGTCCAGGAGTAGGCATCTCTGCAATTTGCATCTTTTCAAATTCTGCTTTGAAAAAACTCATCCTTGCATCACCATTTCTTGCTTTTAAGAAATGTAATACCAATGTCCTATCATTTTCTATAATATATCTATCAGGTCCATAGAACCTAATCTTTTGCTTAGCCGGCCGGTTAATACCAATCAGCATATCTGCATGTTGTAGCATAGCATCTGATCCAAATATATCTGACTCAAGAATATAATTACCATACTTACCATCAATTGCTCTGTCAGGGTTATCAATATTTCTATTAAGTTGTGACAGTGCAATAAATAAACAAGGATAATCTCTCTTACATTGCGTAAAGAATTCACCTAATTCAAATAACATATCTAATGAATTGTTTTGATAAGGCGCTCTCTTTACAAGCATTGTATGATCTAATGTAATTATAGTCTTTTTACCTTGATGTTTAGTCATATACTGATCAATTTGCTCACGCATCTGATTTACAGTCAAGGGTGTTGATATAATATCTACAGGATACTTTACTCTTTCTTTAGCATACTGGTGACATGTGTTTAATGCTTCAGTACTTAAGACAGATCCAGCACTACATAATTCTTTATATGTTTTACCGGTTATAGAACTAAATTCTCTAATAGCTGATGTTCTACCAACCATCTCAAATTGAAACTCAAGAACTCTGAATTCATCATTAGGATTAAGCATAAAAGACTCACGTATAATCTGATCTTTAATCAAAGTTTTACCTGAGCCAGGTCTACCACCAATAACAGTTAGTGTGTTCCATTCTAAGCCATCAGTAGCTGCATCATTAAACTTGGGCCATGGAGTATAGATTGATTTCTCTTCTCCTGTTGACCTAGCATACATATATTTTAGTGCATCATTGAAGGCTGTGTACTGGCCCACCCATGCTGGTGTTGGTTTACCCATATTATTTATTTAATTAGTTATACTACGTTTTCTTTAAAATGATCTTCTTCTGTACTTACACCTTCTACTATCATATCACAATAGTCAGCTAAAGTAGAGTGTTTGACCCTGTGCTTATCTTGCTTACATATAAAGTATTGACTTGTTTGCATATACATATAGTCAGCATCTCTATACTCATTAACATACATTCTTGTAGCTTCATGAACTTCATCCCATGTATGATCATATGTTTCAAAGAACCATCTAAATGCTTCCCCTAAAGCTTTGACATTATTTCTTGCAGGCTTACCGCTTGGTAACTTTTTAGCAGGAAATACTTCTCTATAGCTGTTTATCTTTTCTACAAAGTCTTTACCCATTAGTTGGATGTCAGTCTTTTTCTTAGCTTTGATAAAATAACTGTCTAGAGTAGCACAAATTACTTTGGCTTGGTTTGTCATTATATATTGACCATCTTTTAATTCAAGAAAGCCTTTGCTTACCAAAACTTCCCTATCCTTTGCTACTACCTCTGGTAAGGAGATTTTTTGCTTCATACCAAATAGGATCAAGCTCTGGTTTGGAGTCAGGTTTGCTTTCAGTATCTTCTGAAATAGTTCCCACATATTTTTCTAAGTGTTTTAAAGTGTTATTATGAGCATCCATTACTGTTTGTTCATTACTGAAAAATCCATTCTCAATCATTTTACATGAATTAATAACGGTTGCATGGTTGCGTTTTAAAAATTTACCTATACTACTTTTAGTATGTCCTTCCTTGTGAGCCAAGTAAGACATAACTTGTACATATACAAGATAATCTCTGAATCTAGTTCTATGTTGTAGATTTTTAATTCTACGAAACCTAGGGTGATGATCATGTAATGCAGCTAATGCACTATCATGAAATATACCTAAAGGAATTTTTTTATTTTCTTCAAGAGGGGTGTAAATATACAATTTTACACCATGAGTTCTATAAAAAGATTTTTTAAATTCAGCAATATCTTGCTTCCGCTTAAGTTCCTGGTTATTAGCCATTTATGTTATAATTTAAGGTTATCAAAGGTAATAAAATCTACCATTCTATGCAAGTTTTCCCTTGCTTTTTTAGTTCTTGATTAGCTTTATTGAAAACGTCATTACAGTTCCATTCTCCACCTCTATATGCAGCTGATGCAGGGTGAGGACATTTCAAAATCTTACAGTTTGGAATCAAGGTTTGCCATTGCTCAGCTTTTTTACCCATCAATATGAAGATAGTATCTTTATTATGTCTATTGATATTATCAAAGATATATTCTGTAAAACTCTTCCATATGGCATAGTGAGAACCAATTTTATTTATCTCACATGTGAATGCTGTATTAATTAATAGCACACCCTGGTTAGACCAACGTCTTAAATCACATTCTTCTGGTGTATACATAACTCTACCTGTTTCTTCAAAGCCACCAATTGTTTGCTTTAGTATATATTGTAAAGACTTTTCAGCTTTACCTTTTCTACTGCAACTAAATGCAATTCCGTCAGCAACACCTAGTTGTGGATAAGGATCTTGACCTACTATGACAACTTTCATATCATCATATGGGCACTCATAAAATCCATTAAACACATCTTTAAATCTTGGGGTAAAACGTTTACCTTGTTCTACATTTTCAATTAATGCATTCATTATATGATCAAAACTTAAACCATTAACATAAGGTGAAAGCATGCGGCTCCAACCACTCTGTTCTAGTTTATCATTTAAATTATCTCTTAATGTATTGATATTTATTTCCATTTTTTTAGTAAATTATAGTATATTTGTTATCTAAATTAATTATTATGGCAAGTCAAAAACTTTTAACTTATGATCAGTGGGATTACACAGATGTAGTCAAAAATCTTGAATTATCTACAGTATATATTGTTTCATTACAAAACATTATTACTGATATGATACATAAAGATGAAAGACTTGAAACTGTTGGTGAAACTTTTAAAAAGTTTGATAAAATTACAGAACAACACCGAAATGGAACTAATCCAATGGAAGGTGTTACTCTTGATAATTGGGAAAAACAAATTTATACCCTTTTCTCATTATTACAAACAATAAAAGTAGGCGCTTATGATCAAAAGTTAAATAAACCTACCAAAACAACAGCTACTGAAGAAGATCTTAAAAAGGCTACTGCATTAATGATGGAAGGCAGTGAAGAAGCAGAAGCTAAACTAAAAGAAATTCAAAGTAAAATTACTTTAGCGTAACTGCATACCATTAAAGTCTCCTATTTCTATACATGACTGTATTGCTAAGTTCAGCTCATCTTTATCACAATCTGCAAAAGACTTACAATACTCTTGTTTGTCTTTTACAAAGCATAGCCCTGAAGATCTTTTCACTTGTATTTTGGCTTCTTCAAAGGTGTAACCAATTTCTTGTGCTATTTCTCTAATCATTGCATGTAAGCGTGCTAGTTGTGGGTTACTACCCTTAGCACCACTTACACCAACAAAAATTTCTAATCTGGAACCTTCTTCTAGTTGCTCAAAAAACTTTCTATATTTTGTACCCATAGCTTTAATGGGAAAATGTAGTTGGCCATCTTTAACAGATGCTTTTATATATAAATTATCTTTCATTTGAATATTGCTAATAAAACAATAATTAATATACAAACGCAAACAGACCCAATTGCAGCTAGCTCAGTATCTATTACCTGCTGTCTTCTTTTACCCTGAGTAAGCCTTAGCTCATCAAGAGTTTTTTGAACTTTTCTTTTTTCCATTTTTTCATCAATGCTTTGATCTACAACAATCAAAGAGATATCTCTTATATCTTCTAATCTTTGATATGCTGCATCTAAATTTCTTTGACTAGTTCCTGGGTGTATGTCAACCTTATCTAAATGTGACAATGCTTTTATAGCAGAGGAATAAATTAATATATTTTGGTTAGTCTTCTTCATCTGGTTTTCTTTTTATTGGTGTGAATAATAAATAGTTGGGATCATGTGGATCTAAATCCATTCCATAGACACTGACCCATTTGTCATTATCTAATATGTATGTTACTCCTCCTATAGTTTTGGTTTCTTGTTTATTGCTCATGATGTTCTAATATTTTTTCTTCTATATCTTCTTCTAATAAATGTTGTACGTCTATGGTAACTTGATTACCATTAGTATCCGTGTTAGTATACCAAACATGCTTAATTTCAGCAGTTGGCCCATAACCCGGTGTTCCTGGATCTCCATTAGAATCATACCATTGGTCTGGTTCTCCTGGATCATAAGTATATTCTACTTCTACTGTTTCTCCTGTGTTAGTTATAAATTCCATATCACAAAAATCTTAGTGCTCCTCCGTCAACATAAACAAACTCTTGTCCACACTCAGTGCACTTGGCGTTTGATTCATTACGTAGTAAAGTTGGCATGTTACAGTTAGGACAAGGTGTATCACCTTCTTCTATATACTCTTCAATTGCTTTTCTTGCATAGCTATGTATCATTGCATCATGTGCACCACGATATTCTAGCTCTTCTTGTTGCTCAATAAAGAGCTCTTTCATTTTTCCCATAATATTATTTTTTAAGTGGATTGTAGTAATTAATTTTTGATTGATCAAATCCTTTAACTGCATCAGCCACCCATTTCTCATCTTGTGTACCCTTGTACATAAGTATGTGACATGTAGCTGTCTCAGTTGGATTTAACCTGAGTAGTCTTCCTATTCTTTGTGCTGTCTTTCTTTCATTACCATATGCATGCATAATAATACCAGCTTTTAGGCCAGGTATTGTAACACCTTCTGATAACTGTAACACACAGGATAGTTTATCAATCCTTCCATCAGAAAATAACTCAAGGTTTTCATCTGATTTAGGATTTTTAGAATGATAACTGTGCTTACACATTCTATCAGCTTGCTTTTGGGTATTAGCAAATACAATACATTTAGTATTTACATTATTAATAATACCTTTTACATAAGCTTCTTTACTTGTGTAATCCATTAGAGCTCTCATACGCATAATTCTACCAAACTGTATTTGTTTGTCAGTATTAGCCTGTGCTAGTCTATTGGTAACATAATCATAATCCTTCTTTTCTGATGTATACCAGAATCCACCTGCCTTGTTTTTCTTCTTTAAAGAAGGTAACTTAGACAATTCTAACTGATGTATAATGATCTTATAGTCATTAAGTATCTTAGAGTCAGTTGCATCATCCGTAGTAAATGTATATTTAATAGGGCAATACTTTTGCACTAACATCCCCTTTTCAGAGGTTGTGTTTTTTGGTGGTGTACCTGTAAGACCAAGAATTCTACCTGTAAATCTAGCTAGAAATAACTCATGAACATATTTAAGTGAGTGACACTCATCTAAATATACTATATCATAGTCTTGAGGTTCTCTCTTCTTTAATGAGATGTATGTAGTAAAGGTAATATGATTTGATAGATCTTGAAGACCCATCTTTTCTAACTCATCAGTCCATGATTGAGCTACTGAATGTTTTGGAACTACTACCAGTACTTGTATGAACTGATCATAGTATCTTTGAAGGTGCTGTATTGCTATTCTAGTTTTACCTACACCCATAGATATGGCTAAACCACATCTTTTATGTTGCACTGCTATTGATAGTGCATCTTCTTGAACTACGTTTCTAGTTGGAACAGCCGTCCCAGAATTATTTGCCATAATATTATTGTTATTGATAGTACGATTGTCCAAGCTAATATTCTAACTAGCCTGTCTTTTTGATATTGTTTCATTTCTCTTTGGTGTTAAAGGTGGACCCTACAGGACTTGAACCTGTGACCTATCCGTTATGAGCGGAGTGCTCTGACCAACTGAGCTAAGAGTCCTGGTAGCCGGAGTGGGACTTGAACCCACACGAACTATCCAGTTCAACAGATTTTAAGTCTGTCATGTCTACCAATTC
>WLWF01000684.1_pt1 | contig 31765 bp, 22 predicted proteins | sample 6718331 | NCBI WGS metagenome assembly WLWF01 (sample SAMN12718692, study PRJNA515312) | sponge metagenome | isolation source: marine sponge | host: Mycale hentscheli | place: New Zealand: South Island, Marlborough, Capsize Point | collected 2003-05-01 | reverse complement strand
TGAGTTGGTTGTTGATACCACAATAGCTGGAGCTTCAGGTGTTGGGAATTTCCAATTACCGATACGTGGTAACAGAACCTATAGATATTATATCGAATGGGGTGATGGTATAACCAGTGCATCAACTAGTACAACTAGTTTAACTCACACTTACTCATCATCGGGTATTTACACAGTTAAGGCATATGGTAGATTAGATGATGTTTATTTTTTTAATTCAGCTGAGGCTGATAAAATATTAGATATACTGAGTTGGGGTAATATTAAATATAAGAGTCTTTATTCAGCTTTTAGAGGTTCAGCTAATTTGACGGGTTTGACTAATACTAGTTGGCAATCTGTTTCAATGGACCCTAGTACAACTCCACCTATAGGTGGTGGTGGTAACGAAGCCAACTTACAACAAACATTTATGGGTTGTACTAATTTGAACACTGATATGGGTGCTTACGATGTAAGTAACACAAAAAGGTTGACATGGTTTTTTTATGATTGTGATAATTTTAATAATGGTGGTTCACCTAGTATATCTGGATGGACAACATCTAATGTACAATATACAGATAATATGTTTACCAATTCATCATTCAACCAACCAATTGGTTCTTGGGATGTTAGTAACGCAACAACTATGGACTCGATGTTACAAAATACTAATTTTAATCAAGATATAAGTAATTGGAATGTTAGTGGTGTGACTAATATGTCTGATATGTTAGATAATACACCTATGAGTCAGGCCAATTATGATTCTATCCTAACAGGTTGGACAGGTTGGAATGGTTCAACAGCGACTAAAACATTACAAAGTAATGTTAATTTTGGGGCTGATGGTTTAAATTACACTTCAGGTGGAACAGTTGAGGCAGCAAGAAATTATTTAATAACAGGGTTAACCTGGACCATAACAGATGCTGGTGGGATATGATAGAAATTAAAGGACATACAGAAAATACTTGGTGGATTTTTAAAAATAATGATAATTCGGTTATTAGATATGGTGATACATCTGTTGGTAGTGTAACCCAATCAGGGTTATCAAATAAAGAAACATTCACGGTAGAAGTTGATTGGGCTAATCGTTTATTAGATTTTGATATAACAGGTAAGACTTCAGAAAATATTACATTAAGTGGTAATACTTGGGTAGTAATCTAATTGTGTTAATATTTATAATATAAACACACGACAATGGCTAGAAAAGATAAAAGAATTAATCAACTAACACCAAGTAGTGACCCGTTATTAGGCACTGACTTAGTGGCCATATGGGCAACTAATAGTAACCCACATACTAGACACCAAACAATAGACAAAATTACATCTTATGTGGCACTTAATATGACAGGTATTACGTCAAACGATACTTACGTAACAGGAGCAACACTAAACGTCAATTCATTGGAATTAGGTAGGAATCAAGGACTTCCAACATTATCTGTTGATTTATCAAGTCTTGATTTAAATGATAAATTTTCTACAGGTGGTACACTTACTAATGGTACACTTGTAATTAGGGATAATCAAGGTAGTTCGTTTGAAGTAACTGGGTTTAGTGAAACATTTACTGGAAATACATCTGGTTCTTGTATAACAGATTTATATGTGAGTAATGTTTATGGTTGTTCACCAATAACTGTACATAATTCAATTAAAACCGACAACTCAACAATATTAGACGATGGATATTCATTTGCTTTCGGTAATAATGTTATCGCAACAGCTAATAACTCACACGCTACTGGTTATTTAACATCAGCTAGTGGGGATAATTCACACGCAGAAGGTGAAGGGTTAATGTTAGATAAAGTACAAAACGGTGAAACTTATGTTGTACCTAGTTACCAACTATACGCAACGAACGGTGTTGCTGGTTATGACACTTATCAATTATATCTTAGTGGTAATACAGGGGCAAGTAATTTACATACAATATATGGGAATAAAGAAAACCCATTGATTTTTCCAGGAACTTATAATAGCTTGGCTCCATTTGCGGCTGATATAGGTGGCGTAAGTCCCGCATTTTGGGCTGTTAATGCAGATAGTGAATTTGATAGTTGGTTAACTGTTGGTGTAGGTGATGGTTCAGCTGGTAGTGCAGTCGAAAGTATGGGTCTTGATTTTAGTGGGTCATGGCCTAATAATAATTCATTAGGGACACCATTAACTGGTGATAGTTCCGCTGTATTTTGGTTGGACCCAAGTGCTGGTTCCTCATTAAGTAGTAATGTAATTGTTGCACAAATTACTATACCAACAGGTTCAATATTTAATGTTAAGTTAAATGCACAAGGTAGAAGTGTTAGTGGTGAGGATTGGTATCAAGAAGATATTGAGTTCACAAATGGGACACCTTCAACACCACAAAATCCATTACCGTCTGGTCTTGTCGCTTATAATGATAGGGCAGATTGGAATGGTACTGGTGATGTAAATATAACGGATTTATTAACATTATTAACATTACTACCTTATCAAGAGCTTGGGGATTCGGGTTACGATGCGGATATCGATATTAATAGTGATGGGTTTATTAATATTGATGAATTACAATTAATGTTAAATGCTCTTGGACAATCAACTCCTATGCCTGTCACTAATGGTGCTTTGATAAGAACAACGGCTAGTGGTAAAAGTTCACACGCACAAGGTGTCGGAACAACAGCTAGTGGTATAGGTTCACATTCAGAAGGTAGAAACACAACCGCAAGTGGTGATTATTCACATGTTGGTGGTAACAATTCAATAGCTTCTGGCTCTACTTCATTCATACACTCAACCAACTCGCTTGTAACTGGTGATAGAAGTGTTGTATTAGGTGGTGTTGGAATTACCGCTAGTGGGGATTCTTCAATAGCTGTTGGTGTCTACACGTTTACAAATGGTCAAGGTTCATTTGCTGGTGGATATAATCAAGCCCATACAGTTGTAGGAGACGGGTTTTATCAAGGTTTAACGGGTATAACGGTAAATGGTAATATTTACCATGTTAGTGCTAACGGGGAGGGGTCATTTGTTTATGGTGGTGCTGATTCTGAGGGTCCTTTACAAGTTGATGGGACTTATTCACAAGCTTTCGGTTACAATAATGTAAATCTAGGTAATTACTCAGCCGTGTTTGGTAGAAGTAATTTCATACAAGGTGGTCAGTATTCATTAGTTAGTGGTATAGGTAATGCTGTTAGTGGTACAACTAATCTTGTTAGTGGTCAAGATAACACATTAGATAGTAGTTCAGAAGAAAATATTGTTGGTGGTAATGGTAATCGATTGGTGGGAGCAACCAATAGTATTATAGTAGGACAACATGGTGGGGGTGGTTCCTCTGAAACCATAGGCGGTACTAGTCTTATAGTAGCTGGTAGTAATAATTCTGTTGGTGGAACTTACTTGACGACTAATGGTAGTAATAATACATTAACGTCAGTTAGTTATTCATCAGTATTTGGTAGTGGTAATGAGATTCAAGAAGATGCTAGTTATTCATATGTGTTCGGTGACGGTAATATATCAACAGGTGAGGACGGGGCATTTATAGCTGGTCTTTCGTGTACAGTATCTGGGGTTGAGTTTAGTACAGCTATTGGTGTTAACCATGTTGTTACTGGGGATAGGACAGTTGTGTTAGGTGGTAGTGGTATTAGTGGTACAACTGATGATACAGTTTATGTACCTAATTTTAATATAGATTCAGTACCAACAACTGATAACTCAATAGATAATATACTTGTAAGAAATACAGATGGTAGCGTACAATTAAGAACTGCCGCTTCATTATCCGAGGATGGTCTTTGGAATGCTGGTACTGGAACTGATGCCGTTGTATTAGCTAATAGTGGTTCTATAGCATTTGGTATAACAGCGGTGGCTGAAGGTTCAAATACTACAGCTGGTGGTGATTATAGTCATGCTGAGGGTATTGGAAATATTGCATCTGGTATAGCGTCACACGCTGAGGGTGGTGTAGACAATAAAGGGAATTTACTACCCACATCAGCAACAACTAGTTCTGCACATGCTGAAGGTGCTGGTACACTTGCTAGTGGTGAAAGTTCACATGCTGAGGGTGAGGGGACAACTGCTAGTGCTAATTTCTCACATGCTGAGGGTAAGGATACAGTTGCTAGTGATGAAAGTTCACATGCTGAGGGTGAGGGGACAACTGCCAGTGGTCAAGCGTCACATGCTGAGGGTCTGAGTACGATAGCTAGTGCTAATTTTTCACATGCTGAAGGTAATTCTACAACTGCTAATGGTCTTAATTCACATGCAGAAGGTTCGAATACGGAAACTGGTAGTTTTGCAGTCAATTCACATGCTGGTGGTGCTTCATCTATAGCTAGTGGTCATACTTCGTTTATACATTCGACTAATTCAATTGTAACTGGTGATAGAAGTGTTGTATTAGGTGGTGTTGGAATTACTGGAACAAGTGATGATACAGTTTATACACCAGACATTGTTGTTGCTGGTAATAATACAGTTAGTTCTTATGTTGGTGGTGGTGAGTTAAATCTTAATGACCCATTTGGGCCAGATGGTACTTGGTCTCTTACTAGTGATAATGGTGGTTATGGTGCTGGTTCATGTTGGTTATACGGTCAACCACTTAATGGTCTACAAACAGCTTATCAAATGACAGCTTCTGAAGCCATTGGTTTTTATGTTGGTCCCCCTACAAATCCAGCTTTATATAACGCTAAAGAAATAGTAATTACTGATAATAGTATATTTATCGCAAGTGGTGGTTCAACTGATAAGAGGGCTGTAATGATTGGTGCCAAAGATTCAAGAGTCTTAAATGGTGTCATTAATTCAGTTGTTCTTGGTGGTGATGGTATTATTGCTGACACTAATAATACAGTTTATGTACCACATTTAAAGGTTAATGGCCAATCTAATACCCCTGTTTATAATAGTGGGTCTGGTACCACTTTTACTTTAGATTTTAATAATAGTAATATACAAACAATAACTTTAACTGGTAATACGACAATAAATAACCCATCAAATGTTAAAGATGGGGCTGTTTATACTGTAATAATGAAACAAGGAGCAACAACAGGTACAATAAATTCTTGGGGTTCTAACTTTAAGTTTGAAGGTGGTACAGCACCTACGTTAACAACAAACGCTTACGCTGTTGACATAATGACATTTATATCAGACGACGCTGGTATATTATACGGATTAATAGCTCAAGATTTTCAATAAAATATGATTAATACACCATACGTATATAGGGGAACTAGGGGTGGTACTGGTACCACACTACAAACAGAACTACCGGCAAAACTTTGTGGGATAGACCAAGTTATTTGGATGACGGCTAGGCGTGACACTGTATCTGGTTCAACTAGTTCAGTTGCTCCATGTTTAGAATGTGTGACTACTTGGTCGGACCAATCTAAATATATGAATGACGCTACACTAACTAATAGTGCTGAAGCTGTAAATAACCCTGAATATTGGCCTGATTATTGGACTGGTGACACCAATTCTAATTTTCAACCTTTTGTTAGTTTTGATAGGAAAACGTTTGGTCCAGATTCAGCCAATTTCTTAAATGTCCCAAACGACAGTTCATTTAGTGAACTAACTAATCTAACATTTTCCACTATTTTTAGGTCTAGACAAATAGAACCTAATTCAACTATAACACCTGACGATGAACAAGGTTCTAACGTTGTGTTATTCCAAAATGGTAATGATACTGGTGGTGGTAGAACTGATGGTTGGGGTATTGATTTTGGTACGGGCTCTAATGATTTAAGAATATGGTATTACGATAATACATCAGATACACCAATCTGTGATACTTTTGGTAGTGGTAATTCATTAGTAATTAATGTTAGTGATTGGACTGAATGGATGAGACTAACTGTTAGAATTAGTGGTAACACAATAGAAGGTAATATATATAATTTAGGTGAATTCGCCTCTAATAGTGGTATGACATGGGAAAATGGTTGTAATAACGGTGATGGTACTGGTATAAAATATGGTAACCTATGGCCATCCAACCCAAATTGGTTTGTCGCTTCACAAAAAGGTCCTGATTTTCCAGGTGTGGGTAGTGACCAAACAATATTAGAAGGTTCATGGGATATAGCTGAATACATACTATATAATGAGTATTTACCTGACTCTTGTGTGAATACAATATGGAATTATTATGACTATAGGTACGGTATAACAAATGTACAACCCACACCAATTCCAACCTCACCATCAGTACCTAGTGGTAGTTTAATACTTGATTTAGATGCCACAAAAGATATTTATACAGATGTTAGTAAAACAAATGTCGCTTCAGATGGTGAATTAGTCTATACTTGGGTAGACCAATCTAGTAATTTATATGATGTAACCCAAACCTTATCTGGTGATAGACCGATATACAAACGTTTTGGTGATAACGATATACCTTACATTTGGTTTGATGATAGTTTCGCGACAAACATGATTATACCTAATGATGGAACTTTTAATGTTTCTGGGTTAACAATCTTTATTGTTTCAGAAATAACACCTGTTAGTGAACAAGATGGTGATAACTTTATCACAAATAGTGCTGGAGCTGCTACATTGACACAAGATGGATGGAGAGTTTGGGTTGAGGATTGGGATTCACCTGGTTATACAACACCAGATATTAGAGGTCAAATGGAAGACTCCTCAAGTGACGCATCTGTAACAAATGGTGAGGTAAACCAAAATCAAGTAATAACATATAGGTTTGAAGAAAATGTCACAAACAAAATAAAAATTAATAAGAAAACTGAAACAGTTGGTTCCACAACGGCTAGTATTGATTATAGTACTTTGTATGATGTGGTATTAGGTGCTAGATGGAGTATAGCTGGTTCAACCACGGCATTATTTTTACCACACAAATTATACAGAATGGTTATATTTGATGAGTACTTGGATGATACAGCAGTAGATGATTTTGTAACAAAATTAATGACATACCACAACATAACATAATGGATAGAATAATATACATAGAATCTGGTGTTTCAATAACACCTTACGTAATTGAAGTTAAAGAAATTTATAAAAACACACCAAACATGTTTTTTAGTGACGATGATATTATAAAATATTATGAACACGAAACTAATGGTGATAAATTTATTGCGTTAAGACTGTCTGAACAAACGGTACCAGAATTATCTATTTCAGCTTCAACAAAAATAGTTGGTGTTGTTGATAGTTTTAATTGGTCTGATTGGTCACAAAAAATATACAATGATTAAACTATAGCCTAAAGATATGATATTTATAGGATATGGGTATAGACAATTATTATTTCAACAACATTGACGGTAAATTAGTTCCTGATAACTATTGGGACTTTCACTTAACATCCGACAATCAAGGGATGTCATTACCGTATGCAACAAGTTGTTTTGATAATTGTGATTTAGGTATCATAACAGGTGACGATTTGGTTGTTTGGTTTGATGTTAGTAAATCAGGTACAACAACAGACGGTTCTGTTTTATGTAGTTTAGTTGAGTGGACAGGGTCTACAATTACACCATCTTCGGGTATGACATTATCGGATTTCGGGTTAACTGGTGTGGATAACGGTAGAGTAACAGGTTTTACTGACACTTTAACACTAACGTCAGGTGATACAAAAATACAACTATACCCAGTTACGGGTTATACAATACAGTTAGTTTCAGGAGCGACAGGTTCTACATATGTGACTAGTTCAGGGAAATATGTTTATCCATGGACATACGTAACAGGTACGACTGTAGGTACAGGGTGTGAGATGGAAGAATCGATTTGTGTTAATGGTGGATTCTATCAAGGGTTCTTTAAAATAGATTTCGAAGACCCAGCACCATATTCAGCAACAACCACAGGTGGTACTACATCTTGTGGGGAAACATCAACAACTGAAATAGTGGCTGGTGACCCTGATGCACAAGTATATAACCTATTCCCAACAACCTTTGAAAAGGGGTGGACTATGGAGACATGGTTATTACCTAATGTAACTTGTGATTCAACAACAGGGACAACTTTAAACGATATTTATACAGGAAATACTGGATTCTTTTTCTATATAGGAACAAGAGCTGAGGATAAATTTAGAAATGTATTTTCAGGTGAATCTGGTCACACAACATCAACAGGATTACCACTACAACCAAATATCGAAGTAGATGAGGGTTTAAATGGGGGTCAGGATTGGTTTTCAATAAGTGAGGCTAATACCATAGGTGGATTTAACCCATTTCGTAATTGTGATTGTATTTGTCCAATTACAGGGTCCACAAGTTCCGTTACATCAGGAAGTTCAAATACATACTGTAACCAACTAGGTGAAAATGCTTTAGGTTTTAGAATCACCGATGACGGTAAATTAGGTTGGAGGAAGGTTAGTGTAACAGGTGAGTGTAGAAATAATAAATTTACAATCACAGGTAATACAATAGAAGAGGAGTATACAACCACTTCAGTAATACCAACAGGAAACACACCAACATTAATTCAAGTAGTTTATATCCAAGGTGGTGAGAAGAACGGTTTACCAGCTGGAAATCTAAAGATGTATGTTAATGGTAGGTTAGTATTAAAATCAAAAGAATTTATAGGTATACAATTAAGAGCACTTAACACTTGGAGTGATAAACAACAAGGTGTACCATACAATATGAGTTGGGGTGGTGGAACACAAGGTTTGGCTGAGAGTCAAACATTCGGTGGACCTGACCCAGCTGACAGTGGTTTATTATTAGAACAAAACTTTGGTGGTAGTTTCTTAGGTCAACTATCACAACTTAGATTCTATAAGAGACCATTCAACGTTTTAGAGTTAAGAAATAACTTATTTACTGAATGTGGTAGATACTGTGTGAGGTCAACTTTCGGTGGTTCACAAATAATACAACCTGGTTCTACACTATGTGGTAACTGTAGTAGTAGTAACTTACCAGCATACTGTTAATATTTATAAACATGGCACAACATTTTTTCATAAAAAAGGACTCAACACTACCAATATTAAAAATGAAGGTGGTTAATGACGGTAGATTTGATTACAAAAAGATTTTCGATAGATTAGAGAATGCTGCAGTTACTTTTTCCATGGTGGATGAAAAGGGTATACCTAGAGTATTTAATCAACAAGGGTTACTTATCCCTGTTGAGAAATTTAATTGTACTGAGTGTGAGGAGTTTTATATTGGGTACCAATTCAAAGCTAAAGACACTAAAAAAAATGGTTGTTATAAAGCTGAATTCAGATTAGATTTCCTAGACGATGGAACAACACTTGTAGTTCCGATTAGAGAAGACTTATATGTAAACGTTGTTGACAGTATTACTCAGACAGAAATTGTTTGTTAAAGAAACTTATGGGTCATCCCAATTTGTTTGATAAACTCTTTTGATATATCAACCTCTTCGTGTTCCTCACCCATAATTGTACTAATGATTTGTTTCTTCTTTTGTAACATCTCATACATCATAATATCAACTGTATCTTCAAATATTGGGTAGTATACATTCACAGTAGATTTTTGACCGATACGGTAAGCTCTATCTTCAGCTTGTGCGTGATTAGCTGGAACAAAATCTAAATCATTCATAATAACCACTTCAGCTGCTGTTAATGTAATAGCTGTACCCGCTGAAATAAGATTCCCAACAAATACTTTTACTTTATCATTGTTTTGGAAATTATCAATTGATGACTGTTTTTGTGACCCATTCATTTTACCATTATGACCTACAGCAACCTTACCAAAGTGTGACATCAAAGCATTAAACGAATCAGTGAAACTAGTGAATATAATAATCTTTTTCCCTTGTTCGATAGCTTGTTCAGCTAATGCGACACTATGTTCAACCTTTTTAAGTGATATAAACTTTCTAAGTAAACCAAGTTCAACCATATGTCTACCAGCCCCAAGACTTTTACCTTCAGACTTAGCCCATTCAAGGTATTCATCAAACACTGAGTTATATCCTCTCATGTCATCCATTTCAAGATAATAAGGTGCCACAATCTTCGGAGGCAAATCTAAGTGGTCTTCTTTAACTCTTCTTAGAATGTATTTCTTAGTTCTATTATGTAATTCTTCTAGGTTAGATGCCCCATCTGTAATCCATATTTGTCTAGACCCACCATTTTTTGTTTTCTTAAAGAATTTTTTAGCTGCACAATATCTAAAAGCAAAGTATTGCCAATTCGCTGTAAGTGGTGAATCACAAAGATGTAATAAATTAAAGTAATCCATTGGTCTATTGGCAATCGGTGTACCTGTTAATAACCACCTACTTTCAATATTCTTAACAACTTCATTTATAATTTTAGTTCTTTGGGATTTGGGGTTCTTAACCATATGGGCTTCATCCATGATGATTAAATCAAATTCATTATCAACTAAATGACGACGAATATCACCTTCTTCATACTTCTTCCTTCTATCAACTAAGGTGTGGAAATTCTTAAGAATATCATAATTAATGATAGTGAATCTTTTTGGGTCCCAATGACCTGTTTTAAGTATCGATACTTGGTCTTCAGGTATAAAATTACATATCTCACGTTTCCAATTGATTTTAGCATTTGCTGGACAAACTACTAATATTTTTTCAGCACCACTCTCTAAAGCTGCCACAATTGACTGGTAGGTCTTACCTAGACCCATATCATCAGCAAGGACACACTTTTTCTTCGATAAGAGGAACTTAATACCTTCTTCTTGGTACTTGAATGCGGTACGTCCTATAGTACCGTCAGATAGAAGATAATGGTCCATCTTTTTATACTTAATAAAATCCACATCGATATCAACTTTCTCATCTTCAAATAAGTCGGTATTTAGTTGTGTCTTTGGTAAGAAATAAAGTTCTGATTTTTTTTGGTTTCTATAAAGTTTTCCTTTAACATGATAAGCTTTATCACTCTCAGCTAATAAAGTTTCCACTAAAATTCTTTCAGGTGTGTGTTTTAATTCCCACTTTTCTTCTAGTTGTTCACCAAAGAACGGTGTAATCTCAATTACTCTATTAATTTCAATAGGTTCAGTGGTATAATTATCATTTATATAGGCAACTTGACTTGGGGTAAGTATTACTTTCCCTCTTAGAGCATTCATCCTTAATCTATGAATATACTCATTAGGTCCATCATACTCTTTTAACTTCAAAAGGACCGTTCTGTTTTTCAATTTAGATAAATCTAACATAATTGTCAAAGAAATATAATAAAGAACTGAGGAAATTAAATGAAATAGGGAAATCTAAATATTTATAAAAAAACATACGATAACACATGGCAAATAAAAAATTCCCAATTAACAGAATGAACAAGTTTTATGACGAAATGGATTTTTCGTTAGAAAATGAGATGGCTAGAGAGTTTCTTGAAGGAGACCTTAACATAGTTGTTGTTTTATTCCAAGTTAATAAGATAGAAAGTGAAAAAACAGGGGACGATGTATATGGTGAGGTTGATGGTGATAAAATTAAATTTTTCCCACCAAAAGAACTTAATGTACGAATAGTATTAGAAGAGGCAGCGAATGAGACATATTCAGAAGGTTCCGTACAATACCAAGACTATGGGAATTTAACATTTACCATATTTACTGACCACCTAAAAGAGTTGGGTGCTGAGATTTCATATGGTGACTATATTGGTTACGCTGATAGTGAAGATAATATAAAATATTTTACTGTTACTAATGATGGTAGAGTTAACTCTGATAATGCACATACTAGGGTTGGTTACAAGTCTTACTATAGAACAGTAACTTGTGTAACAGCTGACCCTGACGAATTTAACCCAACATACTAATGGCTCTACCAAAAAAAAGAAAAAAAGATTTATCCGTTAAAAGGAGAGGTTTAGAAGATGGTCCAAAAGAGTACCAAGACCAATTTTTAGAACAGAACAAAGCGTACCTACCTAGGGGTATTGAACACGCTGATTTAGATTCTGGGTTTGTTGAATTTGTTGAAAGTGACTTGGAAATGGTTTTTAATGGTGATAAAGTACCTGTACTTTTTTTAACATTATCTAGATGGAGAGAATTTACTAAAACATGGCAAAATTCTGATAAATATAAAAATATAAAAATACCTTTCATATCTATTGTTAGGAATCCTGACGCTCAACCTGGTACAAATCCGGCTGACTTTAAAATACCTGTTAGAAAACCATTTGTCTACTCAAAAGTACCTAAATGGGATGGTAATAAAAAAGGTATGGATATACATATGGTTCCACAACCTGTTGGTGTTGATTTAACTTATACAGTTAGATTGTTTACTTATAAAATGAAAGAGTTAAACAAGTTAAATAAAAAAGTATTACAGACTTTCGCGTCAGCTCAAGCTTACATCAATATTAAAGGTCATTACTTTCCAATTATGTTAGAGTCTATTGGGGATGAGAGTGATATCAATAATCTAGATAAAAAACGATATTATGTCCAAACATATGTAATGAAACTACAAGGTTATATAATTGATGAGGATGAATTTGAAGTTGTTCCAGCTATTGAGAGAACTTTTGTGTCTATCGAGTTGGATGAAAAATCACCTAAGGCTATAGCTAGATTTATTAAAGATGAAACATTAAATGACCTAAATACTAAATGTGTCGTACAATTCCAAAAAGGTTCAGCGACAGAAGTTTCATTCCCGTCCGATAGTAGGATGGTATTTAATAGTATAGATGTTGTTAATGTTAGTTCTTATGTAATTAGAGTTAACGGTACAACAGTTTCAACACCAATCTCAGTAGAGCCAGGTGACACAATAACAGTTAGTATCATTAGAACAGATAGTAACTTACCTAGTGAAGTGACATTAAAAGGTACAATAATAAAGTAATATGAGTGATTGTTCAAATAGTGTAGACAAGTATATAATTGTAGAATCAGCTGATAGTGGTACTTTCAGTGGACTTACTATCTGTGGTGGTGGTGGTCTTACCGTTGATTTTATTACAGGTTGTACATCTGACGGTGTAAACTTAGAAGGTGCCAAATTCCAAAATAATACACTAACTGTACCAACCATATATACAACAACACTTAGTGGTGGGACTTATTATGGGGATGGTTCTAATTTAACAGGTATTTCTACGATAGATTCTTATATGACTGGTGGTACATATTCTAATGGAAATATAACATTTACAGGTAATAACAACTTTTCAAATGTTATTGTAGATGTTAGTGCTTTAATAGATGATACTAACTATTATGTAACTGGTGGTACTGTAAGTGGTACTAACTTAATTTTAAGTAGAAATGGGGGTCTTTCTGATGTAACAATAGATACATCATCTTATTTCGATAATACCGACAACTATGTAAGTGGAGGTACGTACTCAAACGGTAATTTATTTTTTAGTGGTACAAGTACTAATCAATCATTTACAGTTGATGTATCCGCTTTATTAGATGACACTAATACATTTGTGACTGGTGGTACATTAGTTAACGGTAATACATTAAGTTTAAATTATAATAATGGTGGTTCAGCATCTGATATAGATTTATCAGGTATAAAATTTACAGGTAACACATCTGGTGAGTGTATCACAGACTTACACGTATCAAATATTCATGCTTGTTCACCATTAAATATTAACCCACTAAATGAGGGTAATGTTTATTTTGGGCAGACTAGTGGTGTGACTATTGAAATAGTTGATGGTAGGGTTATAGCTAATTATTTTAGAATTTTAAATCCACCAACCTCTAATCAATCATTAACACAAATATTAGGTAGGAATGTGAGTACAGGTAACGTTGAATTTTTATCGGCTAGTACATTTGTATACAAATCCGATTTTGATACATACAGTGGTTCAGTCCAAAGTCAAATAAACTTAAAACTCAATATATTAGATTTTAGTATTTACACAGGTGGTACACAAATACAATTAGATTCTAAATTAAATAAAACTGAATTTGATTCTTATAGTTCAACCACACAAACAACTATAGATAGTAAAATATCTTTTAGTGATGCGGAAACTAGATACGTTAATGTTACGGGTGATACTATGTCAGGTACTTTAATATTACCCGCTGGTACAATAAACGACCCTTCATTAGTACTTAGTGGTGGTGGTACATTATTAAATACTGAACAAATAGGGGCATTTGAGTTCTTGGGTAGTTCACTATACTTTACCGACCAATCGGGTTCTAGACGTAATGTATTATTAGCACAATCAGGATTTACAGCAACAACAGTTAACGCTTTACAAGATACTGAGGTTAGTACTGTAACTAATGGTCAGACTTGGTACTATGACAGTGATACTAGTTTTTGGAGGAATACTGGTATATTAACCATCGACGATACAAACAATAAAGTTGATATAAACAGTACTTTAAATGTTGGTGGTGTGTTTGGTATTACGGGTAGTACTGTTGAGTTAAATTCTTCGTTAGATGTTTATAACGGAAATCTTAATTTGTATAATAATTCATATTTTTTACAAGGTACTGACACAAGTGACGGTAATGTATCACTTATAGGTGTCGATAACCAAAATAGGGTATATATAGGTAATCAAGGTTTTGATAATTACTTAGCTGATGATACAACCATAAACGGTGATTTACATATAAAAGGTGACCTAACTGTGGTTGGTTCAGCTACAACAGTTAATATTATATCTGAAGATGTATTAATAGCTGATAACTTTATCACACTTAACTCTAATGTAACAGGTGGGACACCTACCGAAAATGCTGGTATAGATATATCTAGAGGTGATGAAACAAATTCTAGAATCCTTTGGAATGAGTCTACTGACTTATGGGAAATGGGTATTAGTGGTAACACTAAACGTGTTATATTGGAAGGTGATAGTTTAGCTTTATTAACTAGTGGACATACCCACCCTATTTCAGAAATTAATGGATTACAAACTGAATTAGACTCTAAATTAAATAAGGTTGAGTTTGATTCTTATAGTGGTAATGTTGAAACTGAATTAAATTCTATAAATAGTTCATTAACAGGACACACCACAGATACAAATAACCCACATCAAACATCCTTAGGTAATTTATTTGGTGGTTCAGGTCACACCCATACTTTATCAGAAATAACAAATTTTAGTTCTTATAGTGGTAATGTACAAACACAACTAAACACTAAAATAGAAACAGCTTCTAACCTTTCAGGTGGTACTGGTTTATTTAGTTTTAAGAATGGAACTAATTTAGAATTTAAATCGATTAGTTCTAGTGGTAATACTGTATTAATATCACAAAATAATGATACAGTTAATTTGGAAGTAGTTCATATTGCCGACACTAAAGTGACAGGTTTTACATATAATGACTCCAATACACTTACTATATCACAAAATAACGGACAATCATCTTATTCAACATCAATTAACACTGTAACCGCTTTAACGGTTACAAATTATGTAGATTTTAAATCTAGTAAACCAAGTAATTTCTCAGGTAGAACCTATTTTGATAGAGACGAAAATGCTTTATCTTATTATCCCGAAACATCAGCTAGTGATGTAACAATTAATATTGGGCAAGAATCGGTTATTAGGGTACACAACAATACAGGTGTTCAGATTAATAATGGGCAAGTTTGTCATATCACATCAGAACAACCATCTGTTAATGGTGTACCTAGTATAATATTAGCTATTGCTACTGGTGACACAACTACAGGAGCCAAATATGAGGTAAGTGGTGTTGCTACACACAACATACCAAACGGTAGTGAAGGATTTATAACTAAATTTGGTTTAGTGAGAGACTTAAACATTACTGGGGTTACTGAAGGAAATGAAATATATCTTTCGGATACAACACCAGGTGAATTTTTATTTACACCACCACCTACAGATAGTAGGAGAAGTAAGGTTGGTTATGTGGTGACAACAGGTACAACCACAGGTAAAATACTTGTCGAATTAAATAACGAAAATAGTGTATCTGTCTTATCTAATACTAGATTAGGTATTGTAACCGAAAACAATTCATCTACTGGTCTTAGAGAAGGTGGGGTAATGTCTATAAATGGTGGTGATAATACCTTATTAGATATTTCCGCTGGTAGTGGTATTATTGTAAATAATCATACTTATTCTGAAAACCCTACAATAACTAACGTATCGTGGGATGCTATCACAGGTATAACCATTACTAATTTAACTGGTGAAACAGGTTCATTTATTTTTATTGATTCCGATGGTAACCCATTCCAATTACCAAACTCAACACCACCAAATGGTACAGATAGAAGAAATTATATTTACTTAGGTTTAGTTGGTCATGCAAATAAAACAAACTTAATAAATGTATTTAACACACCAAATATACTAACATCACCAATAAACCAATTAAATGATTTAAATGTGTCTATTGGTCCTTTTAGTGTAAATGGAAATGCATTATCTAATATTTCGGGTACATTACAATTGGTTAAAAATGGTGGTAATAGTTATGAATCGGGTGGAAACTTTAGTATAATTAAATCTAACCCTTCTATAATAGACACACCATTATTATCAGGTTCTACACTTGTATACGCAAAACAAGATGTGGTATTAGGTCCGACTAGTGTTAATATAGACCCATCACAATATGATAATGGGGGTACATTAACGGCTTTATCTAACAATAATAAGTTAGCCGCTCATAGGATTTGGCATGAACCAATCAATAACTTATTAATATTCCAATATGGACAGGCTGAATATGATTCGGTTGCACAAGCTAAAGAAAACTTTGTATTAGAAAATTATGTTGTACCTAATGGATTAGCTCAAGTTGCATATCTTGTCGGTATTATCATTACAACAAAAGTAGAAAGTGATTTAGATAACGCTATCATAATTCCACAAGGTAAGTTTGCTGGAACTGGTGGTGGTGGTGGTTTATCGGTAACCACATTACAAGGTGCATATAATAACTCTACTAGTCCAGAGATAACTACAGACTCTAGTAGAACCTCTATAGATTTCAGAGCTGGTAGTGGTTTAGATTCTACAAATGTTATAACTTTCCAACAAAATAGTGGAACTATAAATGGTTATGTGACTGGTGAGGGTAATTCTTCATTTAAAAACGTATCAGGAACAACATTTTACGGAGACGGTTCTAACTTAACTGGTATTGTTCACACAACAGACACTTTTGTTAGTGGTGGTACATATTCAACAGGTAATATATTCTTTAGTGGTAATAGTTCAGATACTTCATTTATTGTGGATGTGTCAGCGTTGTTAGATGACACTAATTCGTATGTCACAGGTTCAACACTTAATGGAAATACTTTAGAATTAAGTAGAAATGGTGGTCTTAGTACATTAACAACAGACCTTAGTCAATTCATCGATAACACTGATAACTTTGTTACAGGTGGTACATTAAATGGTCAAACATTAGTTCTTAATAGAACAAACGCTTTATCAGCTGTAACTATAGATTTATCTACTTTCTTAACTGAGACTGAAGCTGATGATAAATACCTACTTAATACCACAGACACATTAAACGGTGATTTAATTGTCACTGGTAATACTTCTATAGGTGGTACATTAAACGTTAATAGTGTTAGTGCTAACACATTAACTATAACTGGTGACACAAAATTAAACGGACTTGTAGTTGAAGGACAATCAACGTTTAGGGGGTCACCAACAACATTTGGTAATTCGTTTGGTGATTCTGTGGATTTTACAGCTAGAGTAAATGGTAACTTTGTACCAGTTAATAACCCAGGTGGTAATATTGGTGACCCTGATAGGTATTGGAGTAATTTTTATATTACTAATGTATCAGCATCAACTATAAACATATCAAACGTTGGTACAGGTACATCAGTTAATAATTTAGGTATTGACGCTAGTGGTAATATAGTTAACGGTACTGATGTTGGTGAGGTTAATACGGCATCTAACGTGGGTGTTGGTACAGGTGTGTTCTCAGGTAAATCAGGAACAGACCTACAATTTTATAGTTTATCAGGTGGTACTAATACTACATTAACATTAAATGATAATACATTAGTGATTGATTCTACCGCTGGTGGTTCCACTTTAACTGTAAAAGAAATAGATGGTACACCTTCAGTAAATAACGTAGATACTATTAGATTTAGTAACGGTACTGTTACTGATGATGGTGGTGGACAAGTTACTGTTGTTGTTAGTGGTGGTACTGGTAGTGGATTCGGTGATGAGGCTAAGATATTTAGTTGGTTTATGAATATAACGTAATTATGGGTAGGAGTTTTTTATTAGGGAATAGTGGTTACCTTGGGAATGATAAAAGAGGTGAATATCGTTCAAGTGGTACAACTGGTAATGTGTCAGTTAAAAAACATTATCTAGAAAGAAGGCGAGGTAATTTTGAACCTATAACCCATTGTGGTGCATCAACAACAGGGGTACTATATCAAGAAGACTGGGATGATTTTGTGGTGGGTGATTGGTTTGTTCAAGATGATACCCTTAATGGGTGGGATGTTTCATCAGAATCAGCTTCTGAAGGTACAAATGCTGGTCTTGTTGTGTTAAACACAGGGGGTGCATATGAATACGATGACGACCAAAATGCACACCTTTGGGTTGATTTATTTATACCAGCTGAAGTAACAAATCTTACACTTGATTTTGATTGGAGATGTGATGGTGAGAGTACGTTTGATTATGGTTATGTTTGGATTACTGATAGTGGAGACACTGTAACAGCAGCACCTAGAGAAAGTGTTGCTGACAGGGCTTTAAGATTGGGTGGTGATACAGCACCTGGTACGGGTTCTGTTGCGTATAGAAGATATAATAGTGTTTATAACACATCAGCGGACCTTAGTTGGGTATCTGAACCAACCATTAATTTATCTAGTGGTGCTACTCAAAGTGGTGAACAAACAGCACCAGCAACATTTGTACCTGGTGATTTTAATAGATTTTATTGGAGTTTTACATCTGACACTTCAGTTATTAATAATCCACCTTTTGGTGTAGATAATATAATTTGGAGTTACACAGCTAGTACAGCGATATGTAATGACCCAAATAGTCCTAAACCCTATGTAGAATAATGAGTAGAAGAGGAAATAGTGGATTTACTGACATAGATAAAAGATTTGGTACATCTAGTGGAGATACTAAAGGTTCAGTTGAGGTTAGACAACATTATCTTGAAAGGACACAAGGTAGATTTGACCCTATTGTCCAAGTGGCATTAACTGGGTCTACCCAAATAGGTACAGGGACAACGGATAGTGAAAATGCACCAATAAGACCCTTTTACGATTTTTCATGGAGTGGTATGATTTATACATCATCGGAATTAGGTGTGGATATCACAGGTCCAAAAACAATAACAGGTTTAGCTTTTGATGTTAGTAGTTTTACTACTAGACAAGGTGAGGATATATCAGATTTAAGAGTTTTTTGTGCACACTATAACTCTGACACTTTTTCAGAATCTAACCCTGATGAAGATATTGAAAATCGTTCGGGTATAAGTGGATGGACACAATGTACAAATAATGGTTATGTATGGTTACCTGAAACAGTGGGTATAAATGTAGATGAAAGAATAATATTTGACACCCCATTTGAATATAATGGTATTGATAGGTTAATGATAAAAATAGAAAGTAGGGAAGGTAATTATTTATCACAACCAAGAATTCAGTGGGATTCCTATACCGATTCCGCATCTGTTGCTTATGATTGGCAAGACACAACATACCCAACTGGTGCTGGTGTTAGGACAAATGTTAGACCTAATACCCTAATATTTTACGAGTATATTCAATAGTTTGGGTATTTATTATAAAAGGGTTTAATTATGAGTTATTTAAAAATAGGTAAATATGATGGGTTATCGACTAGTGCGAGTACATACCAATTTAAAACCACATTAGATACGGATTATGTAGATATATCTAGTGTTAGTATGTGGTTTAAATCGATTGATTCAGCATTTATTGATTACACTTTTGCTAGAGAAGGAGCTATTGGTTATATGTATTATAATGGTGGTTTCTCTGGCCTTACTGAAAACGACCAATTAACAATGGCTCAAAACTATTGTGTTGATAAAGACCTTAGAGATACTTTATTAAGTGATGAGGAACAAGAAACTTTTTGGGAATTGTTTATTTATAACTCTGAAAATGCTAGACAACAACGATGGTCAATAGCTAAATCATACATTTCATTTAGACTACCAATACCTGATGGTAATGACTTAGGTGACTCAACAGACGTATTAACTACAAATTATTTAAGATACGGTATTGAGTCCTATATTGATGATAATAAAACTGGTCTTTATGATTGGCTTAACGATACACATATTTATAGTGGTGGTACAGGATTTTCATCTAAGACTTATTATACAACAGATTTTAAAGATGGTATAATTGATAGATTAAACGGTAACATAACATCTAGTATACAAAGAGAAAATGTTAAAAAAGTTATAAAACCAAGTGAATTACTAATAAAATAATTATGGAATATTTAAACGCAGGAGCTACAATAGGTAACGGTTATACTACCGTTTTAAGTGCCACAACTGGTAATAAAATTTTAGTTAAAACAGTACACGCTACTAATATTTTTAGTGGTGATACTAGTGTGAATATTAGATGGCATGATAATAGTGATAGTAATAATAGTTACCATTTCGCTTATGATGTTACGGTACCACAGTCAGCGTCATTCCAAGCATTAGACGGTACATTTGTTTTAGATACTGGTGATTATATACAAGCCTCAACAGAAGGTGACTCTAATTCAATCGATTTATCTATATCATATTTAGAAATAACAACATCACAAGGTTAATGGTGATACAATTTAATAATAAAAAATGGCATTACCTAAAAAAAGGAAATTAGATGTTGGGGTTAAACGTGAACCAATCAATAATGGTAAATCTAAATGGGTTAACCAATTCACAGTTAAGAATAAACAGTTCTTACCTCGTGATGTTGATATAGATGATTTAGATTCAGGTTTTTATAATTTTATAAAAACTGATTTAACTGATACTATTGGTTTTGCTAGTATGCCATCACATATATTAACTTTAGGTAAATGGACCGAATTTAAAGCCAATTGGCAAAATTCTGATAAATATAAAAATATTAAAATACCTTTTTTAACTGTCACTAAAGTTGGTAGTCCTGAAGTTGGTACCAACCCAGTTGATTTTAAAATACCTGTTAGGAAAAAATTCCCGTATATGAAAGTACCTGTAGTTAATGACGATAGGAAAAATTTAGATATATACTCCATACCCAACCCAGTTGGAATCGACCTTAGTTATGAGGTTAGATTTTTTAGTTATAAAATGAGTGAATTAAATACGGTGTATAGTATATTATCGGAAATATTCGCTTCAGCTCAAGCTTATGTTAATATCAAAGGTCACTATTTTCCCATTTTATTGGATGAAATTGTTAATGAAAGTGAGGTTAATAACTTAGATAGTAAAAGATTTTATGTTCAGAAATATGTGATGAGATTACAGGGGTATATTGTTGATAGTGATGAGTTCGAAGTTAAACCAGCTATTAATAGAATCTTAGTTATGACTGAGATTATGGAAAAAACAAAAAGACCTACTGTACATAAATTTTACGATAAGAATGGTGAAAATTTAGATATAACAGTGATTTTACAATTCTTACCTGATGCTGATACAGAAATTTATTTTACTTCAGAAGATTCAGTAAAAGTAACATCGGTGTGTACTGATAACGTAGATAATTATGTAATAAAGATAAATGATGTTCTCGTAGGTAATACATTTACCCTTAACCAAGGTGATACGATATACGTAAATTTAGATAAAACAGATAATTTAGAGGCTTCTGAAATTTCATTAAACGGTACATTATTTTAATATGAGTTCTTGTGATAAAGATAATAGAATAGTTAAAGTATACTCAATCCAACCAGGTAGTGGTGGTGGAGGTGGGAACGTATTTTCTGGTTTAACCGTTACTGGTGATTTATTTGTCAGTGGTACAACATATACTGATATAATAGTTGCTTCAATATTTAGTGGTGGTACATTTTACGGTGATGGTTCTAATTTAACAGGTATAGTCACCACAGATAATTACGTAACAGGTGCAACATTTAATCCAACAACTAATACATTTACACTAACAAGAAGTGGTGGTCTTTCTGACATAGTTGAGGCAATTAATATTACTAACGTTAATAATTTAACTGTTAATGGTGATTTAACTATAACTGGTGTCACAAACACGACACAAATTAATAGTACTATATTTAGTGGTGGTACATTTTACGGTGATGGTTCTAATTTAACAGGTACGGTTGGTAGTGATAATTTCACTACAGGTGCCACACTAAATGGTAATACAATAGTATTTAATAGGACTGATATTTTAAGTGCTTACACAGTAGACTTATCTTCATTAGTTATCGATACTAGTGGTGGTACAAGTAATATAATATCAAATACACCACCTTCAACACAATTTTCAGGTAGTACATGGATTAGGTCAACAGATTATGAGTCTTTTATTTATGACGTTAATCGTGGAAAATGGTTAAGTACAAATACAAATCAATTCGAAGGGTCTCGTTCAAAACAAAATCAAACAGACGTATTTCTTAGGACAACGGATGGGTCACCATATAATTTAAGTCCATACTATGTCTCAAAAGATATAACAATAGTTAATGTTGTAGGTGAAACTAGTACGTCAGATAGTTTTAACATTCTAATATCAACAGGTACAACAATACCTTCAGATGTTATAAGTAATTTATCTATAGTTTCTAGTATGGTAAATAATGACCTTAACACTAACGTTGATGTGTCTATTGGTGATAATCTATATTTATATATGTCAGGTTCACAAATTGATTACCCTAAAGCAACAGTTTATTACAAATATAGATGACAACACAATTTAAAATAACAACCACTGGTACTGTATCACCTGTTAAATTAGAAGGTATTGGTTCATACCACATACACCCAACAGTTGATTTGGATTTATTAACTAGATTTTCTTTAGATGATATAGTTAATGACACATACATTCAGTTGGCTATAGATAATGGTGAAATGACTGTTGAGGACCAAAACGGTTTTACGATAACCAACTTACAGTATTTAAAACCACCAATATTTGAGGTAGATACATACGCGTCTAATTCATCATATATTGGGTATGGGTCATTAACAGCTTGTAATATTGAAAGGGTTATAACAATTAGTGGTACCACATACGATGTGACTTATGCTGATGGTTCTAAAAATTTTACTAAAGAATGGTCTGGAAGAACATCTTACACATATTTATAATAAAAACTAATAACAATTAAAACATAAAAAATTAAATTATGGCTATAGTAGCAGCAGATTGGACAGTAACTAGAAGTACTGGTGACATTAGATATGTCGGTGGTGACCACGGTGCGGCACCAACATATGCCACTGTGATTGAATTCCACAGGTGGTTACAAGATTTAGCGGATGACGCTGTATCTTCAGGTGATGATGAATTAGACATCACAGATAATGACCCATCAGCTAGGTCAACAGATAACATTATCACACTTTTAGGTAACTATAATATTGACGATAATGCTGCTGAACATTTATATGACGGGTCCATTATTCAAAATAGTGGTGATGACATTTATGATGGGATTATAAACTTCGGTAACTCTGACGTTCAAATCCAATTAATCCAAAACGGTGCTGTATTAAGTGACGATTGGTGGAACTTCGGTGGTGGAGGTCTAAACGCTAACGCAGCGGCAGGGATTTCACACAGGTTCATGATTAAAGTTAGAACATCTGGAACTGATATCGATGGTAGACGTTTAATTGGTACCACTAGACAGTTTAATAAAACATATTCTGAATTCTCGATTAATGGTACTGCACGTGGTAACAACGTATTGGCCCTTTCTAATTCAGATGACCTTAACAACCAAACAGCAATAAATGTTGTTTCAGGTCTAACGATTACAAATACAAATGAAGGTTATATTGGTATCGATATTGATAATAATGGTTCACCTGAATTTTACTATTCAGCGTGGGACGTTAACACACCAACCAACTCAATAAACGATTTTTATGAGTACGCTAAATATTTAACTACGGATGGTACATCTGAAACACTTTATGGTTTATCAGGTGAATTATTTAGAGGCATTACACACCAAATTCCAGTTTCAGGTGCATCAGGAACATTTGTTGAACCTGAATTAGTTAGTTGGTCAACAGGTACTGGTCAATTATTAGCTATTGACTCTACAACAGCACCAGACACTATGTGGATTCAATTATTAACAGGTACAGTTCCTTCACTAGGTGTACAATTAAGTGGAGCTAGTGGTGCTTTAGTTGAGGTTGATGGTTCATTAATATCTAGAAGTATTTCATCACCATTTGCTGGTCAATCAACTGGTTCAGCGATTATTGGTTCATACGGTTTAGGTATTGAAACAGATGACTTAACAAATAGTGATACATTATTCGATTTAACAAATACTTCTGTTAACCCACCTAATAATGTAAACTTTACTGTTGGTGGTTTAGTATCAGGTGAAGATAGAGTATTAGTAGCACCTTGGGATGGTGTGACATTAGACCCTGAAGGTAACCCAGCTATACAAGAATGGCAATTAAGATTAGATACAGCATTAACAACTGACGATGTTACTACTGTTACTATTACAGGAGCTACTATACCATCAGATACACCATCAGCTGGAACAATTCGAGTTGTGGATAACGATGGATTTGATAGATTACTAGAATTTTCGGGTTATACTAATAATGTATTTGAACTTGTAGCACCAGGTGACCAACCTGAACCAGGTCAAGAAGATTTTTCTTCGGTTAACGCGTCAGCCGGTAATAATGTGTATGTGACATATATTGATGTTTTAGCATCATCTACTTCAGAAACATTTACGGCCGTATATGATACAGATAGAGATTTAATCGTATTAGTTAGAGATGGAGGTGTAACACCAATTAAACAATTCATCACATCGGCAACGTTTAGTTCTTCCGATACAACAGTAACCGCGATTAGGACTTCCGATTTATAATATCGTCACATTACTTGTGGAATAAAAAACGAGAGGGTTTTTTTAATTATATTAATGACCACATCTTAATTATATTAGGGTGTGGTCATATTTATTTATAAACATTAGTTTATGGCGACAACAAGTGTAATATTTAATGGTACAAGGATTAATAGTTCCGATACAGCAACCAATTGGGGTAACTTTGGGGCAACAGGTCCATCACCAGCTGCTGAATCACCTATTGCTTATCAAGGGGGTCTTGCGGTAAATAAAAAAATTAATTCTAGTACTTTAGGTGGTATTGATTATGACCCTGGTACTGGTGCTGTTGATATGACGACTGATTCTAATAGATTATGGTTTATAAAAGCTATTGCGTCAGATTCATTTGATTTAAATACAACTTTTGGTATGGCTATAGCTGTTGGTTCAGCTAATAATCAATACTACAAATATAATGTGGCTGGTAGTGGAGCACAATTATCAGTTTACGACGATTACCCAGTTCAAGGTGGGTATTTAATAACAGCCTTAGACCCCAATATATCAACTTGGAGAGACGGTACGGGTGTTGGTACACCATCATTAACCGCAGTTGATTATTTTGGTCTTCAGGCAGCTTTTATAGTTGGGGCGGCGAAAGCGGAAAATTTAGCCTTAGACGCTATTGATGTAGGTACAGGTTTAACTATTTATGGTGGTGATGGTGCTGACCCTGATGGTACTTTTCTAGATTTTGTAGTAGAAGACCAAGATAATACTTCAAATAGATGGGGTGTTGTGACTGGTAAAGGTGATTCCGTTACGGCACACGGATTATTAACAATAGGTAGTGGTAGTACAGCCACAGAGTTTACTGATGTTACTAGTATTGTCACATTTGCTGATGGTTATCATTCAAGAGGTTTAGAAGGTATTTTAGTTAATTTAGATAATGGTAGTAGTGTTATTAATATAACTAGTCTTTTAATTGGTGAGGGTTCTAGAAACGGTGTTGATGCTAACGATACAAGACCAGATTTTACAGTAGTTGGTTCTAGTGGTTCTTTCACTTTTGATGGTCAAATGCGTAACTTTAGAGATATAACATTTACATCTGCTTGTACAATTACTGATGCTGACATTAAAGGTCAACTATTAGTACAAAATGGTTCAGATATTAGTGATACCACTATTAGAACAAATTCTTTATCAGGTACTTCATTTTTACAAGACCCTACATTTGGGTCAACTACTGGTTTACATGATGTAGATTTTGTACAAGAAGGTACAGGTCACGCTATTGAATTGGATACATCTACTAGTTATGATTTTGTTAATTTAAATTTTGATGATTACGGAGCTACGGGAAGTAATTCATCAGCCATAGAAGTTAGTGCGACAGGTGGTACAGTAACAATCAACGTCCAAGGTGGAAACAGCCCAACTTATACAACAGCTGGTGCAACTGTTGTTATTGTGTTAAACCCCGTCACATTTTCAATAACAGTAAAAGATATTTCAACTAATCTACCAATACAAAATGCTAGAGTTAAAGCCGAAGTGTCTGATGGTAGTAATTTTCCATATTTATCTAGTGTAACAATTACTAGTTCAGGTACATTAGCCACAGTAACACATACAAGTCATGGTTTAAGTACTAATGATTTTGTCACAATAAAAGGTGCTAATGAAACCGAGTATTTAGGGTGTTACCAAATTACGGTTACAGGGGTAAATACATATACATATACAATGACAGAATCTAGTACATCACCAGCCACTGGGACAATAACAGCAACATTCGCTTATTTTAATACATTAACAGATGTTAATGGTCAAGTAACTGACACTAGGTCAATAAGTTCAAACCAACCTGTAACTGGTAGAGTTAGAAAAAGTACTAGTAGTCCACTTTATAGGTCTCAACCAATAAGTGAGACTGTAACTAGTGTTAATGGACTTAGTTTAAATGTTTTGATGATTTCAGATGAATAAAAAAACTATCCATTTTAGTATTTTATAGTAAATTAAATACATAATAATAAAAAATAATAATAAAAAATATGTCAGAAGAGTTTAAAAATTTAGAGGAAGATATAGACACATTAGCTATGACTGATAGAGCTGGTTACAAGAATTTAGTAGCCATATTGGAGTACACTAAGAAAACTAGGGAAATGTTTAGGGATATGCAACAAGAAAATAAAAACTTAAAAACCCAAATTTTAGAACAGAATAAATCACTTGAGTTGATAAAAACTCAAGTACAACAATTACTAATAACTGTACACCAAAATAGACCAACAGCCTAAGTTAATTAAATAATTATGATATCAATAGATTGGTTAACAAAAATAATATTCGTGCCTAAAAGCTATACTCAATTTGTTTCTTTTGGAACATTTGAGATTAGGCAATTAGATATTGACCAATTTAGATTAGATTTAAGAACTATAGAGGCTGGTTATCCTGGTATTGTTAATCTTAGGACACACACACATAATACCACTGTTGAGGTTGGGGGTGTACAATTAGCTAGAGTTGTTAGTATTATAAATGGTTATAGTATTACGTTTGAAGACGGTCCTTATGCTGTTAACCTTAATGGGGCTAACTCTAATATTGCTGACGTGACAAATCTTAACCAAGTACAGATACGTTCAGCTAACTCAGCTGGTCTTACTTACTCAGATATAATCAACGCACAATCGTTTAACGGTAAGATTTGGATAAATAATACACCAGACCACCCTAATTTTGGTAGTACTGGGGTTATTTTTCCTAGAGGTACACCAACTAGTCCCGTTAATAATTGGAATGACGCTAATTTTATTGCCGAAAGAGAAAAATTAGACGCTTATAATTTAGATGGTAGATTAACTTTTACAGGTACAAGTGTTACGGTTTCTGACGGTACTGGTACAACAACCACAATACAAGGAACAAATTTAATACACTCTATTTGGGAAGGTCCTTCTCCACTTGTTAGTAGACTTTATTCACCAGTTAGTGATTATCGTACATATATTGGTAAATCTTCTTTTAACCACATGTGGGTTGATGGTTATTTTTCTGGTACTTCCGTATTTGAGGATTGTTTAATTAAGATAGACGGATTTCATGGTGAAGCGGTACGTTGTGGTATATTAGGTGATATGATTATGGAACCCGTAGATGGTCCAGATTTAATTGAATTTAGAAACTGTTATACCGTGGCACCTACATCAGAAGAGGTTAATTTTGATTTTAGTAATGTTAAAAATTCTATATCTAGATTTAGTGGTTGGAATGGTAAGATGAGAATAAAAGGTTTAAGTGTTGGTGATGATTTAACTATAGGGGTTGATACGGGTTCTATTATTTTAGACGCTTCTAATACAGGTGGTACGATACATATTAGAGGTGTTGCTTATTTAGAGGATTATACATCAAGTGGTTGTACTATAGACACTACAGCACATGTAAGCCCTTTAAACGTATTGGGTAATGGGTTAGGGTTATATAGTGGTAATACAGTAACAATTAGTAACGCAGTTTGGGCTGACATAGTAAGTGCAGGTAATCCTGGTACTTATGGTAGATTGGTAAGTGATATATTTAGTAACACGGATACAGCACAACATATACTGAACGTACATACAGAATTATTAAAAAATAATAGTAAATAAAATGGATAAAAAAACAGCTTTAGTTATATCAGGTGGGGGTTCAAAAGGGTCCTTTGGTGGTGGTGTTGCTCAATATCTTATTGAGGAAGAGGGTAGAGAATATGACTTATTAATAGGTACATCAACAGGTAGTTTACTTGTACCATTCCTAGCTGTTAATAAACTTAGTAAATTAAAAGAGGCTTATACCACTGTTACCCAAGAAGATATATTTAAAGTTAATCCTTTTAAAATTTTAAAGGATGAAAATGGTTCTACTAAGATAGGGATTAACTATCTTAATGTTTTATATAATGTTACATTAAGAGGTAAAAACGCTTTTGGTGATGCTTCAAATCTAAGGAACTTAATCGATACGTTTATGACTGAACGTGATTTTGAAATCATTAAAAACTCAGGTAAAGAAGTCTTAGCGTGTACAACTAACTTAACATTAGCACAAACAGAATATAAATCAACAAATGATTATGGATGGAAAGATTACGGAGATTGGATGTTGGCTTCTTCGACTGTACCCCCGTTTATGGAATACGTTACTAAAGGTGGTTACGATTATGCAGACGGTGGTATTTTAGAAAACATACCAATACAAGAAGCTATTGATAGGGGAGCTACAGAAATTGATGTTATTATTTTAAGAAAAGAACACGCTTCACTAGCACCTGAAAGAATTAGAAACCCATTCCATTATCTATTACGTTCAATTGATTTAATGATGACGGAAATAGGTAGGGATGACATTAGATTGGCTAATCTTAAGGCCAAACTAAAAGGTGATGTTAAAATCAATTTTTATTACACACCAAGAAAACTAACAAATAACTCGTTAATATTTAATAAAGACTCTATGACCGAATGGTGGGATGAAGGGTATGAATCAGCTAAACTGAAGTATTGTAAATCTTATGAATTGGTTGGTAGACGTAAACCTAAACTAATATTTGATGGGATGGATATAAACCCATCAGTAGTTAGAAAAAATGTTAAAAAGAGTAAGAATGATTAATCTTCATTGTAGATATCTTTAGGGTCAATACACTTATTCCTAATAAGTTTTTCTACAAATGCGAACATTTTTAACCCATTTTCCTCACAATATTTTTTTAATATTTTATGTGTGGTGGGTGTAATCTTCAAGTTTTTAGTTCTTTTCATGGCGGTTTTCTTTATAAGTATGATAAAAGGTAGAAATTTGTCATACTAATTATGGAGTATTCTACTCCATAAAAATTCTTTTGGAATCACGGAACATATTTATTAGTAAATAACTACTTAAAAAAAGACAAATAAATGGCAAGTAAAATATTTGTATCACCAGGTGTATTCACTTCAGAAAAGGATTTAACTTTCGTAGCTCAACAAGTTGGGGTAACGACTTTAGGTTTGGTGGGTGAAACCGTAAAGGGTCCCGCTTTCGAACCTATCTTCGTATCAAAGTACGATGAGTTTACGGCAATTTTCGGTGGACTAAACGCTAAGAAAGATTCTAACAACAAACCGAGATATGAATTATCATATATCGCTAAACATTACCTAACTGAATCGAATCAATTATTCGTAACAAGAATTCTTGGTTTGAATGGTCATGATGCTGGTTCAGCTTGGATTATTACATCTAGAGCTAACTACGACCCAAGTACTATTGCTTCAGCAACAACGACAACGTTTGAGGCGTCATTCACTGGATTGACTTACTCTAACTTTACAGATGCTGACGCTGAGTATCTATACGACTTAGGTTTATTCCCAAGTGGTCCAAACGCATCAGGTTTACCAATACCAAACGATACAGATACTTACCCTAACGGTATTGTATTTGAAAGAACTGTAGGTACAACATTTACTGGTGTATCAGCAACAGTTGATGGTATCACTATTACTAGTGGAACTGAAGGTACAATGACAGGTACAGTTGTAACACATACAGCAACAGCTTACGCTGATTACGATAATGTTGTGTTAGCACAATTAAGGTCTAGAGCTGATTATGTTAGTGATGTTCTTACTTTCCAACTTGACCCTACAACAGGTGTTGTGTTAGGAGATACGACAAACGCTTCAACTAACCCATTAGCACCATTTGTATTATCAGCTAGTACATCAGGTAACACATCACAAACTGAATACACAGTTTCATTAGATGATACATCTAGAGATTACATAGCTGGTGTATTTGGTACAACTTGTCAAGATAAAGATACTGGTGTTTGGGTTGAAGAGATTTACCCTGAGATGTTAGAAGATATGGTTTCTAATGGGTATATCTTAGGTATTAACTCTTCAGTAACACAAACAACTAATTTCGATAATTATAAACAAGGGTTCCAAACTCCTGAAACACCATGGGTTGTTTCTGAATTACGTGGTTCAGAAGTTCAAAAGATGTTCAAATTAATCTCTATCTCAGATGGTACTGAGGCTAACAGAGAAATTAAAGTATCTATACAAAACATCAAACCAGGTGATAAGACATTCGACGTTGTTGTAAGACAATTCAATGACTTAGACGCAAGACCAACATTCTTAGAAAGATTTGCTAAGTGTGACATGGACCCAAATTCTAACAATTATGTAGCTAGAAGAATTGGTACGGCTGACGGTGAGTTTGTATTGAGAAGTAAATATATTATGGCGGTTGTTAATCCAAACGCAGCGATTGATACTTTCCCAGCTGGTTATGAAGGATATATTGTAAGAGATTACCCTGGTTCTGTTCAAGCACCATATATCGACTACAAAACAGCTTATGACCCAACAAATGAAAGAATTAAGAAAGTATACCTAGGTATTTCAAATACAACAGGTATCGACCAAACAATGTTTAATTGGAAGGGATATACTAATGATTCTACACCAAATCAATGGACAGCAACAACTAAAGGATTCCACATGGATTCAGGAGCTACTGTAGCAGGTAACTTTGAAGTGGGTGAATCACAATTTAGAAGTGACGCTGGTATCGAAGGTACTAACTACGAATCATTATTCGCTAGAAAATTCACATTTGTTCCTT
>WLWF01000681.1_pt1 | contig 31844 bp, 48 predicted proteins | sample 6718331 | NCBI WGS metagenome assembly WLWF01 (sample SAMN12718692, study PRJNA515312) | sponge metagenome | isolation source: marine sponge | host: Mycale hentscheli | place: New Zealand: South Island, Marlborough, Capsize Point | collected 2003-05-01 | reverse complement strand
TGGGTATTGGTGGAGGTATCGCTGGTATCTTAGGAGCAATGAACACATAATGAGTAGAACTTTGAGAAGACCAATGTTTAGAGGTGGTGGCAAGATCGAGAGCCGCGGAACGGGGATTACATCTGGACTAGACGATAGACCGGGGTACGCGGACGGACCAGGTCCTAATGTCATGGATAAAGTCAAAACAGAATTTGAAGAACTACAATCATTGAAAAATGAGTTGGGTATTTATGATCAACCGGAAACAAAAACAACTTTTGGTTTAACAAGACCGGAACTTCTTAATCTAGCGCAAAGATCTTTTGAGTTTGCTGCCAAAGGTGGTGATGAAACTTTTGGACAAAAACTAGCCGGATCTGCTTCAGATGCCCTTGGTGACATATCAGCAAGTATGCAAGCTAGAAAAGAAAAATTGAGAGAGCTTGACAGAGAGAAAAAATTATTGCAAGCGGGAGATATTGAAACTATATACGCAGCAGGAAAAGAAGAGGAACGCGAAAGAATTAAAGCAGATGCAGATTTAAAATCAAAAACATACAACGTTGAAATTGAAGACGCTTTGATTTCTCAACTCAATGAAAACATTTTCTCATTAGAAGCTGAACTAAATAATACAACAGACGAAGTTCAAAAAAATATAATAAAACAAAAAATAAAAAATAATAAAGATAGATTAAGTAATGTAATAAAAGGTGATACGACCTTCTTAGATTTCTTTTTAAGACGAGATGAATCCCAGGGAGGTGTTTTTGGTAAGGTAGTAGAGGCAAAAATACTTGCTCAAAGTGAATTAAAAAAATTAGACCCTGTTGAAGATAAAGAAAGGTACGAAGAGTTAGTAAAGAAAATAGCTCAGTCAGATAAAATAATTGCAGAATACGCTTCTTCTATTTCACAAATTCAAGATCAATTAGTGGGAGGTTATAAAGAAGGAGGTAGAGTAAGTTTAGAAAGTGGAGGAGAAGTTACCGAAATTGAAAAATCAAATATGCCTTCTTTTGATTTATTGAGGTCTAGATTACCTGAAAGTGTTTCAAACGAAGTGGTGACGTTGCTTTCAGTAAGTCCTCAAGCTTTGTCTGATTTTGCATCTATTAAAACAGAACAAGATATAGAAGATTTTAATCAAACCTATCAAGTAAATTTAGCCGTACCAACAGTGAGTTAAAAATGGGTCTTTTTGAGCGCTCGTTTTCTGTCAAAGAAAAAGAAAAAAACAAAAGATTATCTGATGAAGATTTTGATATTCTTCTTAAAAACTTAGACAAGGTACTTCAGGACGCCACTTTATCTGGTGGTGGAGATACAGAAAAATTACAAGAGAATATAGAAAAAAATAATTTAAGTTTTTTACAACAATTTGGTGCGTCAAAATCATTAACAGAAGCTTTTAGAAATTCTCCTGTTATATCAGCTGGAGGAAGAACTGTTAAAACTAAAGATTTTAATGAAAAATTATCAGAGAAAGATTTAGCTAGTCGAGAAGAACTAAAAAAAGTTTATGAATCTGGTCTTGGAAGAGCTGCTTATTCAGCCGCCGACATAGTAGCCAGTGTCATAGATTTAACCGGGTTTACTAATTTAGGTGAAAAGGTAGATCAAATATATAAAGAAGCCGATGTAGAAGAACCGGAAACAGCCTTTGGACAAATATCTTCTTTATTACTAGAGTACAGTGTTCCGGGAGCTGCTAGCATAAAAATAATGCAAAAACTTAGTAAATTACCTAAGTTTTATAGAAAAATAAGAAAAGTTCCTGAACCGACGAAAGTTACAAAACCTAAAAAAATTACAAAACTTGCAGGAGCTATGGGACTAGGTGCTTTAGGTCTTGGAACTGCTGATTTTTTAGCAGGAAGTAGAGAAACAATAGATCCTTTTGAATCTAAATTTTTAGGAACACAAAGAGGTCGAGAAAGTTTAGAAGGAAAAACAGGTAGAGATTTAGCAATAGCTAAATTTAAAAATAGACTTTTATACGCTCAAGAAGGAGCTTTAATTGGTGGTTTCTTCCCTCTTGGTCTAAAAGTTACAAGTAAAGTTGGAGGTTTTGCTTTAAAGCAAGCAGTAAATAAAACAGGTAATGCTTTTGATTTTGCGTCAATGCTTTTAGCTAAAGCAGGAGATATACCAGGAGCTAAACAAGCAGTTACAGGAATAAAAAAAACTGCATCAAAAATACCAAACGTTAATCCTGTGACAAGATTATTACAAGTATACGCCAACTATGGAACAGATGATTTATTTAAAACATTACCTCCTTTTAAATTATGGAGAAAATTTGATATTAATTCTACTGATCCTGTAAAAAGAAGACTTAAACAAATAGATAAATATGTAGTTTTTCCTTTACCTTTTTATAAAAAATATAGATTAGGACTAGATGCGTTTAGATCTGCTGGTAAATTAACACCAGAAGAAGCAGCCATAAAAGGAATTTCTGAAAGAGAAATTAAAAAAGAGTCTAAAACAGTTACAAAATTATTAGATAAGATAGATAAGGTATCTTACAAATTAGCTGAAGGATTTGCTAAACAATCTGATGAAGGGTTAACGACTCCAGCCTTACGAGAACAATATTTAGAAAGTATTTTAACTTTTTTAAAAGGACAAAAACAATTAAAACAATTGCCTGTAGAATTACAAGCACCTGCTAAAGAATTAGATGAAGCTTTAATGGCAGTTAAAAAAAGATATGCAGGAGTAATGCCAGACGGAGAATTGAAAGATTTTATGTTACAAGATTTAAGAAGTTACATGAGAAAATCTTTTGCTTTTTTTACAAACAAATACTACAAACCAACCGATAAAGTAAAAGACGACGCAATTAGTTGGGTTTCAGAAAACGTCATAAAGAAAAATAAAGATATTTTAGATGATGTATTGAAAACTTTTCCAAATTTATCGAGAGAACAGGCTATTAAAGAATCAGCTAGAATTAGAGTAGAAGCTTTTTTGACTAGAGGCAACTATGAAGGTAAAGACCCTTTAAATGCTTTACAATTTTTATCTAAAAAATTTTTAAGATCAGATGACCTTATTAAAACAGGAGAAGAATTACCTCAAGCTATTAAAAAAATATTAGGGGAAGAAACAAACCTTAGATCTAGTGTTTTAACAACAGCTACAGATATGATAGTTCAATTCAGTAAAAAAACTATGTATGACGAATTAGCAGAATTAGGATTAAAACAAGGTTGGTTATATAAAGGTTTTGATGAAGCTTTGAATAAAGGTGTAGCTAAACCCACTCAAATTAACAAGGTAGCGGGTATTAATGAAATAGATACTAAGTTGATAAATTTATTTGCTAATCCAGAAACAGAAATGGTTTTAAGAACAGGTAAAAATTTGTTTGATGATGTGGTAAAAAATGATGTTTTTCTAGCTTTGTTATCAGCAAAAGGTCTAACACAATATGGTTTGACTGTTTTATCTCCAGCCACACAAGTAAGAAACGTTGTGTCTGCTTCGATGTTTGCTTTATTTAACGGACACATAGGAGGAAGAGCCTCTGTTACAAATGCTTTTAAAATGGTTGTTGATGATATTTTTGGTGGTGGAAAAATTATAAATGAGGAAGAATTTATAAAAAGAATTGCTAGAAAAATAGAACTAGGTGTAATGGACGAAAACGTTGTGGCTTCAGAGTTAAGAGGAGTTCTTGAAGACATACAAAAAAATTCAATAAGGGACACCAAAACTTTATTAGAACGTTTAGGAGAATTAAATTTTACAAAAAAAGCCACTGAGTTATATGCAGGTGGTGATAATTTATGGAAATTCTTTGGTCATGAATTTGTTATGTCACAATTAAAACCTGCAATTAGAACATTTGATGATGTCATTGCATATCACAAAGATATAATGAAAACAGAATTTAAAAAAACTAATCCTTTTACAGGAGCAAATAAAACTTTGGATGATGCAATAGAGGAAATGGCTGCATGGTCCATTAGAAATACATATCCTACATACAGTAAAGTTCCTCCTATTATAAAAGCAATAAGAAAATTACCTTTAGGAAACTTTGTTGCTTTCCCTGCAGAGATTTGGAGAACATCTTTTAACGCACTGGAGCTAGCTATGAGAGAAATAAGTTCTTCTAATACACAAATTAGACAAATGGGTTTTAGAAGAATTTTGGGTGCGATGACTGTTTTTGGTGGTTTTGGAGTAGCGGCACCTAAAATTGCAGAGACGGTAACAGGTATATCTCAAAGTTTTATGAACAAATTTAAAAGAGACTATGGAGCAGACTGGGAAAGAAATTCAAACTTAGTGCCTGTTACTAAAATGGGAAAAGACGGTCGTTTTAAATATGTAAACTTTTCTTATTTTAATCCATATGATGTTGTAATGGCACCCATAACAAGATTACTTGAGATAGCTTTTAGTAATGAACCGAACAAACCAGAAAGAGCAAAAGAGGGAATACTAAATGATATGTTTAACTATAAAACGGGAGCTATAACAGAAATTTTAAAACCATTTATTAGTGAAGCTATTATAGTTGAAAAAATATTAGATGTCATGCCTGCGGGCTCTATAGGTAGAGGCGGTAAAACAAAAACAGGAACTACAATCTATAACGACACAGATAGTGCCGGTGTTGCTTTTTTAAAAGGTTTTTTTCATTTAATAGAAGGCATACAACCTGGAGCAACTAGAACAGTAACCAGAATAGGTCAGGGACTTGAGGGTAGTAAATATATAAATCCTTTTGCAGAGATAGCTAACTTATTCTCAGGTGTTAAAGTGCAAGAAGGTGATATCGTGGATAAATTAAACTATGTTGTTAATGATTATCAAAAAATACCAAGAGAAACTAAAGTTAACATGTCTTTATATAATCATGAAAATTGGAAAAATCAAACACCAGAACTTATGGGATTAGAGTATATTAATCAACAAAACAAAGCATTTAGAGATCAATATAAAATATATCAAGCCATAGAAACGGCGCGAGAGGCCGGAATATCTGATAGAGATATTAGAAAAGTTTTCAAAAAAAGAGATATTTCTAATAAAAGAATAAATGCCTTGTTAGATGGTAGATTTGATCCTGTTCCAATCGGAGATGAAAGAATGAAAAGTAAATTAGAAGAATTAGAAAAAATAGAAAAGTTGAGAGGTGTTGTAATATTTACCTCTAAAAAAGATAAAAACTATTATTATCCAAAATCATTATTTACAGATATTGAAAACAAATTCAGTGAACTATTTTTTGATTCAGAAAGAACTGGAGATATTTTACAAGATATTGAAAAGGGTGTTATTGATTTTGACATAGATGACATTTTGGAAGGAATAGATTTAGATGCTCTTTTAGAAGATGCTCTTGGTAAACAAGAAGAGATAAAAACACCACCACTACCAAATCAACCTGATCCAAGTGTGGCAGCAACTACAAAAGTTGCAAATGTAAACCCACAAACCAATTTAACAAACACGCAAACTGCTTTGTTATCACCAGGAGAACAAGCGATAGCACAGAGAATTAATAGGAGAGTATAATGAAACTATCACAACACTTTAGTTACCAAGAATTTATTAAATCACAAACAGCACTACGAAAAGGAATCAACAATGAGCCAGACGATACTCAGTTGTATAATATGAAAATGATTTGTTTAAATATATTAGAACCTATTCGAACAACATTTGATCGACCGGTTATTATTACATCAGGGTTTAGAAGTGTTGAACTTTGTGAAGCGATTGGTTCTTCTAGTAAATCACAACATGCCAAAGGAGAAGCAGTAGACTTTGAAATACCTGGAGTCTCCAACAAAGAAGTAGCTGATTGGATAGATGAGAACTTACCTTACGATCAATTAATTTTGGAATTTTTTGATGGCAAAGATCCAAACAGTGGTTGGATACATTGCTCACACAAAGCAAACGATAACCGTGGTCAGTATTTAATTGCTTTTAAAAACAAACAAGGCAAAACAGAATACGCGTCGGCTACTTAATCCAGTCTACTAACTCTTCACCCATAATCTCATTAGCAATATCTATCTTGTTGCGTAATGCTTTGACGATTCTTTCGTCAACAGTTTTCTCAGAAATTAAATCTATATAGGTGACAATATTCTTTTGACCAATTCTATGAGCTCTATCTTCTGATTGTAGTCTTTTTTCTAAGTCATAGTTGTTCGAATAGTAAATAACAGTGTTTGCAGCAGTTAAGGTGATTCCATAGCCTCCTGTTTGAGTGTTTCCAACAAAATACCTTGTATTGCCGTTTTCAGCTTGATACAGAGCGATATTCTTCTGACGTGTGTTTGCATCAATAGCACCGTAATATGCAACTGTAGAGTCATTTCCGTAGGTTTTTTTTAAGACTTCCACAATTTTTTCTATGTCATGTACATAATTTGCCCAGATGATAACCTTACCTTCTGTTTCTTCTAAAATTGATAGTAGTTCATTCATACGATTGCTTTTCACTTCAGTGACAGTGCCATCATCAGCTTTGAAATGACCACAAGTAATTTGATGTAGCCTCATCATCTGTGTAATAACATTTATGGTGCTCATTGTTTTACCTTTGAGCTCTGCCATAGCTGCAGCTTTCATGGATACATATAATTTTTTTTGCTCATCAGTTAATTCTACTATTCTTTTCACAAAAGTTTTTTCTGGTAAATCTAAACAATCTTTTTTTAAGACACGATAAGAAAACTTATCAAGACTTTCTGATAATTCATCCAGTCTTCGATAGGACCCAACAATTTGTACACGACGGCCACCAAAGTTTCGTTCGACCATGTGCGCGTATCGTGAGCGGAAAGCATAATAAGATGTAAATCCTAAATGCCATTCATCTAAAAAATAACATTGTGAATATAAATCCAGCGGAGACTTTGTAACAGGCGATCCGGTGAGAATTCTACGATACTTTGCTAAATCCCTAAGTTTTAAAATACTCTTGGTTCTTTTGGCTGTCGGATTTTTGATTGTCGTAGACTCATCAATTCCTATTAGTGATCGCCCAACTGTAGTGTTTAAAAATTTCTCTGCGAAGTCAATACCTTTATTAGTAGAAAACGCTTCTACATTCATAATAAATATCTTTAACTTACCATCGTTTTGTGATAAAGAATCGAGCTCCGCTAACTTACTTTGAGTTAAACTAGGTTCCCATAAAACTGTTGTATGTTCTATATGTTCCGGTAAGTGAACAGGAACTTCTATTTCATACCAGTTTCTATAAACACCTTTTGGTGCAATAATTAAAACGTTTTGTATATCTCCTTTGTCATATAAAAGTGCTATATTATCTATTAATACTTTTGATTTTCCGGTACCCATTTCCATAAATAATGCAAATGTTTCTTGGTCCCAAGAACGTTGCAAAGCTTTCAATTGATGTTCGTATGGCTTTGTCTTAAATTTATAATGTTCAATCATAGTAAAATTCTTTCTTGACAAAAATATAATCATCACTATCTTAATTGTCAAGAAGGAAGAATAAAATGAAGAATAAAATATTTGAATTATATAAACCCAAAAGCTTAGAAGAGTTTTTGAAATTTAAAAAAGACAACCCTGAAGAGACTTTTGTGTACGTTCTTCAGCATCCCCCTGAGAATATCAATATTCTTAGTGCGTCTAACTTCGGCTATTTAGTTATCTGCTTACCGCAGCTATCGCAAATAGTTTTTAGTACAGGTCCTTTTGTTTTTAAAATGAGAAAAAACTTACAGGACTTTCGTGCCCAGGATTATATTCTGTGCACCGGTGATCCTGCTGTTATTGGCTTATCAACAGCTATTGTCAGTGATATCACTACGGGTAAATTTAATCTCTTGAAATGGGATAAAAGAGAGTTTAAATATTATCCATTAAGTATTGACTTATACAAGAAAGGATAAAGCAATGAGCGATCTTATGAAAGAGATGGAAAAAGACCAAGAGTCTTTTGCATCGAACACAGATAACATTCAACAGTTGGCATCAAAGTGTCAAGAGATGTTGGATTTAGATAAATTAATATCTGATAAAGAAGCAGAACTTAAAAGTCTTGAAAACAGAAGAGATGTTATTAGTTCGGAAGTAATTCCTAATCTTTTATCAGAACAAGGTTTAGCGTCTTTGAATATGCTTGACGGAAGTAAAGTGGAGGTAAAGAAAAAATTTAGCTGCACTGTCAAGGCTGATTCAGAACTTAAAGAAAAGGCGCATGAATGGCTTCGCAAGGAAGGCTTAGGTGACATTATTAAAAACAATGTTGCTGTGAGCTTCGGCACCGGCGAGGATAACAAGGCCGAAGAATTTCTAGGTCTTGCCGCATCAAGTGGATATGAACCCGAACAATCTCAAAAGGTTGAACCATCCACATTGAGAGCGTTATTCAGAGAGCGTGTTCAAAACGGGTTGGACATGCCCTCTGATCTCTTTAATATTTATATTAAAGATGAAACTAAAATAACCCGTAAAAAATAAAGGAACGAGAAACATGAAACAAGAAACGAAGACCGCGAATAGCGTAGACGTAAAAAAAGACAACTTGCCAATGGCAAGTATGTTTGAAAGCGATGCCCACAAAGGCATGGAACAAATGGGGGGCGATGATTTAGCTCTACCTTTCATAAGAATCTTAGGTGATTTATCTCCGCAAGTTAAGAAATCTAAGGCTGAGTATGTGGAAGGTGCAGAACCTGGTATGCTTTTTAATACAGTTTCTAAAGAACTGTATAATGGTGACAAGGGTATCACAGTGGTACCTTGTTATTATAAAAGAGAGTATATCGAATGGTCCGATAGAGGTGAAGGACCTGGTGCTCCCATAGCTGTTCATCCTGCTAATTCTGATGTCATCAATACAGCCAACAGAGATGCAATGGGTAAAGATAGATTACCAAATGGTAACTATTTAGAAAACACTGCATCATATTATGTCATGGTATGTAGTGATGATGGAAGCGCAGAAACTGCTTTGATTACGATGAAGTCCACTAGTCTTAAAACAAGTAGACAATGGAACTCCATGATTAGTGGTATCAAACTTCAAGGAACAAACGGGAAGTTTACACCACCGATGTTTAGTCACTTGTATCAACTTAAAACAGTAGAGATGTCCAACAAAAAAGGTACATGGTCTACATGGTCAGTTGGTAAGGTTGGACCTGTCCAAGACATGTCTATCTACGAGCAAGCAAAAAGTTTTGCTGAAAGTGTCTCCAAAGGAGATGTACAAGCGAAACACGGCGGTGAAGAAACAGAAGACAAAGTTCCCTTTTAGGGTCGCTCAACAGTGGGGTCTTAGGGCCCCACTAACATAGGGGATAATATGCGAGAAAGATTTAAAGAAATATTTCAAGGCTTCAATGAAGCTCATGGTTATACATACAAAACAGGTGAACGTGATGACCGTGGAAAAGAAAAAGTAAAATCGGGATTTGAAAGAAAGATTGTCACCGATGAATTATGGCAAAAACATTTAGACGGTGAACCACCGGCGCTAGGTATTATACCTATTAACGAAAACAATCAGTGTAAGTGGGGCTGTATTGATATTGATATTTATAATTTAGACCATAAAAAATTAATTCAAAAAATTCAAAAACATAATCTACCGATGGTCGTGTTTCGATCAAAGTCCGGTGGAGCTCACGTATTTTTATTCGTGAAAGAATTTGTATCAGCCAAGCTAATGAGAATAAAACTTAAAGCAATTGCTGATTTACTTGGTTATCAATCATCAGAAATATTTCCGAAGCAAGATGAAGTGTTAGTCAAAGAAGGACACTTAGGTAGTTTTTTAAATCTACCCTATCACGGCGGTATCAAAAGTATGCGATACGCTTTGAATGAAAATGGAGACGCACTACAACTCGAAGAGTTTATTGAACTGTATGATCGTGTATCGCTGACCGAGGTTTCATTAGATGAAATAAAAATTGTCAAACCTAAAATTAAAGAAGTGTTTGAAGACGGACCACCTTGTCTTAATAAATTAGCAGAAGAAGGCTTTGGAGAAGGTAGTAGAAACAATGCTTTATTCAATATTGGAGTGTTCTACAAAAAAGTTGATCCCGATAATTGGAAAGATTTATTAGAAGAAGCAAACCAACAATACGTAACACCACAACTCAAAGCTGCAGAAGTTTTAGGTGTCATCAAATCTTTAGAACGAAAAGGTTATGACAAGTATCGATGTAAAGACGCACCAATTAATTCTGTTTGTCAATCAGGTTTATGTAAAACAAAAAAACATGGTGTTGGTTTTGAGGATGAACAATTACCAGAACTAAAAAATTTAACAAAGATAACTTCTAATCCACCAGAATGGTTTTTAGAAGTCGACAGTAAAGTTATTAAATTAAAATCAGAAGAATTACATAACCCTAATATGTTTGCGTTATGTTGTTTGGATCAAGCGAACATTGTTGTTGCAGGCGTACAACCAAGAGATTGGAGACAAGTCATACTCAAAGAGTTATTAGAAAACTTACAAGAAATAAAACCTTTGGAATCATTAAACCATGACAATCAATTAGAAAATTTATTGTATGACTTTACAGTGAATCGTCCAGCTGCAAGAACCAAAGAAGACATGCTGAACAAAATGTCGTGGACCGATGATAATCACAGTCATTTTAGATTAGAAGACTTTTATAATTTTGCAAAAAGAAATAATTGGGAGTTAGATAAAACCAAGACAGGTAATTTATTGAAGCAGGCAGGAGTGTTTGTAGAAGAAGTTCGTATGACTTTGAAAAATCAAACACCTCGTATTGTTAAAATAAAAGCAATGAAAAAATCAGAGCCAAGTATATCAGGGGTGAAATATGCCGACGATCATTATTAGATGTATGACTTGTGGTAGAAAATATTCTCGAGCTATGATGATAACGATTGAAAATGTTTTACAACCAGGCCGAAAAACAAAAGTTGACGAACACTATTGCATCAAATGTTATAACAAGGAACACTATGAAAACAATAATACTAGGTCCACCCGGAACAGGTAAGACAACAACTCTACTAAACTTGGTAGATCAGTTTATTCAACAAGGTGTTCGACCAAAAAGAATAGGATATTTTTCTTTTACCAAAAAAGCTGCCAATGAAGCAAAGCAAAGGGCTGTCGATAAATTTAATTTAGATGAGAAAGAAGATTTAATTTTTTTTAGAACACTACATTCTTTTGCTTTTCGATTTTTAGCAGCAACAAAAGAAGGAATGATGAGGCCACAGGACTACAGAGACTTTGGTATGAAGTGTGGTATTCCTATCAAAGCTGCAGCATATTCAGATGAAGACGGTATTTTTAATTCTGACAATGAGTATCTTAAAACCATTGAAAAAGCTAAGGTTAAAGGCATTTCTGTACTCGAACAATACGATCGAAATGAACATCTTTTAGATATTGAAAGAGACACTTTGTATTTGATTGACAAAGAATTATCTCGATACAAACAAGAAAGAAACATGAAAGATTTTACAGACTTACTATTAGATTTTATTGATAAGGATATGTCACCAGAGTTTGATGTTTTGTTTATTGATGAAGCGCAAGACTTATCTTATTTGCAATGGCAAATGGTTCGCACGATGTGGAACAAATCAAAGAAAACTTATATTGCAGGGGATGATGATCAAGCAATCTTTCAGTGGGCCGGAGCAGACATTGATCATTTCATTGCATTGAAAGAAGAAGTCGACGAGATAAAAGTTTTAGAACAATCATACAGGATACCTGGTGGACCTATTCATGAACTATCACAAAGAATTATTGCAAACGTTTCTAATCGATATGATAAAGTTTACAAACCGAGAGAAGAAACAGGTGTATTAAAATATTATAGTGATGTCACACAAGTTGATATGAGTGAAGGACAGTGGTTAATATTATCAACAGCACATTATTTTTTAGACGACGTCAAAGAGTTGTGTGAATTACAGGGTTGGTATTATCAACACCGAGGAAAAAATTCTGTATCACTAGAATTATTATTAGCAATATCAAATTGGGAGTCATGGAGAAAGAAAGAACTTTTAACAAATTTAGAAATCAAAAGTATCTATTCTTATCTTGGTGCAAACGTTGCTCCAGGATTCCGTGATGGTAAAACATTACATTCCAACACAAAGTATTATTTATCACAATGTCAAGAAGAACATGGTTTATTATCAGACAAAGTATGGTTTGAAAGTTTTGATAAATTAGATACAATGACAGAGAACTACGTTAGAAATATGAGAGCAAACGGGGAAAAGATAAATCGTAATCCTAGGATTTTATTATCTACAATACATGGAGCGAAGGGTGGTGAAGCTGATAAAGTTTTAGTGCTACCTGATTTAACCAAAGCTGCATTAGATCAAAGTGATAAAAGTCCAGATGAATTACATCGTTTATTTTATGTAGCAACGACAAGAGCAAAAAAAGAATTACATATTGTCAGCCCGAGAAACTATGAAAGGTCATATTCACTATGAGTAGAATTGTTTATCAAAACGGAAAATTATTTTTAAGTTTAACAAGAGCAGAAGTCGAAGAAGCTTATGAAAATATTGGTCGACCATTAGAATTAGATATTGGTCAATTAAAAGTTTTACACGAAGACATCAACAAAGTTGTTCAAGAGTATTGGAGTGATCAAAGATCAAACGAAGAACTATCATACATGAGGAAAAATAAACATGACAAAAAATAGTCTACAGATACCCATGTTTTCTCCGCAAACGGAGTGGACACCACCGGATGAACTCAAAGATTTATCACAAGCCAAAGAGATTGCGATTGACTTAGAGACAAGAGACCCCAACCTAACGACCCGTGGATCGGGGAGCGTTCGTGATGACGGAGAGATTGTTGGTATCGCTGTAGCTATTGAAGGTTGGTCGGGATACTTCCCCATTGGTCATGAAGGTGGTGGTAACATTGACAAGAAAATTGTTATGGATTGGTTCAAAGATGTTTTGAAAACTCCAGCTACAAAAATATTTCACAATGCGATGTATGACGTATCGTGGATACGTGCCTATGGTTTACAGATTAATGGACGTATTGTTGACACCATGATAGCAGGGTCTTTAGTCAATGAGAATAGACTGAGATATAACTTGAACTCTCTAGCCAAAGAATATGTGGGTGTAGGTAAAAACGAAAAGATATTATTTGAAGCTGCAAAAGAATGGGGTATCAATCCTAAAAAAGAAATGTGGCGATTACCGGCGATGCATGTCGGAGAGTATGCTGAACAAGACGCCGTAGCGACACTGAAACTATGGGAGCGATTACAACAAGAGATTACATCGCAAGATTTATGGGACATTTTTAATGTAGAGACAGAGTTGTTTCCTTGTTTAGTTGATATGAGGTTCCAAGGAGTACGAGTAGACTTGGAGAAAGCTCACATCATAAAAAAAGATTTAGTCAAAGAAGAAAAACAATTCTTACAAAAAATAAAAAAAGAAACAGGAATGGACGTAGAGATATGGGCAGCTACATCAATAGCTAAAGTTTTTGACAAACTCAAACTACCCTATGATCAAACAGCTACAGGAGCTCCTAGTTTTACCAAGAACTTTTTATCACAACATCCTAATGAAATTGCACAAGCCATTGCTCAGGCGAGAGAAATAAACAAAGCACATACAACTTTTATTGATACAATTTTAGAACATGAGCACAAAGGAAGAATTCATGCGGACATCAATCAAATACGATCTGATGACGGTGGAACGGTAACGGGCCGATTTTCTTATTCCAATCCCAATCTTCAGCAAATCCCCGCTCGAAGTAAGAAGATTGGTCCGTTAATTCGTAGTTTATTTTTACCAGAAGAGAACTGTGTATGGGGTGCTTTCGATTATTCTCAACAAGAACCGAGGATCGTGGTTCATTACGCAGCTCTATCACAACTACAAGGTGTTAGTGATATTGTCGACGCGTATCGTGAAGGTGATGCAGACTTCCACCAAGCGGTAGCAGAGATGGCTGACATTGATAGAAAAGATGCCAAGACTATTAACTTAGGTTTGATGTATGGCATGGGTAAAAATAAATTGATGGCAGAACTAGGATTGTTAGTCGAACAAGCAGAAAAACTTTTGAAGAAATATCACGAGCGAGCCCCCTTTGTGAAACAACTCATCGATGCTGTATCACGTAGAGCACAAGAACGAGGACGTATTCGCACTATTGGTGGTCGTGTTTGTCATTTTGATTTATGGGAACCGGCTAGCTTTGGTATACATAAACCATTGGCTCACGCAGACGCACTAGCGGAACATGGACCGGGGATTAAAAGAGCGTTTACTTACAAGGCTTTAAACAAACTCATTCAAGGTAGTGCTGCTGATATGACGAAGATTGCTATGGTCAAATTGTACCGAGAAGGAGTTATTCCTATGATTCAAATACATGATGAATTAGATGTTTCTGTAGAAAGTCCCGAGCAAGCTCAAAAAATAATTGAGGTTATGGAAGAAGCTGTTAAACTCGAAGTTCCAAATAAAGTCGATTACGAAAAAGGAAAAAACTGGGGAGAAATTAAATGAATTGTTGGCATTGTAATACACAATTAATATGGGGTGGAGATCATGACATTGGCGAAGAAGATGAAGAGTATCTTATTGTGACAAATTTAAGCTGTCCTAATTGTAAAAGTTTTGTAGAAGTATATTTACCCAAGGAGGACCACAATGAGCTTTCTAGTAGCGAACGTACCACCCACTAAAGTTTTTGTAAAAAAACAATATCTTTATGATCATCAAAAAGGTCATGGTGAGTTTGTCGAAGGTATTTGGGTAACCTGTAAATCTATAGAGGGTCGAGCATTATACTTTGAAACATATCTACCAGAATATGGAGCACTCTATGATAAGCTTCCTATCTCTGCTTTTGTATCAGAACCCACAGAATTAGATTTACCTTTAGAAGAATTAGAACTATGGGATGCTTTTAGTTATCACTTAACAGTGATTAGTAAATCGAGCATCGCGGGCTGTAAGGCAAAATACTTAGCGCCTTCAAAATCCTGGCACGCCGGAGAGTATTTATTTACAATTGATAATTGTCATTCCGATGCCAATACAATGAATAGTGGATATTCAGAAATGCCAGAAGAACACAAGTCGTTTAATATATTAGGGCTCGACAACAAACATTTTGCAGCTCAACCAAACAATCGTTGTTTGTTCTTTGATAAATCACTAACACCTGCAGAATTAAAAACACCTGACTTCAAGGTTTCTACTATCGAATATAATGTCGAGACAGAAAGTAAGTGGACCGCGGGTGATGACACTAACTATTTTTATAATTTGAAAGAGAGTAAATAATGAGAGAAGAACTATACCTACGTCAATTAAAAGTTTTACACCGTGTTGTTAAAAATATACGAAAAAAACATCAAGGTGATGCCTCTAGTAGAAATCAAGATTTAATCGATGATCTTAATCGTATTGCCTTGGAAATTCACGATTTACAAAAAGACATAGAAAGTAATCTGTAAAGAGGGCCCGCCCTATCGAATGATAGGACGAGCAACAAAAGTGAAGAAGAACCTTCATTTTTTCTTATATTTTTTTCTTTGTCAACTCTCTATTTTGTAGTATATTATCCCATATAATAATAAATAGAAAGAAGGTACAAGATGTACGTAATCGACAAACAATTAGAACGCGTAGCAGAAATGAAAGGCAAGACTCTTGCAGAATTTTTGAACGTTGTAATCAAACATGAGATTGGTGATTTTAGTTTTGCCAATACAGAACAAGAAGCAGGCAATATTATATTGTCATTAATGAAGGAGAAGAAGAATGCCCGACACACAAAAATATAAATCGGTATCCGTACCAAATGAGACATACAAAATTTTAGTTGATCTAAGCAAAGAAATATTTGAAGCGCCTTTGACAATATCAAAGACCATTGAATATCTAGCTCGTAAAGAAACTAAAAAGAAAAATGGCAAAAACTAAGTTTAAATGTCGGGAGTGCCAAGGCGCCGGTTACATTGAAACAAGAAGGAATAGCAGGGAGAGCGTTGTGTTGAAATGCTCTCGTTGTAATGGGAAAGGACATATCAAAGTTGAGCGACCTGTATTACATGAAAGTATCGTTGGTGATGATTACCGTCTTACTTATCACAAGAGTTGAAGCATGGCCACTAATCTAAAATCGATTAAAGGCATTAGTTCCGAGTTAATAGCAGCTGCAGAATATACCAAGAATGGTTTTTATGTTTCTTTGTCATTGGACCCTTTGTGTCCTTTTGATCTTGTTGTCACGGATGATAAGGGAAATAGTTTTTTAGTAGATGTTAAAACCGAAAGCACTCGGAAAACAAAATCGGGAACGCATGATGAAGGAGGACGTATTTATCGTGCGCTATCCGAAGAACAAAAAGAAATGGGAGTACGCCTCCGGTATATTCCCTGGAAGGAGATAGATGGAAAAGATCAATAAATTTTATTACCCGACGTCGTTTGTTCGAAGCGACACGGAAGGCAAAGGTAGGACCTATGATGTTAAAGATCAAGTATCGTTGGCGAGTGTCACGACGATTTTAGGTGACACAAAAGATAAATCGTTTTTGAAAGAATGGAAGAAAAGGATTGGCGAAGAGAAAGCCAAGAAGATTGTAGCGGACGCCTCGAAACGTGGAACGTCGATGCACCATATTATTGAAGGGTGGGTATCTGGTCAACAGCACTTAGATTTGACTCCCATTGGTCAAAATGCTCATAGTATGGCAACACAGATCATAAAAAACGGTTTAAAGGACCGTCTAGAGGGGTATTATGGTATCGAGGCCCTGATGTATTACCCTGGATTGTATGCTGGTAGTGCTGATTTGGTCGCGAAACACGACGGTGAGATCACGATCATTGACTTCAAACAGACGAATAAACCCAAACGTGAAGAGTGGATCGAGGATTATTTCCTGCAGCTCTCTGCTTATGCCATGGCGCATGATTATGTTTATGGGACCTCTATTGACAAAGCGATGATTATGATGTGTAGTGTAGATAACTATTATCAGGAATGGATTATTTCTGGTGCACAGTTAAAACATTATAAACATGAATTTTTAAGGAGAGTCGATCAATATTATGGCAATTTCAGTAGCACCTAAACTTCTAGGACCCCTTCTCATTGGTGGTGGTATTACACAATCTAATCCAGAAATGTTGAAAGGTTTAATGCAAACCTTTAGCTCTTCCCCTTTGACACAAATACTTAAAGCTAAAGAAGAAAAAGAAGATGATAAAGATTACACTTCCGAAGAAGCAGAAGAAGCTATTGGAGAGAGACAAGAAAAGAAACGTCAATATTTTGGCCGTATTAATCAAGAAAAGATTAAAGAAGCTTTAAAACGTCGAGGATTTGAAGGTGATGAAGATCAATTAGAAATCGTTTCTGGTAAAATTCTAGGTGATTTTGATGACACTGAAATATCTGATCAAGAAGCTGATGACATGGCGTCTGGTTATTCTGAATTTGAAGGTTTAACGCAAGAAGATCTTGCAGATATGTCAGATAAAAACAGAACGTTGAATGCCAAAGGCGGCATGATTGATCGTCCTCTCTACGATCGAACGTAATGCTTAAATTTTTTTTGGTGGGTTGGGTGTGTTTAGGCCAAGGTGTTGATTACAAATGTGTTCGTATGGCCTCCGAAGTCGTTCATCCTACTTATGAGAGTTGCAACGAATATTATCAATTAGTGGCGACAGATTTGGCTGACACAGGGGCCGAATTAAATTTTACTTGTGTTCAAGCCGGATTAATAGAAGACGTTTTATAGTCGAAAGACGACAGAGTGAATACTGTTGTTAAAAATTGACTAGACTTCTATAAATTGTATCACCATCATACACGAAATTACCTTCCTGTTTTAATGTCTATCGCCTTTCTACGCGTAGTTTAGCATACCTGGTGTTAAAAATCAGCAATTCTTTTCTCTTGACTTTTTGATAGAACATGGACCATGAAAGGAAATTACAATGACTAAACTATTAAAAGCTTTAGGTAACTTTTTTACCTTAGAACCCGACGTTGATAATGCGATGAAAGCATTTCTACAGGCTGAATATAAGAATGATTGGAAAGCTGCTTATGTTTCGTGGAAAGAAGAAGGCAAGCTTCCTAACTTTATCCGCCGAACACTATAATCGGACATTTGTCAAGACCGGGAAAACCGTTTTTCCCGGACATTGGCACGTGGACCGTGGGCCGTGGTAAGGGGAGATTTAGGAAAACATTTTTTTAAAAAAAAAAATATGGTCCCAACCCCCGGTAGTGGTGGTAGAGTGAGAAAACACCTTATTTTTCAATAATAATAGCACGATTTTGGTCTACCACGGCCGTGGTAGACGTGGTAGAGTAGATTTCAAAAAAGCTATATTTTTCAACACTTTTCAATCTCCTAGCTTGGCGTGAAGAGGTTTTTTATTTTACTAATTTGAAATTTGATTTACCTAAATTCTCCCTTATAGTGAGATTATGTTTAAGAAATTCCCTTGGAAGAAGTATAGAGTTGAATGGTTGGACATATCAGGAGAGACAGGCTGGGGTTCTGAAGATACTATAAGAAAAATGGAACCACAGGTGGCTACAACAGAAGGATATCTTTTTTATGAAGATAATGACAGGGTCATTACTTTTGCAACGTACTATTACAATGATGAAGAAGGATATACTTTTGGAGATAGAAATGTATTTCCTAGAGGTTGCATTAAAAGTATAAGAAAAATTTAATCTTCTATTGGTTCTACAATTTTTAATTCTGTAGGTTTTTTAACCTTATCTTTTAAACTTTCTACGTCCTCATGTTCTAACAATAATTTATTATCTTCTATAATCTCGGACAACCTAGCTTCTAATTCTCTTTCACTAAGGTCCTCCAGCTTACCGTGTTTAATAATCTTTTGTTCTATATATAACCCGGCAGCTTTACCCCTGGCTACTTCTGCATTGATTGCTGCAGACCAAGCACCTTTCTCTCTAGCTTCTTCTCGAAGTCTAGCTAATTCTGTAATGTGAGAACCATAGTCTACTCTATATTTTTCTTGTAGTTCTGATCTAATCTCATCAATATATTTAACAACCAAAGGAAACTTTCTAGGATTGCGCAGCTCCGAAGCTCTTACATGTGCAGAGCCTTCTGCATAACCAGCTTCAATAGCACATTCAGTTGGAGACTTACGTCCTTCATTTGTAACTAGCAGTGTTGCAAATTTTGTTTGTTGTTCTGTTAATACTTTAGGTAAACCCATACCCTCTTATAGAAAATATATATTGTAAAAGCAAGTAAATTGTGATATTGGTTTACTTGAAGTGAGGGTCTTTTTACAGAATATGTTCCTCCTAAAAACTATAGTCTTAGTCCTCACTTCACACTTGAAAGAAAAGAGGTAAGTTATAATATGAATACTATGACATTCAAAAACAAAAAAGAAGAAGAAGAGTTCCAAGAACAGCTCAAAGAAGCAATGGAGATTCTACAGAAACAAGATGTCCATTTTTTTAGAACGGAACATATATTACCTATATTGCAATCTATGAACCCAGAGCAATTAGAAATATTTGAACACCTAACTGGTATCAATAGACAAACCATACATTAAAAATGTCATCATACACAACTAAGGCTTTGATGCAGGTCCTAGAAAAATTCTGTGAAAGTCCTGTTGGTAGCCATGCAAAAGTACAAATGGTGATACCACAAGGTAGAAATCCTTTGCAACGTGAGTTCAATATCAAAGAAATTAAGTTGGTAGAGAACCAAATTATTGGTGCAAAAGAGAAATATCGTATGTTAATCCTAGTGGAGTAATTACTTTGAAACCAGAGTCAGCCTTCTGGCTAGAAACGAAAGAAAAACTTAATACATTTTCCCTTATAAGACTAGAAAGTTGGGCATCTGCTGGCATTCCAGATATACTTGGTTATGGTGATAAGCGTGGGTTTTTCACTATTGAGTTAAAAGTAACAAGTAGTAAGAAGATACGGTTCTCACCCCATCAAATTGCGTTCCATTATAAGCATCCGAAGGATAGCTATATCTTAGTCAAGACCCTCGCTCCACGATCCGTGAAACTTTATCCAGGGTCCGCGATCCGAGAGCTTGTAGCCTGTGGGCCCACCCACCCGCCTGTGGCCGAAGGCTGGGATGCTTGCCGCCTGTCGCTTGACGCTTGATGCCTGTCGCTTGCCGCCTGTTGCTTGTAGCTTAAATCCCAGAAAAAAATTTGGTGGTTCACCATCCCCTTTGGGGATGGTGAACTGCGTTCTAGTGTTTTCCATATGATACGTTCTGGATCTTCTTATCCCAGCATGCTCTACAATCTTTGCATTCGTTCCCTTGTTTAGGCGCCGGACAACTGGCCTGAGCTGTTGTCACGGTTGAGGTCCAAGGCCAGCTCTTCGGAGCCGGCCCGTCAACTTTCGTTGCGGATAACCTGATAATCAGGTTATCCGGGACCATACGCGGGTCGATTGTAGAAAGGATACCAGCCTCACGCGTTGGCAACCAGTGTTTAATTTCTGGTGTCAGCTCGCAAACCTGGAAGATCCGCAGCAAGTGCTCCAGTGACTGGACGTCACCGGAATCATGCCAGCGAAACTCTTTCTTTTTTGAAACTTGTATTAAATAAACCATGCCATGAATCCAGTTTGGATTGTTCATTGCTGCCTGGTACCGGCGTTCTAATGCTTCTTTTACATTGCGGAATCGATACCTGCCTTTGAGTGCATAGCATCCATGGCACACGGAGCCCGGAACCTTTACCAGCTTCGCGCCTACCTTGCAGCGGGTCGCGGGTATGTTATAGGCATATCCGGGCATCTTGGAGGGCTTAGACAGCCCCCCGGTTAATATGTTAGCTTCTTTTTTGTTCATTGATTTCTTGGTTATCTGTTTGAATAATTTCTAGAAGCAGCATATACAGCCCGAAGCTCTCAATCTTTGGCCAGGGTTTTTTGCTTTTGCTTTTCATTTCTCGAACTTCCTCCGCAAGTTTGCAAATTCTAGTTCTTAAATTCATATGTTGTTTTTTATAATTCATCTTTAATCATCCTTTCTACGAATAATTCTAGCATATTCTGGGATCGTGTCAAGCTTGTTGCTTGCCGCCTGTGGGCCCACCCGCCCCCAGCTCGTCGCTTGCCGCTTGTATCCCATCAATAATATCTTGCGCATGCCTGTGGTCTACCATGTACTGGTTACCAAACATTGGAGCCCATTGCACATGTTCGTCCCACCAGGTCTGAGCTGTATCGTCGACCGGGGCGAACCCGATCAACGAACCGTGATTATTTATTTGGAATTTCAAAGCATTCCTCCATGATGTCGTCAACGTAAACGCTGCCCATCTCATCAAAGAATCCAGCGTCTGAGCCTTTGACATCCATTAATACAGCATGTTTCCATCCTTTACCCTGGCGCGGTGACTCAACCAGCTTGGCCCGGATAGGGCCAAGACCATTGTCGATGTAATACCAAGCGTCTTTCTTTAGTTCTTCTTTGTTCATATGTTTTTTACCTCCGGTAAAACTTCAAAAGCGTAACCCAGCTGTTTGATAGTGCGGCGTGCACCATCGGACAACGTACGACTGTTAGTTAAGAAAGCAAAAAGTTTTGAGCTTTCACATACTGGATAGACTAGGTCTTGTCCGTATACATTTCTAATTTTAACTTTTAATTTTTTCATCTTTTTTTATCCTTTCTAACTAGTTTATAGCATTTTCTGGGACCAGTGTCAACAGCTCGCTGCTTGCCGCCTGTGGGCCCACCCTCCCAAAAAATTAATTCACAAACGCAGTTCATAGCCCCCTAGGGGGCTATGAACTAAGCTTGATTTTGTAGCTTTGCAACTACAACTGTTTCGTCTTTTGCTTTTCTATTGTTAGCCATGGCTTTCAACTGCTCTAGTCGATCTTCTGATACAACTGCAAGATTAGTTGAAAGGCTATCACCATTAACCAAAATACTTTGGTCAATGTCCGACCAATACTCTTGAACTTCGTCTAAGTATTTAGCCTGTTCTATGACTGTGGTCATGGTGTCTTGGTTAGTCTTACAATATTCATAATACATTCTATGACATTGTATCAATTCAACTTTGGCACTTTCAAAAGCCAAAACAAATTGATGTTGCCAATCCTGTATTGAATAGGCTCGACTATGACAACCCCCTGTATTAACAACCTCAAGTGAGAAAGGGTTATTGGCTTCTCTACCATAACCATTAAATTGACTAAAGTTTTCTTGTAGCCAAGTGTTATTCTTACTATTGTCAGTGTTGAGAGTAGGGTTGCTTACACCACCACTTGCGTGATTTTGACAACCAACAAAAGGGTTTAACCCACTTGCCGTTAATTTATCGTGATTTAACGCACAACTAACATCATCATTTAAATCAAATGATATTCTGTTTTCTGCTTCATCTCGTTCAACATTCTTTAGAACGAAACATGCGTCCATTGTTGTAAAAGTAGTATGATAAGTTCTATTACTATTATACTTTCTCATTACATCACGATCTGCTTTTGGAAATCGTTCTTCTACTAACTTCTTACAGATTTCGTGAACATCTGTTTGCGTAGAAAAGAAACGAGTTTGAGCGTCGATTAAATTGTCTTTCTGCTCACAGGGAGTTTGAAGAACAACTTTCCAATGCTCTTTTTTAAGTGCTGATCTTTTAGCACTATTTAGTCTTAATCTATCTGTCATCTTTTATCCTTTCTAATAAAATTATACATTAATTAAGTTCGGTAGTCTAGCGATAGTTTCATTCATTTGTTCCATGTATGTTTCCATACACATAGCTCTACAAAACAAAGCGTGTGCGTTTGGATTCTCTGGAAAGTCCCAAACAACCTTTTTCTCATCTTCACGATACTCGGAACCAAATTGACTTGTCGCTTGTAGCCACCTGTCTTTCGAAGTTTTGCCAACTCTTTGATCAAAACCACGACGCCAACCATTACCACCACCATAGGCATACTGTCCAACAGTACGCCCACAAGTTTTACATTTTCTTGTCATTCTTTATCCTCTCTATTGATTTGGATACAAAACAATAAAAGCAAATAACATGCTAACCCAAACAGGGTTAGCATAAAGATTAAAAACAAATGTTCGATCATTGTCTAACTTTGCTTTTTAGTTCTTGAGGAAAATATCCTACTATTGATTTGATATCGTTAGCCATTCTATAAGACTTCTTTTCAACATCATAATAAGTAAGAGATAAACCACCATTTCTTTCTTCTAGTTTGCATTTGTCATCTTGCCAAATTCCTGTTCTAGTAATTACCTTCCCATGTTTTTTAGCAAAATACTTAATTTCAAAACCTAAAAGATTTTTTAACTTACCTTCTAATTCTTTTGTATCTGTCATCTCTATCCTTTCTTGTGGGATATTCTAACAGAATATCCCACATTGTCAAATTTTTATTTTCTTTCAAATACGTTTTTAATTTCACTAGTATAAGAATTATGCATTTGAGACATGCCTTTGATATGACCAAGAGCACAACCTCTCATATAAACCATTTCTAACATAAGTTCTAAATAGTTTGTTCCAGTCCAATCAGGTTGATTTTTATTTTCCCCTTTCAACTCAGCATACATATCTCTGAGCATTTGTTTTTGATCTTCATTAAGACCATGGTTATAAATGTTAACCATTTTTGCAACCAACGAAATCAGCTCTTTTTGATCTGATAATTCTTTAGATGTTGTTGGTAGATAATCTCTTTCTGTTATTGATGTTTTCATTTTAATTATCCTTTCTTAGATGTTATTTATCTTACTATAATATCCCACAATGTCAAGCAAGTTATCCACAGATAAAATAAATAAATAGTTTGACATTATTTTATTTATGGGATAATCTATTATTAATTAAGAAAGGATAAACACAATGACTTCTATAAAAAAAGTAATAGACCCTAAAGAAAACATTTCTTTAAAGTCTGCTCAAGAAACAGTTGGTGGATATGTTGAGAGAGTGCTTTGTCGTGACGATACTATTCTACTTGTCAATGAAGAAGGTCTACTTGAAGGACTTCCTGTCAACGAAGAGGCATCAGCGATTGCTGGTCAAATGATCGTTGGCAATGTCATTCACTTTGCTAAAGGTTGTGGAAAGGATTGGAACTAATGGGAAAAGTAAAACAAATGTTAATGGACTTAGAAGACGAGGCAATATTCGACATTGGCAATCACGATAACATTGACTCTTGGTTAATGGCACATTCACAATGTGATGAAGAAACTCTAAGAGATTATTGGAACGAATTCCAAGCAGATCACGCAGATCCACAATAAATTAAACCATAGGCAACAACCTGTTGCCTATGGGCCCACCCACCCCCAATAGAGGTACCAGACCCTTGGCAAAATTTGCTTGAAACCTATGGGCCCACCCACCCTTTTTGCAAATAGATGTAACTTATATACAGACATATATAGTTGATTTTAGATACTTAATGGTGTTAAATTCATTTTGAAACGATGCAATTAGAAGGAATAGATATAGACATCAACAAATTACCTGCAGAAGCAAGGAAGGAGTTTTTACGTTATAAAATAAAACTCGAAGAAAAAAGAAAAGAATCTGCAATCAGAAATGATTTCATGTCATTCGTGAAGTATGTATGGCCAGATTTTATAGAGGGGTCCCATCACAAAATAATGGCTGAGAAGTTTAATAAAGTGGCCAGGGGCGAATTAAAAAGAGTCATTATCAATATGGCCCCCCGACATACAAAATCAGAATTTTCATCCTACCTCCTGCCATCGTGGATGATTGGAAAAAATCCAAAACTAAAAATTATTCAAGCGACCCACACCACAGAGCTCGCGGTCCGCTTTGGACGAAAAGCGAAACACTTAATTGACTCTGAAGAATATCAAAAAATTTATCCAACCAAACTGAGAGAAGACTCCAAGGCCGCGGGCCGGTGGGAGACAAACGAGGGTGGCGAATATTTCGCTGCGGGCGTCGGCGGAAGCATCACGGGCCGTGGTGCGGATTTATTAATCATTGATGATCCTCACTCGGAACAAGACGCGCTGAACGTGAATGCGTTGGACAGAACATGGGAATGGTATACCTCGGGTCCTCGTCAGCGTTTACAGCCCGGCGGTATTATTGTTGTGGTCATGACACGGTGGAATATGAAAGATTTAACAGGACGATTAATCAATGCACAAAAAGAAACCAAAGCCGATCAATGGGAGGTCATTGAGTTTCCCGCTATCTTGCCCAATAACAAACCGGTATGGCCCGAGTATTGGAAGTTAGAAGAATTAGAATCGGTCAAAGCTTCACTAGCGATTGGTAAATGGAATGCACAGTATCAACAAAATCCGACGGCTGAAGAAGGAAGTATCATTAAACGTGAATGGTGGAACCTATGGGAGAAGGACCTCCCCCCGCTGTATCATGTGATACAATCCTATGATACTGCTTTTTTGAAAAAAGAAACGGCAGATTTTTCGGCCATCACAACGTGGGGTGTTTTTTATCCAACCGAGGACAGCGGACCGAATCTCATACTCTTAGATGTCGTCAAAGATCGATTTGAGTTTCCTGAGCTGCGGCGCGTGGCCCTCGAACAGTATCAATATTGGAAACCCGAAAGTGTTATTGTAGAGGGAAAAGCTTCTGGTATGCCGTTGACTTTTGAGTTGCGTAAACAAGGAATACCCGTTATAAATTATACACCGAGTCGTGGAAACGATAAGCACGCTCGTGTCAATGCCGTGGCACCACTATTTGAGTCAGGGCAGATATGGGCAACCGACGATAAGTTCACAGAAGAAGTGATTGAAGAATGTGCAGCTTTCCCGTATGGTGATCATGACGACTTGGTCGATAGTATGACACAAGCAGTCATGAGATTTAGACAGGGAGGGTTTATTGAGCATCCCGACGATGAAGATGATACACCCTTACCACAACAACGGAGAGTATATTACTAATGGGAAGTAAACCAAAAACATCACAACAACAAGGTAAAAAGGGAATCTTCGGAATGGGACCTGGTCAGTCTATGGCCATGGCAGGTAATACAGGATTAGCTACCATGGAACAAAAACAAGCAGAACAAATACAACAAGGATTAAAAAGCTTAGGGCAACCCTCAAGCTTTAAATCAATTGGACAAAATGTTGATGAAGTTGGTTCTAAGTATCGTAGACCCGCGGATGTAGACTCCTACGCGAGGAACATGCAACAACTAAATGAAGCTTTAGCTGCGGGAGGAAAATTTTTTACAGGTTCAGATGGAATTGAAAGAATTAATTTAAATAAAACAGGTATAAAAGATGATCAAGGTAGAACTATTTTATCAAAACAAATTCCTAATTTAAACGCAATGGCTCCAAGCCTAGGACAGCTTGGTGGAGATATTGGAAGAGCGATTACAGGTTATGATAGTTTGCAATACACAGACCCTGATAAATTAGGTATTAACAAAATGGAAATGGTTCGAAGTCCTGGTATAGTAGATGCTATAGCTCAGGTCGCGATCCCCGGTCAAACGGCAGCGAGAATAGCAAAAGATTTATATGGCACAGCTAAAGATTTTTTATTTCCCATTGAAGAAGAGGAAGAAGAAGAGTTTCAAAGTTTAATACCCAGAGATATTACCATTGATGAAAGAGTATCAACTCCGATTTCAGAAAAAGTAAATGTTGTTCCTTTTGATCCTTTTTCTAGTGGTGCCGATGCAGTAGACATAGGAACAAATATACCTGATAGAACAAGATTTGATCAAGTAGCAGAACCTGTTCAACAATTACCTGACTTTTTAACAGGCTCATCAGGAAAAGATAAACCTAAAGTTCTCGACCTAAGAGAAATAATTACAAGTGGAGGGGGAGGTAATCAAGATGATGGAAATGAAAACCAACAACAAACAACACCAGATGATCCTCCAACCGATCCATCAGAATATGAAGCATTGACTAGACGATATTTAGAAATGGCAGGATTTACACAACAACAAATTGATGAGATTATGGCATCGCAAGGATATGCGGCAGGTGGTTTGATACCACCAGAAAAAGGACCGATGTCCGCGGGTGTTGCTTCTTTATTCAAAAACAAGTAAGGTTATTAAATGGCAGAAATAGATAAAGCATTACCTAATGTAAAAAAAACAACTGTAGAACTTCCAGGTGAAGACGATCTTACACAAGTGATTGAAGAACAACTACAACAAGATCAAGACACCCCTAATAATATTGAAATTATCGAAACCGACGAAGGAGGAGCTGAAATATCTTTTGACCCCTCTAAGGTTATGATGGAGGGAAGTGAAAATCATTTTGCTAATTTAGCAGAATACTTAGATGATGATGTTTTAGGACCTTTGGGCAGTGAGCTCAAAGAAATGTATTTAGATTACAAATCTTCTAGAAAAGATTGGGAACAAACATACACCGAGGGTTTAGATTTATTAGGTTTTAAATACAAAGAACGAAGTGAACCCTTTCAAGGATCTAGTGGTGCAACACATCCCGTTCTCGCTGAAGCTGTCACACAATTTCAATCACTAGCATACAAAGAATTATTACCAGCCGATGGACCTGTGCGAACACAAATTTTAGGTGCTCCTAGCACCGCTAAGGAACAACAAAGCGAACGTGTCAAAGAATTTATGAACTATCAACTCATGTCAGAAATGAAAGAGTATGAACAAGAGTTTGACCAAATGCTTTTCTATCTTCCCCTCGCAGGCTCGACATTTAAAAAAGTGTACTACGATGAATTATTAGGTCGAGCCGTCTCAAAGTTTGTACCTGCAGATGATTTGTTAGTACCTTATTCTGCAACCAGTTTAGAAGATGCTGATAGCATTCTTCATAAAATAAATATTTCTGAAAACGATTTACGTAAACAACAAGTAGGTGGCTTCTATCGAGATATAGAAGTATCAGAAGCATCTAGTGAAGATGATTCTATTGCCGCTAAAGAACGAGAGCTCGAAGGTATTCGTAAATCAGAAAAAGCTCCCGACATGTACACATTGTTAGAATGTCATGTTGATTTAGACTTGGAAGGTTTTGAAGACACAAACCCTGAAACAGGAGAAGCTACAGAAATAAAGCTACCTTACATTGTAACTATTGAAGAAGGTAGTAGAGAAGTTTTATCTATTAGAAGAAACTACGAATCAACTGATCCTAAGAAAAAAAGAATTAATTACTTTACACACTTTAAATTTTTACCAGGTCTAGGTTTTTATGGCTTTGGTTTAATTCACATGATTGGTGGATTATCTCGAACTGCTACAACAGCCCTACGACAGCTTTTAGATGCTGGGACTCTTTCCAATCTACCCTCGGGTTTTAAAACACGCGGTATCCGAGTACGAGATGAAGCACAAGGTATCCAACCTGGTGAGTTTAGAGACGTCGACGCTCCGGGTGGAAATCTTCGTGAATCCTTTATGCCTCTTCCTTTCAAAGAACCTTCTGCAACCTTATTACAATTAATGGGTATTGTGGTAAACGCCGGACAACGATTCGCGTCTATTGCTGATATGCAAGTAGGTGACGGTAATCAAGGAGCCGCTGTCGGTACAACCGTGGCATTACTAGAACGTGGTTCTCGAGTAATGTCGGCGATACACAAAAGATTATATAATTCTCTAAAAGGAGAGTTCAAACAATTAGTAAGAATCTTCTCACTCTATCTACCACCAGAATATCCTTATGATGTGGTGGGCGGGCAACGAATGATTAAGCAAACTGATTTTGATGAGCGTATTGATATTTTACCTGTTGCTGATCCTAATATCTTTTCTCAAACACAAAGAATTAGTTTAGCACAAACACAATTACAATTAGCTCAAACCAATCCAAAGATTCACAATTTATATCAAGCGTATAGAAGTATGTATGAAGCGGTGGGTGTCAAGAATGTTGATTTAATTCTACCTCCACCACAACCCCCACAACCCATGGACCCTAGTATGGAACATATTCAAGCCATGGCAGGAAAAACTTTTCAAGCTTTTCCTAAACAAGACCACAAAGCCCACATTGATGCTCATTTAAATTTTATGGGTACAAGCATGGTTAGAAATAATCCTACAATTATGTCAGTGGTACAAAAAAATATACTAGAACATATTTCTTTAATGGCTCAAGAACAGATTCAACTAGAATTTAAAGATGAAATTATTCAATTACAGCAAATGCAGGCACAAATGCAACAACAAGCAGCAACAGGAATGCCTGCACAACCTAATCCAATGATGGAACAACTACAAATTACTATAGAATCAAGAAAATCTAAACTCATTGCAGAGATGACTAAAGACTTTATGGAAGAAGAACGCAAAATTAACTCTGCAGAAGACGTTGACCCACTTGTTAAGTTAAAAGGTAGAGAAATAGAACTTCGTGCGATGGAAAATGAACGTAAAAAAGACGAAGGTGAACAAAAATTAGAGATAGAACGTGCAAAATTAGTCCAAGATCAGATAAAATTTGATGAAAAAATGGAACAAAACGACGAACATCAGTCTTTACGGGCCGGTGTATCTCTAGCCAAGTCAGGAATCTCTAAAATGCAGGTTATGACTGGAAATAAATCCTAAAAAAGGATAAAATTACAACAAAGGAGCTAAAGATCATGAAAAGTATGAGCAAAAGACCGATCGATCATCAAATGTTTGTTGACAAGGACGGTTATAAGAAGGGCGGAGTCGAAATTGAAATGACAAAACCTAACGAGACTCAGACAGAAAAAGTAGGCGGACAAAGACGCATGCTTTCTGAGAAAAAGCGTAGTGCCAAGTGGTACTAATTTAAAAAAGGAGGATATCATGATGATATTTGGATGGAACCCAATTGATAAGTGGAAAAATCTTAACAAAAAGGGCAAACTATTCGTAGTCGCTGTTGCAATTGTTATTGTAGTAGCAATCGTTAAAGGTATTTAATAATGCTATCTAAACTATTAGGCGGATCTTTAGTAGACACTGTTGGTAAAGTCATCGACAGTGTCCACACTTCAGAAGAAGAAAAACTTACCGCGAGAAATAAGCTCAAAGAATTAGAAAACGAGATTAACTCCAAGCAAATGGATATTAACTTAGCTGATGCTAAGTCCACTGCCACTGGTATTGGTGGTATTATGCAACGCAGCTGGCGACCTCTTATCGGAATGAGTTGCGCCCTAGCGATAATGTGGGAGTACGTCTTAAAACAGTTTATTATGTTTGGTTTAGCTGCATTTAGTGTAGACCACGCACCTTTACCTGAGCTTGACATGTCGACTTTATTCCCGCTCGTCACAGCCTTGCTCGGAATGGCTGGCCTTCGCAGCTTCGAAAAATCTAAGAAAATTACGAAATGACCAAATGCATAAAATGTGATTGTATGTGCCATTGCGGTACAACTTGCATGTGTGAATGCGCTATTTGTAAACATGAAGAAACAAAAAGTTAATAGCACTATTGATCATGTAGTTAAAAAGACTACAATAGGAAATGGTAGAATAAGTACATCTACCATGAATAAACATAAGCGACGAAGCTTTAAACCATATAGGGGACAAGGACGATGACAAATAAAAACTTAAAACCAGTTCCACCAAAGAATAAGGGACTAAAAAAATTACCTAAACCTGTTAGAAATAAAATGGGTTTTATGAAAAAAGGTGGAAGAGTTAAGAAAAAGTAATGGTTAAAAAATTAACAGTTTCAGAAAAGTATCAACAATTAAAAAAACATACAGAAAACGCAGGAATGAAAGTACAAGAAAAAGACGGTAAGATTGTTGTCACAAGGAAGAAGAAATAATGGCTAAACTCTGTGCAAAAGGCAAAGCAGCTGCTAAACGTAAGTTCGATGTTTATCCATCAGCTTATGCAAACATGTATGCTAGTGGTGTCTGCTCAGGAAAAATAAAACCCGGTGGTAGAAAAAAGAAAATGGACGGAGGATCAGTTAACAGTGTTTCACAGTCTCGTAAAAAAGTTTCTAGCTATAGTCAAGGCGGTGTCGCCAAAGCCTGTGGTGGTGTTATCGAAGGTAAACGAAAGGTTACTCAAAAATTCTAATGGCTCAAGGAGGACTCAGAAAATGGGTGTCCGAGAAATGGGTCGACATTGGTGCTCCCAAAAAAGACGGAAAGTACCAGCCTTGCGGGAGATCAAAAGGGTCAAAGCGAAAATATCCGAAGTGTGTTCCCCTAGCGAAAGCGAGATCAATGAGCAAATCTCAAAAAACATCCGCCGTCAGAAGAAAACGCGCAGCAGGAAACACAGGGCCAAAACCAACTAACGTAAAAACATTTTCAAAGAAAAAATGACAATTAGAAAAACTACAAAAGGACCTGGAGCAAATTATAGACCAACTAAGTCTGGTGCTGGTATGACAGCTAAAGGTGTTAAAGCCTATAGAGCTGCCAATCCTGGTTCTAAATTAAAAACAGCGGTCACTGGTAAAGTTAAACCTGGTAGTAAAGCAGCGAAGAGAAGAAAATCATATTGCGCAAGATCACTAGGACAACTTAAAAGGTCTTCTGAAAAAACAAAAAATGATCCTAATTCTAGAATAAGACAAGCAAGAAGAAGATGGCGGTGTTAGATGAAACTGCTTATAACAATTCTTTTTTTCTTTACATTAGTAGCTACAATAACTGATATAAAAGCTGAGACCAATACCGTGTCGTCAACTGTAGTAACAAATTCAACTCCCCCTACAGCATCTGCTCCAACTATCATGAATAATAATAGTGATATATGTAAAATTGGAATTGGAGCTAGTGTGCAAAATAATGTTTTAGGATTAGCTTCAGGCTATGTCGTTACAGACGAATTTTGTGAGACTCTCCGTG
>WLWF01000680.1_pt1 | contig 31849 bp, 62 predicted proteins | sample 6718331 | NCBI WGS metagenome assembly WLWF01 (sample SAMN12718692, study PRJNA515312) | sponge metagenome | isolation source: marine sponge | host: Mycale hentscheli | place: New Zealand: South Island, Marlborough, Capsize Point | collected 2003-05-01 | reverse complement strand
CAACTGGTTTCGGTAATGTAATAATACAATCTGCAGAAGCAGGACAGTCATATTTTATTCATGTAAATGTAGATGATTTTTGTGTTGTTGAAAGTTCATGTAGGGATGTGGTAATTGCTAGACAATCAGCTTTACCAATCACATTAGCATCATTTAACGCTACATTATCTGAAGGTATAGAGAAAAGTGTCATCATAGAGTGGTCCACACACTCTGAGGCTAACAACGATTATTTTACTGTATATAAATCTTACGATGGTTACGAATGGTTTGAGTTATCAAAAACACAAGGAGCTGGTAACAGTAACACCTTATTAAATTATAACGCAATTGATAATAACCCTAAAGAAGGGTACCAATATTATAAATTAAGACAAACCGATTATGATGCTAATTGGGAGGAGTTTAATGTTGTTTCTGTAGGTATGGAATTACCGAGAATAGAGGTAATAAAAAGATATAACCAAATGGGCCAATCAGTCCTACCAGAAACTAAAGGTATAATTTTCTTAGTTTGGGATAATGGTGATGTAACTAAAACGTTTAATCATTAAAAAAATGGGGGTTATTAAACCCCCACATATACACTATCTAGTTAAGAAAGAATGTCTATAATCTCTCGGTCTTCTATCCGACACAATTTCTTCTTGTGCTACAAAAGCGTTTTGTGTTACTCTAGGTATGTACTGCATTCTACCATTAGATAATCTATAGTATTGTCTAATCTTATTAGAACCTCTACGATTCTTACTAAAACTTAAGTAACGATTACCCTCATCTTCATCATATCTAACATATAACATTCCTGTAGTATCGAACTCAATAGATGAGTCACCTTTAAAGTTACCACCTTTTGTTGCTTGTTGTATAACCATGAAAGTTGTAAATATGTTAGAAGGGTTACCACCTTTCTTATGTTTGAACATTAAATCCATCACCCAAGTCGAACTTTCTTTTTGGTTCATACCTGTAGTTGTTCTTATTCTACTAGCAACAACTTCTAAACTATCCATAAGGACACAGTCCCAACCTTGTTCTAACACATCCGTTAAAACCTTCTTTGGGTCTTGACATCCCGCTAAATATAATGTACTGAGGTCTGCTAAACCAGGTAACTTTTGTGATAACTCATAGTTATCAATCTCATCTTGTTCACCAGATATATACAAAAACTTTTTATCAGGGTTAGTGTTTTGTAATTTATGGATAGTATCAATAGACCAAGAAGTTTTACCACTACCAGCTCCACCGACAACAACATATATACACGAAGGTAATAAACCACCTCTGTCAGATATAAAACTATCTAACGCGGTATTAGTTTTCATTGGTACTAAAACTTGTTGGGGTATTTCTAAATTTCTTAATTTTACTATTTCCATTTTTAAAATTTTTAAAGGGTTTATTTTTATTAACAATACAAATATAGGTAAAAATATTAAATAACCCAAATTATAGGTTGATTTTATTTAAAAAAAATAATACTATTAACAAACATAGGAATGAAAAACAAAATGAAACACATAACAACACACCCAATTAAAAAATCTGATTTAGGTTTTCATGGTAATTTATTTGGTGGGAAACTTTTGGCTTGGATGGATGCCGCTGGTGCGGGATTCGCTTCCGAAGTTTGTGATACACCTAGAATGGTTACCAAAGCTATTGATGAGTGTATATTCAATAAGCCTGCTAAAGAGGGTCAGTTATTGAAGATTTATGGTGAAGTTGTGTCGATTGGTAAAACTAGTCTAACTTTAAAATTGGAAGCGAGGAGTCATAGTGTTTATGATGGTCACCAAACTTTAATTTTATCAACTAACATGGTTTTTGTTAGAATAGATGAACAAGGAGATTCCATTCCTATATCACAAAAAGTTAAAAATAAATTAAATTTATGAAAAAATCATCTTTAATAGGAGTGCAAATATCGACATTAATTATATTAATTGTCGTTTCTATTTGTAGTTTAGTTAGTAATTCAAAAGCTAAAAATAAAATTAATACTGAATTAACAGAATGTCAGTCTAATAATAAGATTATGTCTGATAGTATTAAGTCATTACATGAAGATATAGATTTGTTAAATCAAGCTAACGAAGAGTTGGTGAATGAAAATCAAATCTTCACCTCAATGTTGAGTGAGATAGAGCACACAAGGGGTGGGCATGAAATATTAAAAGAGTTATGGGAAAAAATGGGTTATGATGAAGAGTGATTTAAAAGAAAGAATTAATAATGATTTTATGGTAGCTTTTAAAGCTAAAGAAATGGATAAAAAAAATTTCTTAGGGGTGGTGAAAGGTGAGATACAGTTACAGGAGGGTCGAGGTATCGACTCTACAGATGAGAACGTTTTAAAGGTGTTAAAAAAGTTAGAAAAATCACTTAAACAAACAAATACAGAACAATCCCTACTTGAATTAACGTATATCGAAGACTATCTACCAAAACTAATGTCTGAGGAACAAATTAGAGGTATTGTGACTGGATATGTGAGTGAAGGTATACCAAACATAGGTCAAATGATGGGTAGATTTAATAAAGAACATTCGGGTAAAGCAGATAATAAACTAGTTTCTGAAATAATAAAATCAATATTAAATTAAAATGTTTAAATTACTAAGTAGATATAGATTATTAAGAAAAAGATTCAAGTTCACTAAGAAAAATTTAGCTAGTCGAACAAGAATATTTACGAATTGGTTGAAGATTAACTTTGAGAAACCCTACACCATCTTTTTAGCTTGTTTATTTCCTTTTATGCAGGCTTTCTTGGGTTCGGTGTTAGTTATATTCACTAGTCCCCATAGAAACAGTCTAGGGGATAATTTTAGTTTGTTTGGTTTCGCCGCTGTATATTACTTAGCTTTCGCTATGAACTCAAAAAGAGCCACTAGAGGTTCATGGTTAGGATTAATACTTTTAGTATCTTTCGGAGCTTTAGGTATTGTTTGTGGGAAATTATTTACAATAAACATATTATAAAATGAAAACAATTGGTAAACATACGTTATCTGAATTATTACCACACATAGAAGTTATAGCTTTTGAGTTTGGTTTAAAAATAAATAGAGTTAAAGATTTTAGATTAATTAAAAAAATATTAGTACAAAGGCATTATTCCATACCTAATTGGGATGAGTTTTGAAAAGAATTATAAAAAAATTTTTCTTATGGTTATCTTATAAATGGCCAAAAAGAAAAAGAAAATCCGTTTGGGATTTAAATGAATAAAATAACAAAAATAAAAAACAAAAAAAATGAGTATTAGAAAACGTTTTATTGAAATGATTAAAAATGGTTACCCAGAGTTTGACCAAGAAAAAGACACAGTAGAAATTGAATTTGAGGGTGGAGGGGACTCCTTTGGTTCATTTCATTACATTGATATTTGGCCTAGTAGAGAAGGTGATGTGGATTTAAATGAATCTGAAAATCAAAAACTTCTTTTGGATATTATTGATGCTGCGGATGTCACCTATAATTGGAATAATGCTGGTACTACTGGTAACATTAAGTATAATGAGGAAGATGAACAAGAATTAGCTGTGTTTACTTTGGTTAGTAATGAGGATTGGGGTACTATTTATGCGGAAGATGAAGGAGAAGAAACTGAAAACACAAAAGAGGAAGTAAATGGCTAACCCTAGAGCACATTCTAAATCATCGGTAAGGTTGTGGGGTGGTAAGATAGAAGACTATCTTCCACTCCATAATAAAATGGATTGTTCTAAAAAGTATTTTTCGGACAATAGACATCGTACACTAACACACAATATGTTTTTTATTTTTGAGGTTATGTTACCTTTATTTGGGGAGTACATAACCAACTCAGATGGTAAAGTTGTGTCAGTTAAAGATATATGTGAATACCATATACTAGAGGATTACGGTAAGAAATTCATACCTAACGTCTCAGATTTTTTATCTGAAATGGAAATAAAATCTTGGATGGCTAATGGTGTTGGTGACAACCCAGACTCTGTTAAGAAAACCACCACCAAAGAAAAAAAAGTTCTAAAAAGAATATTGATAGATTAATATGGGTTCTCTAGGTTTTATCGTTATCTGTGCTTTAGTGGCAGCCTTCTTTTGGTCTATCGGTAATAATAGAAATTAATTATTACAAATATTTAAAAATAAAGAACAAATGGAAAATTTAATAAAGTGGGAAGGATATGAATGGCAAATAGGTGAGAGATGGGGTATAGTTCATCCAGAAAAACCAATATGTTATTACGATAAAGATGCTATTAAAATTAATGAAGAGGGTGAACTAGAACTCTACACACACTACAACCCTAGAAAATTCAAAGATAAAACAATAAACACAGGTGTTGGTTTGATTAACTGTAAAGAGAAATTTGGGTACGGTAGATTTGATATAGATATTAAACTACCTAAAGGACCTTTATTATGGCCAGCTTTTTGGATGTGGGCATATGAATCTTGGCCACCAGAAATAGATGTGTTCGAAGGGTACTCCAATAAAAGTGGGAGTTATTTTAATTGGAACATAGATGCCCTTTGGGGTAATTTTTGGAATGTTAAAAGTAATTTACATTTAGGTGTACAACCAAACAACTATCAACATGGAGCGAAACGTCATTGGTTAGGGTGGAAGTGTCCGAGTGAAGATTTCCATAAATATAGTGTAGAGTGGTACCCAAATGAGGTTAATATATATTTTGACGATAAACTAGTTAGGGTTATAGATGATGAAAAAACTTTAAAACAACTAAGAGATACATCAATGAATATTATAATTAACACACATACTAGACCAGGATACCCTTCAGAAGATAAAGGGTTGGTCACAAAAATGATTTGTAAAAATTTTAGGTACTCAAAATTTCACACAACGTGATAAATTAAAAATTAAAAATTATGAGAAGAGGTAAAAATAAATTACACACAAAAACATTAGATTTACATGGTACTAAACATGAAGATGTGGCTAGAAAGGTAGATGTTTTTATTGGTACTCACCTACAAAAAGGTAGTAGTACTATTGAAATAATAACTGGTTTTAGTCAAAAAATGAAAAGTATTGTGGAAAACACACTAATAGATTACCATTTAGAGGTGAAAGAAGAACCTATGAATGCTGGTAGGGTTGTAATAAGATTAAAATGATTAAAAAAATAATAGATTATTTTTGTTATGGTTTAATAATTATAGGTGTTTCAATAGTGTTTATAATAATACTACCTTACGCTTTTTATAAATCATTTAAACACTTACAAAAAAGTGAGTAGTAATAGTAACCACTTAATATTTATTAATATGGGGGATGTTACAAAAATAATGGAGATAATAATTTTTTATGAGATTATTAAAAATTTAGTTAAATTTATTTTAAAATGAGTAAAGACAATTATGAGGGTTTAGAAGAATTGGTTGATAGGATATCTTTTAGATTGTTAGCAACGAGAAAACACCCTAACTATGAATGGTTAAAAGAAGAGATTAAAAAATATTTGATTGAAAAAAACAAAAATGGAAACAAATAAGGGTAAATTATTAATTAAACAAGTTTTTGTTGAACATTTGGAGGAGTTGGTTTATTCCGAAAAAACTAAGAAAAAACACAAGAAAAAAATGAATCGTAAACTTAAGTTTTTTAGGGATTTCCCCATCAATAAATTTATGGACATGCCACCACCAGAAAATGAATCTACTGAAACAGAGGAAGAGATTGAATACTTAGAAAGTATACCTGTTAATAAAAGTTTTGTTGATACTGCTGATGAGTTTGAGAGTTATTTTGGTGAATTCTTGGAAGAAAAAGGTTTAGAATACCCCAAAGAAAAATTAGATGAATTAATCAAAGAGACTCAAACCATAGTATTAAAACTTAAATACCACTATAATAGACCTAGACCTTACCAAATAGCTAATGAGAAAGATATTGATTTAAATGCTGAAAATTTAGATTCAGCCAAAACACCATCTTACCCTTCCGGTCATGCAACACAAGGAGCTTTTGTTAGTCGTTATTTAGCTGACCTATACCCAAAGTATGAGAAAGAACTTTTGAGTATGGGTGAAGATATAGCTTTCAGTCGAAACATGGCTAAAGTCCACTACCCAAGTGATACAGAAACAGGTAAATTGCTGGGTAATGACTTATACGACCATTTAAAAAAATAAACTTTCCTTTTATAAAAAAATAATGTATTATTATAATCATGAATAAAAACTTAGAAGAAGCTTTTAAAGTATTGACAGAACTAGGAAGTGAATTTCATAATCTTAGCAACGATGAAATATTAAAAAACGTTTTGTTAGCAAAAGATTTAATAGAAGGACAACTAGTTGTTAATAATTTAAGAAGTGAGTACGTCATATCACCAATAGAAATGGGTATGGTTAATAATAAAAAATCTAAATAATTAAAAATGAAGAAGTGGATTTGTAAGGTAATTAGTAAACTAACTTTCAACAAAGTTTGTTTTAATTGGTGTGATTCCAAAACACCTAATGTTGAGGGGGTTGTTATGGAAAAAAGACCAACTAAAGCTGAAGTTATTAAAACTTCGGTAGTAGAAAAGAAAGTGGTCAAGAAAAAACAAACGGTAAAGAAAACAAAGAAAAAGGGTAAAACTATTATCACTGAAGATATGAAAAAATCTTTCGTAAAGGATAGAAAATCTGGGATGAGTTTTAAAGCTATAGGTGAAAAACACAACATACCCACCAGTACTATCACTTACCACATCAAAAACAAAAAGTAGTTAATTAAAAAAAATAAAACTCCATTTTAATGGTGTTTTATTATGCCTAAAAGTATTGTTTTATTTAAAAAAAAGTAATATACTTAAAATAAAAATGAAAAAAATAATCACAATATTAATTCTATTATTAATTTCACTAACAATTTTAGGTCAACAACCTATGAGTGAAGACCCTTCACCAAATTTAGAATTTAAAGATATATCATTGAAGGCATTCAGCTCAACACCGTACCTAGAGTTAAATGGTGGTTTTGCTAGTTTTAATAACACAAGTCTTTACCCAGGTGGGTCTTTTTTGTTGGGTTCTACCATTAAGTTTTATGGAAGATTTTTAATAGATGTGGAGGGTGGGATAGCTTTCCCAACAGTACTAACAGCTAAATTAGGTTTAGGTTTTAGTGTTGATGGTGAAAATGGTACCTTAAATGTTATTAGTGGTATTAGACCATACCCATTCACCTTATACATACAAAGTACTATTGTAAACAAAAAAAATGGTCAGTGGATTGTATCGGTAGAATCTGGAAGAGAATCATTAGGTTTTGGGTTTGAAGATGGGTGGAATACTAGATTATTAATCAATTTTGGACGTAGGTTTAATATTAGATAAAAATAAATAAAATAATTAAAGATGAAAAGTAATTGGGATGTTAAAAAAGCGGAAGACGCTTGGCAAGTATTAAGAATTCAAGGAGAGTTCGTTAAAGGTTTCGACCAACTATCTGAACTAGGTCCATGTATTTCGATATTTGGTTCAGCGAGAACAAAAAAAGATAGTAAGTATTATGATAATGCTACACAACTAGCTGAACTTTGTACTAAAAATGGTTTTGGTGTCATAACTGGTGGAGGTCCAGGTATCATGGAAGCTGCAAATAAAGGTGCCTATCAATCCAAAAAACCTTCTGTTGGGTTATCAATACAATTACCCTTCGAAGCAAAGGAGAATGATTATATAGATAATTTGGTGGATTGTAGATATTTTTTCACCAGAAAAGTATTCTTTTTAAAATACGCACAAGCATTTGTTGGTTATCCTGGTGGTTTTGGTACTTTAGATGAACTTTTTGAGACATTGACATTAATTCAATGTGGTCATATGAGAAAAGTACCAGTAGTTCTCGTTGGAGTAAGTTATTGGAGACCACTTATATATTGGTTAAAAGATACGATGTGTGAAAAAGAGGGTAATATATCTGAAAAAGATTTTGATTTATTTACAATTGTGGACACCCCAGAGGAAGCTATAGCATATATATTAGAGGGTCTAGATAAAAACGAAACCAACTTTTAATTATGGAAGAAAAAGAAATACATAACAAGTGGAAAAAAATCTTAAGAGGAATATCCCAAGAAGACGCTATTAGATGTGAAGGTTATCATGAAGACCTTGAGTTTGGTATTCTAACCAAAAAAGAAGTTCAAGAATTAATATACCAAATATCACTTAAATATAGTTAAAATGTCTAGTAATTTACCACACACAGTAGAAGTTTGGTTACAAGATATCTACAATCAATTAAAATCAGATGGGTTTTTTGATGAAAATGATTTAGCACAATTATCTGAAAATGAGGGTGTTGAAATTTTCAGAGAAATAATAGGTGGTGCGGCACTAAATGTTTGGATGGATAGTGGTGATGTTAATCTAAGTCCAGATGATTTAACTAGACTACTCTTTGAACTTATGTTAAGAGCACATGTAGAAGTTCTTAAAAAAGAGGGTTTCATAGACTCTATGTTTGATGATGAGGGTAATGAACATTTGTGGATGACGGAAAAGGGTAAGAAGAGAATGGAGGAATTACAAGAAGAGTTTCATAGCCTACTAGTGGATAGTGGTATGGAAGATGACCTTACTAATGATGACCTTACTGATGATGATTTAGACGAAACGGATTAGTATTGACTGTTAGTTTAATTCTAATTATTATTAGTTAAAATTAATGTAGATGGTAGAAAATAGTGTTAGAGTAAGATTCCCCAACGAATCTATTTATGACGAAATAAAAATAAAAAATATTACAGATTTTAAATTATCTAAAAAATACAGTGATGAAGTTTTTGGGTATTTAAATTCTTCTTATGTTGCGATGAAAAGAGAAGATTATGAAAAACTTATTGAAACGAGGAAAGCCAAAAAGTAAATTAACTTATATTGTTAAAGGTAGGAATATTTTTATCTTGGACCCTCACCCTTTTGAGACTGTTGAACTAGTGATTAAAGATTTAAAAAAAGATTCTAATTACAGTGGTTACCAATTAGTCATAGCTAACAGTTATAATTTTAATAGTGAAGAAACATTTAAATGTGTTATAGATTAAATGCGTAAAGATAAAGAAATATACCACTTACCAATAATAATAAGTAAACAAGATATGGAAATGGAGAAGTTTTACACTAACTTTTATAATGAAGAGTATTGGAAGTTATATAACAAAAAGAAGAATAAAGAATTAAGAAAAATAATGAGAAATGGTTTTAACTGAGATGGAAAAATTAATTCTAATGGATACTACATTAGATAACCTTAAAGAAGGTGGTGATGGTGTTATGATTTCTGAAGAAGAATACGAATGGATATTAAACTATCTCATTAATGATGAAGAAAGATATGAAGATTGTGTTATCTTCAGAGATAATAAAGATAAGATTGTTGGTGAAGTGAATTTTTAAATATAACCAAATAAAGAACCTCATTTTATTTGGGGTTTTTTTTATGCCTAATCGATATTTATCTAAAGATGAAAGATATAATCAAAAAACTTTTAAAGGAAGATGACCTAGATTGGGTTGGTGATGTTAGTAACGACTACTGGGATTACTATGATGCTGTGGTTTTTGATAAATACCTCTACCCAGATGAGTTCTTTAAGTTTATTAAACAAGCTTTAAAATCTGTCCAACCCACCAACGCCTCAGATTGGGACGATGATGATGAGATGAGTGATTTAGAGTATTTAAATTATAGGATTAGAAAAAATGGTCAAGCTTTTATCGGTAAGTATGTAGATGAATATGGTCGAAACATGTTGGTTTATGGTTCGGACCCAGAATACGAACTATACCCCGAAGTAAAAGATGCTAAAACTATAAATTACGGAGATATAAAAAAAGGTTTATTTGAATCTGATGATTTCGATTGGATAAAAGATACAAAAGTTAATATAGACATGGAATATTTACATGGTTATTACTTTAGATGGGTTGGTGACCTCTACCTACCTGATGGGGAAGAAATTGAGGTAAAATTAGATAGAAAATTTTGGATAGATGACATATCTAAAAATAGGGTTTATTATAGTTGGGAAGAAAAAACAGCGGCATTATCTAATAGTTTACCTATAAGTGATATGTACGGTAGATTGGGTAATGGGGAATATATTTTATATGATAAAAACGATAATAAAATAGACCCTAAAAATATAACTTGGTTTAATGAGGGTAATGATGATGAGATAGGACCTAAAGATATAACCGAATCCTCAGATGATTGGGGTTGGACTGAAGCACCAACGGTGATAATAGGTGGTCGAGGTGGTTACCCAAAAGTAGAGGTTAAGTTAGGTGATAAGGTTATAGATGTTGATGACAATGTTTGGACAATAGAAGATATTACACCCAGTGAGGACACTTGGGTTTGGGGTAAAGATATGAAAAGACCTTGGTTGGGACCTAAAAACGATGAAGATAATAAAAACTTACACAACCCTATGTGGTTAAGAAAATACGATGAAAACATCAATGAATCAGATGATTTTGACTGGGCTAGAAATACAATACCTGTTGAGTTAGAAGACCCTAAAGATTGGGTCGGTAGGTCCTTCGGTTATGGTCCAGAAATAATAGATGAAATGTCTGATGTGGAAATAGAAATGGGTGACGATGAGGAATATTATACCATAGATGGTATTGATGTAAATGGTAATTTACCTTTGACGAGGTACCACCCTAATAGGGCACCTAATAGTGAGAGTACCACTTCAGTTAATTTTTTAAGAGATTATATTAGTAACGGTAGATGGGTATGGGTTTAAGAGATAAAATAAAAGAAACTATAGGAGAGTTTGATTGGATTAATGATATTGATTCTAAGGTAGAAATAGAAACTATTGATGTTTTATACAACAAACCATTTTATTGGTATAGCCCCTTGAGTCCAAATAAATGGGTTACTTTTCAAGGAATGCCTAAAATATTTTGGTTAGAGGATGGGATTGACTCACAAGAAGTTAAGGTTTGTACACACCAACATAGTAAACAAGATTTCTATGCTAAAGATTGTTCTCCATTCTTTAAATCAACAGTAGTTAAAAAATTTGACAGAGGTGTATTTGTTTTACAACCACAACTAACCGATATCAACGAGTCTAAAAATGATTTTGGTTGGTTGGAAGACGTTGTACCGGAAGAATATAAATTTTTTCAGGTTAACGTTGATTTTGGTACGGAAGGTGGTAGTTATTATATTAAAATGCCGAATTTAAAATTTTTAGAATACGACATAGATGATTGTTGTCCGATAGATGTTCCCATAACAAAAGAAGGGGCAGAAGATTTCTTAGATTGGGCAATATCAGAAAAAGAGATTGAGGAGAGGGATTATAATTATATAGAGTATGTGCAACAACTTAGTAGAGAAGATTATTGTAGATTTTTCGGTGACTATAGGGATGAGGATAAAAACAACATGAATATTTGTGGTAAAAATAAAGAAACCATCTCAGAAAATAATGACTTTAATTGGATAGAGGACACAAACCCAAAAGAGTTGAAAAGTCCTTATGATTTTATCTTAGAATACTTCACCAAAAACACTAATAACACATATAAAGGTTATGAATACGGTTTAGATAATTTTATGGGTACTGTTGAGTGGGTACCAACCAAGGAGGGGATGTTAGATTTTTATATTTACGCAACACCTTTTTGGGGGGAGGCATATAGTTTACCCATTGATGCTGTAGATGCGGATGGGAATCATGAATCGTTAGTTGAGATAGAGGTGCCAAAATTTAAATATGAAATGGAGTTGGTTGATTGGTTGGAAAACGAATACCCTAAAATAGTCTATAAACAAATAGAAGAGTTTTCATCAGAAGTAATAACGGAAAACACCCCTTCAACACAATTAACCGATGATGAGTTAAGAAATATTGCTAAAAAATTCACTTCTAGAAGTGAATGGAAAAGAAAGAGCCAGTCAACATGGAGAAGAGCTAAAAATAGGGACAAAGAAATTCCTGGATTTTTCGATGATATAACATCTGATATGGCTGTACTTAGAAAAAAAATAAGTGATGACGAACTAAGAGATATCGCTAAAGAGTTTGAAACAAGAACCGAATGGTATAGAAAAAGTCCAAATTCTTATCGACAAGCAATAAGAAGAGACAAAGAAATTCCTGGATTCTATAATGATATCACATCTGATATGAAAAGACTAGAAGTTAGTGAAAAATATATTTATGCATATGAATTTTACGATGGTGGAAAACCTATTGCTGCTTATATTGGATTAACTTGTGATATGAAACGTAGGTCTAAAGAACATGAGACCGGTTTTTGTAGATATGGTAAATCTGAATCTACAGTTACAAAATACATCAAAAACAACCCTAAACTAAAATATAAAATAGTAGAGTTAGAATCAGAACCATTAGAAGGTGAAAAAGCTAAAGCAAAAGAAAAATATTGGGAAAAAGTGTATCGTGAAAGAGGTTGGGAAACTTTAAATGTCGCTAAGACTGGCGCTTTAGGTGTTACCTATATCATTACTAATGATGAATTAAGGGGTATTGCTAAAAAATATGAAACAAGAAATGAATGGAAGAACTCCATTGATGGTAATGCTTATCGAAGTGCACTTCGTAGGGGTAAAGACTTTTATGATGATATAACTTCACATATGGTTTCTGGGAAGAGTCGCAGTGCTGGTGGTAAGTTCAAAAGTAAGAACTAAAAAATAAACACCAAAAATTTGACAAATTAATTTATTACACTTATAATTGTACCATGAGTGATAATAATTCTGGAGGTTACAGTTTAGGTGTAACAATATTCATCATATTTTTAATATTAAAACTATGTAAAATCGGACAAGTAGCTGATTGGTCGTGGTGGTGGGTAACAGCACCTTTATGGATTCCATTTTGTTTAGCAATCACTATTTTAATAATCGGCTTCATGGTAGGCCTCTTAAATGATAAATAAAAATGGAAAATTTAGAAAAATACTACCCAATCTTATTAGCTTTTATTAGCTTTTTATTTTCAGTAACGTTATGGTTTTTAGGGTACAAAGATGAAGGAATGTTTGTTGGTATATGGGTACCATCGATATTGGCATGTGCTTGTTTTTTCAACACATTAAAGAAATAAGTTATGGATATATTAATATTTTGTATCGGTTTTGTGATTTTTGTTACTTATATGTTTTTTCTATTGAGAATGATTAATAAATCACACAAATCACAAGAAAGGGCACAAGGTAAATATAATCACAAAAGACAGATTAACCCAACTAGTACAAGAAAAAAGAAAAAAATAGTTGGTAGAAAAATAACTTCAATGAGAGAGGAATGGGATTTATAATATTCATTACTGGTTTTGTAATTTTTTCTACATATGTTTTTTTCTTTATGTTTAGTACTAAGAAAGAAATAGACAGTATGCCTACTTTGAAAGATGATATGATTGACTATGATGGACACGGTAATTGGGGAAGATTCCCACCTATTAAAAATGAAAAAGAAAGAAAAAAAAGAAGAAAAGTTAAAGTATAGTTTTAAAACTTTAGAACACTACCCAGTTAAGGAACATTGTCATTATAGTGGATTACCTTCACCTAGTGCTTATGAGACAAAGGAAGAAGGTGAAGATAATAAAGATGGACAATAAATTAACTAAGGAAGATATTGATAGAATCATTGGGATGGCTTGGGAAGACCGAACACCATTCGATGTTATAGAATCACAATTTAACTTAAATGAATCTGAAGTTATTAAATTAATGCGAAAAGAACTGAAAGATTCTTCTTTCATTCGTTGGAGGAAAAGAGTTAATGGTCGTAAAACCAAACACTCTAAGTTGGTAGACCACAAAGATTTTAAATTTAAAAGTAAGTCACAAAAAACAATATCCCAAAATAAAAAACCTAAATCTAAATAATCAATCAAACAAGTTGGTTTTGTAGTTATAAACTAAATCACTATTACCGTCTTTCCATAAGTTTTCTATTAGTAAATCATAGGATTCTATTAACTCTTCATTATCTGTCCTATACTTTTCTAAGACCAATTTATTTCTACTGTTATAAGACTCAATATTTTTATCATGGTTTTCTAAAAGATGACCCAACACTTTAGCCCCTTCTTTTATGTTAGAACCTTCATAGTAATAACCTAAATCTTCACACATATAAGCGTTGTGTAAGACAGGGTAACCAAGGTAAGTTGCGTCTAAATATAGATAATTAAGTGGGTTTAATAGTTGATGACAAACTAGAACATCTAAAAATTGTGTTAAGACATAAGCTGTTTGGTATCTAGATTCGGCTGATATCTTCTTATCTTTATATAAATCAAAAGTTTTTATGTGTGACATAAAAAGTTTATCATCTTTTACCTTCTCAGAATTAGTAATTCTGAGTTTTTCTATATATTCTTTACCTATATCTGAACGGTAACACTCCTCAACAACCATAGTCGGTAGTAAACAAAATTTAACTATATTTAAATTAGGTTCCATTATACCTATAATTTTTTTCTTTTTCTTCGAATCATACTCCCAATCCTTTTTATGATGACCAGACTCAAAACCCTTTTGAACACTTTTTCTAGCTTCTTCTAAAAACTTAGGGCTCCATATGAAAGGTACTTTTAATGATTTTGTTCTATATAGTGTACTGTAATAATCTTTATTAACTTCATCTTGTTGTGGCACATACCATAGTTCATCGAACTCTGAAAAATATTCATTATTAGTACCACCTTTAAACAAGATACTTTCCATAGTTAAAACATAATCATTACCACATTTGTAGGACACTAATTTTTTATTTTTATTCTCTTTAAATTTTTTTAAATCTTTATTATGTAACTGACCACCCATACATATTATTAAATCCATATCCATCATATTATCTTTGTAGAAAAAAATATCAACACCATCCAAATACTTGGGTTTTTTTGTGAAATCTACATCAAATATATTCAATATACAAACCTCATAATTTTTTTTAGACCTCTTCAATATATCTATCAACATCAAGACGTTTTGTTTAATTCCATTGGTCCATATGGATTCATCGTTGGTCTTCAAACCTAAAGTAATTCCTATTTTCATATCTTTACGTATAAATAACTTTTTATTTCTCTACCAACCATCCATGAATATACTATTTCTGGTCTTGAAACTAATTCAAAACCATGTTTTTCATATTCTTTAAATTGAAATGTAGACACTAAATGTGTACCTTTTTTTATTTTACTAGAAACCTCAGACAAGATTCCACCCTTTGTGGGTTGTATCATATTATTAAAAATTAAGTTATATTCAAAAAAATCATTAACCTCATTTATATCACAATTAATTAAATTAATCTTTTCTTTTGGATAACCATCCAAACCATTAACAATTTTTTCCCCAAAAGATGATTTTGATTTATAAAGTTCAACCCCAGTTGATTTTTCGACTTCTTCATATAAACCCATATGTAAAACTAAACGACCATTACCAGAACCTAAATCTATGAACTTGATATTTTCAAACAGATTTAATTTTTTAAGGTGGTTAACCATTGATACCACCCCAACTTGGGTTATTTCACCATAAGCTAGACTTAAACCATAAATACCCTTATGTTCATTAAGTTCTTCTTTATGTAGTGGTAAGTGAATTTCACCCTTATAAATCTCAAATAATAGTTCTTCTTTCAACACACATATAAATATATTATTGTTTTATTAATAACCTATTGACCACATAAAAAAATATACTTATTATTAAATAAAATTAAAAGAGAATTATGTTTAAAGAAATTTTAAGAACCTTGTTCTTTTGTTTGATAGCTCTGTCAGTAACAGCTATCTTTCATTTTATAGCAAAACAAATTTAAATAATATGAAAAGTAAAGAAGAATTAATATTAATGTGGGTTATTGTTGGTTTAGCGACTATGGTGTTTATGATAACTTACCCCCCAATTATATTTTTAGTTATTTTTGGTTACGCTTCTGTGTCACTTTGGAAACATTATAATTAAATAACCATGATTTAGTGATATTTATTAATGTATGAATATTTTAAAAATCATAAAAGAAGAAGTAGATGGTTTTGACTGGGTTAGAGATGTCAAAACTAATGATACTATTGCTAAAGAAATTTATGACAAATTAAATTGGTATGAACTACCCAATGTAACAACAGATTATATTGAAGTACCGTGGATTGACATTGCTTTTGCTGTTAGAAAAAGAACTCAAGGTGACTCTAAACTACCCATAATCTCCCCATCTTCATTTCACAAAGGTTTTAAAGAATATTTAGGTGAAAATTATGGTCTTTTTTTAATGCCAGATATCAGAAAAGTCTACAATAAAATTAAAGAGTTAATGGGTGATAAAATTCATGGAACTATTAATGAATCAGAAGATTTTGATTGGATTAAAGATACCCAACCTAGAAAATCTGATTTAGATTTTAGGGTAGGTGATGTTTTTTATGTTGGTTTAGATAGAGATGACCCTAGATTTTTAATCGAGATTGTTTATATTAAAGATAAAGATGTTCAATATGAAATTCTAGAAATAGGACCCTATGAAATTAATAATACTGATGAAAAAGTGGGGGAAATTTACAACATTAGTTATACTGAAGTTGTTCAATTGGTACATGAAGATTACTGGAGTTTCTATAAAAAGGTAGATGAACCAATTAGTGAATCAGAAGATTTAAGTTGGATTCGAGATGTTAAATCAGATGACAGTATAAGATTTGACGAAAATAAATTATATTACTTTAACCCACCATTAACCCGCCATGAAGTATTAGATTTAATGGAAAGAATACCCAACGAGATTAGATACGCACCAGTCAAGAGATGGTTTGATGGGGTTTTTCTAGGTGAAAGACCACATAATTATATGAGTTATTTTTCTATAGTTTCTGATGATTTGGATGAAAGTTTTAATGTAGTTGGGTGGTGTGACGAAACTCGTTGGAGTCATGCTCGTGTAGAATATTATGAAGAATTTGAACCAGTAAATGGTAGAGATAAGTTCTTTGGACATTATAGAATAGGTTAAATGGAAAATACTTTTACATGTACTAATTGTGGTACAAAATATGATTTTAGTATCACACCACAAGGAAAACCAGCTAAATCAAATTATTTATGGATACTAGATAATGGTCACGGCGGAGTTATTGATGGTGTTTATCAGACTCCGGGTAAGAGAAGTCCTGTTTGGCCAGATGGAACACAGTTGTTTGAGGGTGAATTTAATAGGTCTATAGTTAATCGTTTAGTTAAGATGTGTAATGAGGCCGGTATTGAGTGTGTTAATTTAGTTGATACACAAGAAGATATGCCACTAGATGAGAGAACAGATAAAGCCAATGATATCTACAGAAAAAGATTAGACCAAGATGGTAAATGTATATATGTATCAATACATGCCAATGGGTATAGTGATGAAACAGCTAATGGTTGGGAAGTTTACACAAGTGAGGGTGAAACAAAATCAGATATTGCTGCCACCATATTATTCGATAAAGCAGAAGAAGAGTTTCCTAATGAATATATGAGGTCTGGAACTTATTCTGACGGTGATGTTGATAAAGAATCTAATTTTTGGGTTTTAGTAAAAACTGTAATGCCAGCTATACTAAGTGAAAATTTCTTTATGACCAATTATAGTAATTGTCACAACTACCTCCAATCAGAAGAAGGTAGAGATAGAATAGCTAAAATACATTTTGAAATGATACAAGAAATTGAAAAAACAAACGTTATTTAAAACTATTTATTAGTATGAACTTAAAAAAAATCATAAGGGAAGAATTAAACGACTTCAGTTGGGTTGATGAAATTCCGAAACACAACTTTTATAATGGTGATTATTATATAGATATAAGTGAGTTAGATGATGATGAGGCGTGTGAGGTACAACAAGTAATAATAAACTTGGGTTTCTATTGGCGAGACGGTGTAGGACTAAGTAAAATGCATTGTAATACCTTTTTAAATAAAGGTTATATGATACAAAATGGAACTCTTTACAGAACACCTAGAAGTTACGATGATTACATTGATACATTTAAGGGTGGTGATAATGAATCTATTACCTATGTAAATGGTCGTACAGACTTACTAGCTTAGTTACCCTTTTCTCAAGAAAACTTATCAAAAAAAGAAGAATCTATTTTAGTTACTTCTTCCGTTTTAACCACGAAAGATATAATTACAACCTCCTCCAATAAGTCTAGGTAATATTGTTTATCATACGGATTACATGAATACCCCACCAAAGTCTCTATCCAAGTTTTTATATTATTTAACAGTTCTTCCTCATCACCTGTAAATTCCTTACCAGTAAAACCATCCCTTACGATATCGTGAACAGAGTTTGAGTTAAATTTATTCATAATCACTTCCATTTCATCCATCTCATTTAAGTAATGGTTTTTACATACACAAGTTTCAATAGAAGGAAAGTAAACAATGTTAACAACCCCAACATTGGTTGGAGTCTCAATTTTTGGTTCCATAGTTAAATTTTCCATATTTTATTAATTTAATTGCCTTACAAATATAATAAAAATACTTTAATAAAAAAAATATTTTTTACATTTGACACTTTAATATATTATTACTATGGTTAGGGTATGATTAAACAATTTACAGATTACAGGGGTGAATTCACAATATTTAACGTGAAGGAATGTGACCAAGTAAATATAGTGAGTAACACTCAAATTTATACTTTTAGGGGGTTACATTATCAAACAGACCCAGCACAAATAAAAACGGTTAAAGTTATTCAAGGGAAGGTATTGGATATTTTATATAACCTTAAAACTAAAACAGTAGATTTTTATGTACTAGATAAGTTTTCTAATCCTCTATATGTTAATCAGGATTACGCACATGGTTATTTAACACTGGAACGTAACACTATATTCACTTATGGTGTTGAGGGTGAGTATAACCCAGAATCAGAACACAGTATCGTTTGGAATAGCGTCCCTCAAGTAAAAGAAGTTATAATGTCACATATAAAAAACGTTAATAATTTAGTAATCTCTGAAAAAGATATGGAGGGTAAATAATTTAAATGTTAGAATTTTTTAAACATGTTTTAGGTATTTGTGGTGACCATTGGCACCCAAACATATGGACTGCTGTTGCTTCAACACCTATTGCAGCCCCTATTGTTTACTATATTAAATGTAAATGTGGTGGTTGGTTTAAACATAAAGATGATTGTAAACACAAATAAAAAAAAATGAAAAAAGAAACACTATTCAAAATATTGGGGTTTATCCTCATAGGGTTGGTAATATTATTCACACTTAGGTTTATTAAGATGTTACCAGCAATTTTAAAAGTATTGGCTCTGGCGACCAATGTAATAACAATTTATTTCGCCTATAATAATTTAATTAATAACAAAAAAACAAAAAAAAATGACAATTAAAAGTATTGTAAAAACAGTAGGATTGAGTATTCTTGGTATCACACTATTAGGCGTGTTATTCTCAGCGTGGGTTGATGTTGAACCTGGTCAAGAAGGGTTTTCTTACCGACCTTATAACGGTGGTGTAGATATGAAAGCTAGTTATACGGAAGGAACGTATTTTATCGCTCCATGGAATGATGTAATCACATATAACATTCTACAACAATCCAAATCATATGAGTCCACAGTAATGGATGTCAATGGAACGGATATTTCCGTAGAGGTAGCAGTTAACTTCTCAGTTAAGAAAGGTGACGCAGCAAAACTACACCTTAAACACGGTAAAGGATATATCCAATTTATAGATGATAAAGTAAAAGGTGCAATTAAAGATGTTGTGGGTAGATACACATATCAAGAAGTATATTCTACAAAGAGAGAAGCCCTAGAAGGTGAGGTAGAAGAAATATTAATTGATGACTTTAAAGGTAATTACATTGTGTTTCATTACGTAGAGATTGCGGATGTAAACTTACCAGCAAACATCGCTACTGAGATTACTAATAAGGAGACTCAGAAGCAGAAAAACCTTACAGCACAACAGAAACAACAAGAGCAGATATATTTGGCATCAGCTAAGATGGAAACTGCTAAAGGTGATAGTGCGAAGGTAGTAATTAACGCCAACGCGGAAGCACAATCTATTAAGATTAAACAACAACAACTTCGTCAGTCCCCACAATATATCGAATACTTAAAGGCTAAACGATGGAATGGACAAATGCCGAAAGTAGTTGGAACGGGTGGTGGTTTAATTATTGACCTAAAATAAGAGATATGTTACAACTATTCTTAGCTTTATACTCCATGAGAGTCATATGTTGTCTGATGATAAGCCTCTTGTCTGATAAATACGATTTAGAAGAAACCTTTATGGTTAATAATGCTACTCAAGCGTTGATATTCATATTAATGCCATTCTATATACCATATCTCTTTTGGAGGGTGATAGATAGTAAATTTAAAGAGTAAAAAATTAAAACCCCTAAATAAGATAGGGGTTTTTTATGCTTATAGAATATTTATTAGTATGAAATTTAATATATTCAAAGATAAGTTTAGTAAAGTAATTTTTATAGTCGCTACCATTGGTGCTATTGTAACATTAATTGGTTATGTTAAACCTATTATAAACTACGCTAATGATTTAAATAATATTGTTCATCAGTATGAACAGATTAACGAGTCACTAGACAGAATGGATGAACATATTAAACAATACGAAGAAGATAGAACCAATAAGAAAAAAAGTTTTTCTATAGGGTTAAGAAGTGATACCGAAACAGGCCAAGTTATATATGTTGATGAGAACAATGGTATCTACAGAGCCTTTTTAGATGAAGAAAGTAAACAATATTTTTATTATGATGTTGATGGGGTGGCAGTTTATTGTTATACTAAGAAACCTGTTAAAGGTGAGGAACGTCATATAGAAATTAAACCTATTATTATACCAGATAGTGTTATAGTAGAGATAAAATAGTGATATGATAAATATTGTAAGAAAAGTATTAAAAGAGTTACATAATAAAAGTATTATTAAAAAAGTACTTAATGAAAATTACCAGGACGAAAATATATCACAAGAAGAAAGAAATCGTATCATTGGAGAGTATGGGTGGTTAAAAGATGAGGAAAAAATTGAAGGTATTTTAAAAAACCCACCTTTTGAAAAGCAGTTTCGTGAAAAGAATCGTTATTACAACAGAATTGTTAACAGCTATAGGGTTAGGTATATTATATCTAACGAAGTGAAAAAAAATGTATATTTTAATTACGTAGGTTGGGCTAACTTTGTAATGAAGGTGGGTCAAGTAATAGGCTTACCAATAACCGTGTCAAAAGCTACCGTTAATCTATTCTTTAACGATAGAGATGAGGTCACAAAATATGGTTTAGAGGGAAAACATTTAGAAGATAAAAAAAACATTGGCCAAGAGTTAAGAAAGTCCTTGAAGAAAATAGACCCTGAAGAATACAATAAAAGAATAGAAGATATTATTAATTATTTAAAAAATACCGATATCACAGAATACCCGAACTCATTGTCAAAATTATTGAGAGACTTTGATTTAATTACTTTTAATGAAAAAACGATAAAATCTCTTATTGATTTTTTTAAATATAACCCAAAAATAAGTTTTTATCTTAGTTTTATTAATGAAAAGAACTATTGGAATAAACTTGTAAAATTCCAAGAAATGTTGGCTGAAGTAATAGATAACCCCAATATCAGTAAAAGATATGATGAAAGGAGAATGATGATAAAAAAATATGATAAAATTATTGAAGGAAAAGAACTTTATTTGTTTAATGAAGACGGTAATTTTACTGAAGAAGAAAAAGACATATTAAAAAATTGGTTTAATTTAGCAAATTATGAACATTCTTTCACAGAATTAGGGTTTTATAAACCACAAGAAAAGGGTGCGGAGTCTTTAATACATAATCTACATAGGAAAGGTATTGGGTACAACGTTAGTAATGAAATAAAAGATAATACTGATACTGGTGACGTTGTAAAATTTGTGATAAACAATATTATTAATTATTTAAAAAACACAAAAGATATAATTAAATACGATATTGTTAGCAAAGATACTATAAAAGATATTAATGGAAATGAAGTGATTCCAAAGGGTAGTAAAATAGAAGTTAAAGACATTAATAATAGTGATAGTTATTTTGCCGAATTTTTATCATCACCTGTTAAAAGTGATTCAGAAATATTATATAGTGAAGTTTATAGGGGAAGGTATAATAAAATAATAGAAGGAGTTTATGATTGGTTATCTCGTGATAGTGTGGGTATGGGTATTAAAAATACTATTAAGTGGTTAATGACTAACGATTTAGAAGGTATGATAATATCTAATAATATCTATGTCCCTAATAAAGATGGTAACATTGAATTTTATTTATCTAATATTGGTCAAAGTAACCCAGAAAATCATATAAGAATTACAATAAGGTATAATATTAATTTAGATAAATCAGAAAATTTCTATAGAATAGGGGATGGAAAGTGGAGATTAAACGGTAAACCATCGAAAAAAGGTATTCTTTACCCACTACCAGAAACAGAAAGTAATTTAATAAGACCCAAAGACAAACAAATTTATAAAACAATAGAAGAATCTAAGACTAAATCTACAATAAAAAAAATATTAAAAGAAGAATTAGATGACCTAGATTGGATTCAAGACACTGTTACTGCTAAACTAGCCAAAAATGAAGACTGGATATTGGTTAATGATATAGACCGTGAGAGTATAACAGAAGGTCATGAAATACAGAAATATTTGTTTGACTTGGGTTATAGTTGGGTTACTGGTTCTTTAAAAAATTCACTAAAAGATTTTTGTATCTATACAATGTACCATTACGGAAATGTTAGAGATGATGACCACATATATTACTCAGATGGTTGTAGAGGTGCTGAAGTGAGGATTTCTGATAAAGACATTAAAGGTGGTAGACATATGATTTATTATTGGAGTGACTTAAAACCTAAAACAATAAAGGAAGAAAACGATTTAGAATGGCTTACTAAACCAAGAAACAACCCATTAGATGGTTTAAGATTAACAACACCTATGGGTAGAGGTGGTAGCTATAGATTATCTTCTTTTAAAAGTGGTTTAACAATAAAAGATGATGGTGGTACACATGTCACTGTTACCTCTTCTAACGGTTCTAGTGAATATCATAGAGGTACTGTTGAAAACTTTATAAAAATGGGTATTTGGTTACCAATAGAATCTATGAATGAATCAAACGAATTCGATTGGTTTAATGAAATAAAACCAACACTAAATGTTGCCTTTGAAGAAGGTCTAATTAAAAAGGGGAGTGTTTTGACACTTTCTGGAGAACTAACGGATGAAGAAGGAAGATACCCAATACAAGTTTCAGATTTTAAAATAAAGATAGAGGAACTAAGAGGACCTGATAAATACTTTAAAGATATTACCCACTCTTATTTCATACCACTACAAGAAAAGTATTTCGAACATTTAGGTTACGATAAATCTGACCCTGGTGATTCTATTAGATTTGCTAATTCAGATGGTCACTTTGAAATATTAGATATATCTTAAAACAACAATTAGTGTGTACCTACCTCACATAATATGAGGTTTTTTTATGCCTAAAATGTTGACCATTTAGAGTATTATTAATACATTAAGAATAAATAAAAAATATGGAGAAATATATCCCAATTCAAACCACTAGTCATAATGGTAGTTGCAACAGAAGAAGTTATAACTTACCGGTAAGTTATTTACCACAGTTTAGAGAATCGTTTGGTAGTACAATATCAAAAGTTGATAAAGATAAATTTATTAAATGGTGTAAAGATAATGACGTAACACTTTATAAAACATTTGTAGAAACCATTGAAGTTAAAATAGAGGAATATTAAGATGAGTCAATTAGAACGTTATTATCTAGATAATTTAGAAAAACTATATGAACAGTCATTAATGAAGTGGGGATTCGATTGGTTACCAACAACACCACCAGACGGTTACTTAAATTCATTTGATGAATTCAAACAAAAGATGGAATCAGATAATGAATTCTATAATAAAGTTGTAAAAGAATTAAACCAAAACAAAGAAGGTGAGTAAAGTAAAAATCAAATAATCCCCTATATAATGTAGGGGTTTTTTTATGCTTAAAATTTGGTAGTTTAAAAAAAATTTGTATCTTTACATAATCAAAACCAAATAACTATGAAAAATCAAAACTCAATTAGATTAAACAACGAAACAACTTACGGAAGACACGATGAAACGTCTAAAAGATTTTATTACGGAAAAGTAATACAAAAAGATAATACTGGAAAAAGATTAGAATTCAGTGTATCAAATCATTTAGAAGAAGATAAGAAGTATAAGTTTCGTTATACTGCAAAATGTAAAGCAGGTTTCCTTAACATTAGTGAAACTAATTACGACCAAACCCCAAAAGAATTTATTGAAAGCACTTACAATTTCCTAGAGAATGTACAAGTTTGGAAAGAGGCTGACGAACCGACAGAACGACACAAAGGGATTTGGTTAAATGTCCTCACCACTAAGGGTAAGAAATTTCACTCTATTGATAAAAACTTTCTTTTGAACCTTAGAGTTGGTAATATACACAACGCTTGGAAGAAGATGGTAGATTACGATTTATGGAAGAGAATGGGTACTAAAACTCACGCAGACTATAGTTACCAAATGAATAATGTCGCTACCGAAGAGGTGGTGGCATAAAAATTATAATTATGACAGTATCAGAAAGTAGAGACAGATTATTGAGTAGATATGTAAATTGGTATACCAAAGATTGTATAAATAGTATTGATAAAATGCAGATGATTAATGACGCTAAATACAGTTGGTGGGAAAGAGAGAAAGATTGTCAACAGTGGTGTGATAAAGAAAGGACATACGTACCAATGAGTGAAACAAAAACTCTAAATATCATGAGAGAGTGGTTTAAAGATTGTAAAAACAGATAAAACACCAAAACAGAAATAACTAAAAATTTGACAGTTTGAAAGATTATGAGTAAATTATATGCATATCTACCAGAAGATTTTATTTGGTATACTAAAGAACGAAAAGAGGGTGTTATAAATTCTCTTAAAGATGAATATGGTGATGATGTTACAATATTACCTTTTAGTCCTAATGGGTGGAACCACCGACATACACCAGTAACTGAATCATTAAAAAAGAAAGGAGATGAGTGAAAAGGATGTTGTATACGCATTAGAGTTATTACATACAATACAAATAAAAAGAGAGTGTTTGGGATTTGCTGAATTTGTAGATGAGAAGTTTAATAACTTAACTAGAGAAGAAAAAGATAAACTTTGGGTAAAATATTTAAAAGAAGATTATGATAAATAGTGGTAGAGAATGGGATTGGATGGATGAAAAAACAAATATGAGTAAGAAGATGACATACGAGGAATGGTATGATGAAAATGAGGAAGGAATTTGGATTGAATTATCTGAAATAGGAGCTGATAGAGAAATGGATTTTAATTCTGAAGTTGAATTTGACAATAGGTACGAAGATTATTTAAACCAAGAAAAATAAAATATAAACATTATGAGACAGAAAAGAGAAGATAAATTAAAAAAATATAAACATACAATGGAATTTATTAGAACTTCAACGGCTACGATTATTCTAATATTACAGTTAATAATATTATCAAAACTGTTTTAAACCAAAGATGACTAATTCCCTTATAGAAATATAAGGGTTTTTTATACCTATAGAATATTTATTAGTATGAAAAAGATAAGTAGGATAACCGAAAAAGATATTAATAGACTTATTAATATTATAAAGGAAAATAATGAACTAAAGGATGATAACCAAGGATGGGATTGGTTTGACCAATTTAGTTTTAGAAAAGAAAAGCCTAAAAAAGAGAAGACTCAAGAAGAACTAGAATCTCTTAAATGGAAAAATGTTAAGAGTGGTGATGTTTTAATAATACACCCAGACGATAGGACAACCGATTTTCTTAAGCCGACTTATTCTGATTTGGATGCTACTGTTCTAACACAACCCAATGAATTCTTTAATCTAGCGGAAACCATGAAAAGGCATAATAGAATTATTATGATGGGTCATGGTTCACCAAGTGGTTTATTTATGCCAAAGATAGAAGGTGTAGAAGAGGATGAAAATGGTGAGTTATTCGAGTACACTGATTATACAATCAACGATTCATACTCTAGTATTTTAAGGGAAAAACGCACCGTATGTGTTTGGTGTAATGCTGATAGATATGTTGTACCTAATGATTTACATGGTTTTTATACAGGGATGGCTATTTCCGAACTTTGTGAAGCTGATTATTGTGATGTTAAAGGGTGTAACCCAAAACAATTAGAAGAATCAAATACTAAGTTTACAATGGGTTTAAAAGAATCTTTAAAAGTAGATGGTCCAGGTTCCGTAAAGATTTTCAAAGAAATTTATAATAACCCAGAAAACCCAATCATGGTTTATAACAGAAAAAGACTTTATTTTAGATAATGAATATAAAGAAAATCATAAGGGAAGAAGTGGGTGACTTTGATTGGGTTAAAGAACAAGACCCAATAGCTCAACTAGATACGCACTATAGAAATTTATATGGAGATGATGAAGAAAGTATTTATGTAAAGATGGATATAGATTACGATAAACTGTATGGTCTATTTAGAAAAACAAATAAAACTTATTGGCAAATGATTGATGATTACCATCCAGTAAAAGAATTGTTTTCTTATGAAGATTTTAAAAATAAAGATATTAGGAGAAGTATTAAGAAATACTATAAAGATTGGATAAACAGTTACCTTGATTATGTCAAAGGTCAACAATACTCAAAAACTAGAAAAAAAAGGACTACAACCGATACCGGTCCTAGATAATATTTATATATACAATAAAAAGAAATTATGGGAAGAATAGAAAGACAAAAGTCACAGTTAATAAAAGAAGCTAATAAAAGAATATTAAAAGAGGGTGAAGGATTAGATTTTCACTTGGAGGAACTTTCCGAATTTGCGATTCATTTGGAAAATGGGACGTATGACAAACATGACGAGCTTAGTCATGATGACCTAACTGAATACGATATAGAGAAAATAAAAGAGATACTACAAAACGCCAAAGAAGATAAAACATTGAGTGCTGATGAGATGACCATTGTTAGTGAATATGGAGAAGGTCTAATTGATGATATCAATCAACAATCAGATACGTGAAAAACCTAATATACCACCCACATTTAAAGAATTGTTTTAAATCAATCCCTTATAGAAATATAGGGGTTTTTTATGCCTAAAATTTGATAGTTTGAAATATTGTTACTACATTAGTGGTAAATAAAAAAAATAAAGATGAGTAAAGAAACTATTATAGAAGCTTTAATCGCAGCATCAAAGTGGGGTAGTTGGGCATATGACATTGATGTAAGAAGAAGGCAAGACAAAGTAAAACTAGAGGACTTTAAGAAGTGGAGAATAGAGATGATGGAAGATATTTACAATGACTATATAAACCAAAACAAAGAAGATGAGTGAATTGATTTGGGTAATACCTTTAAGTATTGCCATGTTAATATTAATGATTATATTGGGGGTAACTCTAGTAGGTATTTTAACTGGTAATATAGGGATGGTAGAAGAAATGATGAAATTTTTTAAACTAACAAAACAAAGATGAAAAAATATAATGTAAAGTATAAAGTAGGTCAAGATGTCTATGTATTAAGAGATAAAAAGATAAGTAAAAATAGGGTAGACAAGATTAGAGTTACCGAACAACAACCTTATAAAAAACACAATCCAGATGGAAATCTTATTGATATGACAGGTATTGAAATAGATTATCTTATAGAAACAAAAAGAGATTTCATACATCCACATACAAAAAGGACCCAAAGTTCATACGATTGGTATAGTCAAGAAGATGTCTTTACTAATAAGGATGAATTGATTGCACAAATTGTATAAATCAAAACAAAGATGAGAGATAAGATAACTGAACATATAGAAGATTTACCAAGAGAAGTTAGTAAAATAAATATTAATTATCTTATAAAGAACTTAACCAACCTCAAAAATAAATATAAGAAAAAAGGTTACAAAAATATTGAGGTGTCCATACGAGAAGATTTAGGTATTCTTGATATGTCCTTATATGGTGATAGAGATTTAACTGAAAAAGAAAAATATGAAGATGAACGAATTGCCGTTATCTTTAGAACCAAAACCAAAACCTCTAAAGGTGAAACTAGAGATGATTTATTAAACTAAAACAAAGATGAGTGAAGAAGAAGTGTGGTACAAAGATACTGGTGTATTGGTTTGGTTGTTTTTTTTCTGGGGTATACCCATTATATTATCATTAGTATTATAAACAAAACAAAAATAAGATATGAATTTTGGAACTAAAGGATGTATGTACAATTGTGGTGACGAATGTACAGGTGAATGTATAAAAACCAAAACAAAGTTGGTTAAAGAAATGATAGAAAGAGACATGTATGGACTAGAAGAAGATAAGTCGGAAGAAAGACAAAAGCAGAACATAGAGAAGACAGAGTTGGAGATATCTGAGGATTTATTAAAGTGGAGAGAAGAACGAAGGCAGTTTAATCGCCAGTGGGAAAATGCGTTCCCACCAAAAATATGGCCATGGTAGAAAACAAAAATAAAGATGATGAGTAAGAAAATATACATAGCAAGTAGAGGTACAGGTAAAGTTGATAAGGATGGTAAGATTACTGATTATACGTTGTTATCATATGATTTAGTTACACCACCAAAAAGAACATTGTTTAGAGGTGTGTTAAATTTCTTTAAGAGATTGTGGAATTTTATTAAACCAAATCAAATAGGATGAATTCTAAATAATAATTACTTATACTAAAAACTTTATCTCAAACGAATATATTTATATAGAAACATATAAAGAAATGAAAGTAATCAAATTAAATGAATCAGAGTTACATCGTATTGTAAAAAGAGTGATAAATGAAAGTGGTGGAGATGTGTCCGCAACAGTTAATCACATAAAAGAATATTTAAATAAATTAATTTCTATTGGTAAAGAGAAAGGTATAAACCAAACAATAGGTGATAAAATAATGCAACTAGAACATAAAATGATAGTGAATATTCTTAAAATTCAATCCGCTATTGAGAATTATCATCCACCTCATGATGATGACGATCATGATGATGATCATCATCACTATAAAACCCGTAATAGAATTAAAAGACAAAGATCCTCAACGGTGAATGAAGTAAAAAAAATGCTAAAAGAAGGTGGTGAGGATATATACGATATTATTACACACATAGAAGATGAGATGGATAAATTAAACGATGCTATAGACGATGCTATAGAGGAACCAAATCTTCGTAATGGTTTTTTCTTTGATAATAAATTAAGTGTTGAAATGAAAAAATTGTATATTGATGCATGGATAAGTTTTCAAAAAATTGTTAAACATATAGAAGATTATCACCCTAAAAGTGATAAAAATCATAAAGAACATAATAAAGATATAAAAAATACTAAACATAGTGCACCAATTGCATCTAATAATAAAGTTAATGAAGGTGTGAAAAATAAAAAGAACACTAAGTTAATCAAAACTACCCCATCACATCGTATTGTAAAAAGAGTAATAAATGAAAAGTGGTTTAATAGAAAAAAGAAAATAAAATCATTTCAAGATCATAATGAAAATAAATTTAGAACAGAACCAGAACACTTCACACATTACGATGAAGATCCTGATTTAAAAAAAGGATATGAACTTAATAAAGATTATATTTCTGAACTATACAAAGATTATGTGGATGGTAAAATATCTAAAGATGGTTTAAAAGATATTATCCCATACTTAGAAAAACATGAGAGAACACAACTAATGGATATGATGAAAAATAATTAATATCCCTATATATAAAATATTTAAACCTCTATAGAAATATAGGGGTTTTTTTTGTATATATAAAATAAATTTCATATATTTGTTATATGAAAGATTTAGAACAATGATATCTGATAAGATAGAAACTAAAATCCTCATAAATGAAACCAAATAACATCTCACAAGAAGGGCTGGGATGATTTGACAATTGGGCGATCGAAGGTTTTTGACTTTAACCAAAATAATCTTTATAATTGTTACAATGGGACATCAGATAACATTGTTTATAAATGACGATATACAACAATATACGGAGATAAAGAATATAATATTATACGATGATACCCTATTAAATAACATTCCCACAGATAACTATAACTCCCTTAACACACAGATAAAAACAATAAGGGAATATATAGACAATCATAAGGTATTCACATCACTATTAAAGAATATAATCGACAACAATAAGGATGTAGTTCCCATTATAGAGAGAATATCGTATATGGTGAAGAATGACATTATAAAGGATAGATCAAAGATTATAGGGAGTAAAGAAAAACTAAAAGGGTTATCAATTAATAATGTAAACGAAATATTAAAGGTATCCAATTTCTCAGAATATGAAAACTCTTTCATAGATAAAGGATTCCATAAACCCATAGGTAAAACAAAAGAAGGTATCATACATAATCTACCCATTAACTATTTAAATAAAATAATAATGGAGATAACGGATAATCTATCTGAAACAGATGAAATAAGATATTACCATATAGATAGAATATCACAATACATAGTAAATAACATAGAGGAACATATATCAAATATAGATGATATAAACAAATACGATATAATATCAGATATCAACTATAATGATATAATTAATGTAGGAGATAAAATAGAAATAAAAAAGAATGATATACATAAAGTAACAGATTCTTTTTATTCCGAACCATTAACATCTCCAGTTAAAAGAAGTAGTTCCCCCATATTAAATAACGAAGAATATCTTAAGACATACAATGATTTAATTTATAATGTATATAGATACTTAAAGGATTATAATGTAGGAAATAAAATAATATCACTATATAGAAGAAATGTTAAAGGTATATTCTTCGAAGACTATGTATATATACCTCTAAATAATATAGAACTTTATCTATCTAATAGAGGAAGATCCACATCACATAATAGATTAACCATAAGATATAAAATAATATCTACAGATAATATCTATATACTAAAAGATACAGAGCTACAACCCTATGATAAAAATATTAAATTAGAAAATAACTACATCTATTTATAGTCATTTGATTTATTAATATATTATCACTATAATTGTAATAAATAAATAAAAAAATATATTATAATGAAAAAAGAAAAACTAACTTTAGAGTACTGTAAAGAAATGGATAACTATGCGGGTGAATTAATAAATGAAAAATGGGATAAAATAAATGATTATTTATTTGAGAAATTATCTGATTTTGATATCACCGATATGTATAGAGAAACTAATGAGAAATTTGAAGAAAGGTATGGTAAAGATTGGAACACAAAAGTATGTGATTTTGATACAACTGATATTTTCTTTGATTCATTGGATATATTAAATGGAAATAGAATACCAGAAAACGGTTTCGATATGGAAGATGTTATACATTCTATGATAGATGCTATCGTTGAAAGAGTAAATTATCATCAGACAAAACAATGGGAAAAAGAAGAACAAGATATATTAATAGAACAATCTAATTAACCCTTTATAGTAAAAAAATATTTAAACCTCTATATAATATAGGGGTTTTTTTATGACCTAAATTAAGACCACCTAAGACATTATAATACTATACGTATATACTATAATATAATAAAAAAGATATGTTATTAGAAGTGTTTAAAAACCC